>JACLAC010015175.1_pt1 | contig 21744 bp, 14 predicted proteins | sample 8027881 | NCBI WGS metagenome assembly JACLAC01 (sample SAMN15725517, study PRJNA655200) | protist metagenome | isolation source: fluorescence activated cell sorting (FACS) single amplified genomes of... | place: Spain: Blaines Bay Microbial Observatory, Mediterranean Sea | collected 2016-01-19 | reverse complement strand
CACGATTAACGTTTTTGCTCCGGCGCGACCAGCCTGGATCGCGGCAACATGCCCCGCAGTGCCACCGCCAATGACAAGCACATCTATCTCGTTCATTATTTCAGGTTCAGATGCGTCCTGAACTGTTTGCGCGGTAGTGTGCGTTGTCGAAGCGATCGCCAGTCCTGCCGCTGCCGTTCCCAATACAGACTTTTGCAGAAAATTACGACGACCGTTGTCGTGTTGCGTGTTCGTCATCGAGTTGTATCTTTCGGCTGTAATAGGTTGCGGCAGTAACAGGTTGCGGCAGTAACAGGTTGCTTTTGGAAGGCATTCTTTATGCTTGAGCATTTCGAGTTGCAGGAGAGCCAACCAAGCAACCCCGTTTTTTTTACTTCCTTCATTCTATCGGTTATTACACCATCGCTGGTCAAACGCTTCACGTTATTTTCCTCCAGCATTCACATAAACCCTAGCGATGAGGAGCGTATTTCGTTTAAAACCGCGCTGGATCTACTCGGCAAGCCTGGCCATCTCGATCGCTAAATCTTTCAAACTCTTTGGCCACTTCGAAAAAGTGATGTTATTTTTCGGTGAAATTTTTGGTGCTGTGATACCCGGAACTAATGAACTCTCTGGCTGAGCAAAGATAAATTTCACATTATCCTGTCCGTAAGTTGATGATAAACTTTTCGCATAAATCTCTAATTCCGCGGCGTATTCCTTAGGCTCATAACCCATATTGTTCTCCGACGGGACCCAGATCACCCCGGAGATGGCCATGGGAGTCATCGGACTAACACACCAGTTATACGCATAAGTTGGAATCGTATCCGCTGAGACGTTTGTGCTTTTCCCCGCTTCCGGGAACGCCGGCCCACCGAGAGGTGCGACTTTAGCAAGATCTTCATTCTCCCGATCTGCATCGATCATTATCTTTGCGAACGCGCTTACTTCTTTGAGATGTTCCTCGGCAGCTTTTTGAGCAACGGACGTGTTTGGAAACTGCATGAACAGTTCGTCGAGGCGAGCCCGAAATTCAGGAAGATCAACATCTTTCACCCCTTCAAATGCAGTCCAGGATAGAGGTGACGCCATTTGTTTGGCCCGTCCACCCTGACCCGAAGACATCGTGATAAAGCCCTGTGGAATTCCTTTGCGATTGAGTGTTTTCGCAAAGTGATAGGCGAACATCGTCACCCCTCGATCAGCCACTGAAAAATCCGCAGACATCCAGGACGACCGATATTTGCCACCGCCTGTTTCGAACTTTCGTTTTCGTGGCGTCGCAAAAGTACTCGCACTCGTTTTTCGCCTAAACTCTCGAACAAAGGGCAAAGCAACGGGAACCTCTGCATCTTTATCGCGACTGTTGTACGCCATTTCTCCATTGAGCAAGGTCGAACCGGTTAAGTACCAGACATCGCCAACCAGAATATCCTTCACTGTTCGACTGAGATCATGGCTCGCCTCAACCTGCAAAGTAATCGGCTTACTGGAAGCCGAAAATGGCGGGAACTCGACCGCCCATTGTTGCAGGCTGTTGGCGACTGCGGTTTTCGTCACCCCGCCAAGGGTGACTGTTACTTCGACCCCCTCATTTGCATGCCCCCAAACGGGAATCGGTTGATCACGCTGAATGATTGCTCCGTCCCGAAAGTATTCAACAACTTGCAAAATGGGATAGTCCGGATCGGTGTATTGCGCATACCTCGCTTTCAAGGCTGCCGCTTTCTCTAAATCATCCTCTTCAAAAATGAACTTTCCATTGACCATCGCAAAGGGAGTCGCGGGTAAACCAGCCTTGTTGTAGAGATTTGAATTCTCAGGCACGGCATTGTAGGCGTATTGAACGCCGATTGGATTGGAAACACTGCCCGCCGTGACCACAATGTTATCTCCATCAATCACGGCTTCCGCTGCGTGCCACTTGTTGTTCTCGTCACACAAACGAAAGTGATTTAATTTCTCATCGGGCGTAGGCTTAGCTGGCTCGACATATTGATTCGCTTCACGATAGTCTTTCGCCGATCCTTTGCTGCCAACCATCAAACCACCAAATAGGCTCTTCTTTTCAAAGGAAACAATGACTTGATTCCCTTTGATTTTGTAACCAGAAAAAATGGGGCCGGTATAAGGAATGTTCTTTCCGTATTGTTTAGCCAATGCCCACCGAGCCATTCTCATGCCAGGATGGAGCTTATTGAAATAGTGGATTCCCTGAGGTCTGGCGGAATTGAGATCAGACTGCACAACCATCCCCACATTTTCACGATTGTCCATGAAAAATTTATGCTGCACTTGCCGGATGTCCGCAAAACCAACATTGTTGGGATCTGGCGATCCGTAGCATTGCATCTGTGTAAAATAGAATGGCATTTCCGGCATCTTCCACGCCTCTCTCCAGCCATTAACCAGCGCTTCCAGGCGTGCAGCATAAATTCTGCCATCGCCAGAGTTGCTTGTACCTTGGCACCAAATTGCACCGCGGATTGCGTAGGGAACAACTGGATTAATTTTGCCATTAAAGAATTGAGACGGGCCTCTCCACATCCCGGCGATCCCCGGCACCACTGGTCGCGTGGGAATTCGCCCCCCCGCTACTACAGCTTCACCTGCTAATTCCTGCCATGCGCGAATGTCTTTTTCATATTGTGCAAGAGACTTACGCCCCTGTGCTGTCAAAGGATCGGCATCGTGTATGAGTTTTGTATCTGACTTTAAACCGGGGTGTTTTTCGATCGATTGACGCTGAGTGAATGCCTCGATTCTGGTGTTACTGTGAGCACTGAGAAGAATGCCAATCGGCATATCTAGCTCTTTGTGCAACTGATAGGCAAACGCCAGCGACAAAGCTGAAAAATTACTGGCTCCTTTATGAGTTTTCCAGCCACCATCGGACGTTGCTCTTTTTTGTGGATACAACGCTGAGACTGTGCTGATATTTATCTCTCGAATCGGAATATCTTTTTCCGAAGCGGCGACCTCTCGCGCCAGATCGGCACACATGCTCCTGCCAGCCGTCCAAACCATATTCGACTGGCCTGATGAGAACCAAACCTCGCCGACTAAGGCGTCCTCGAGAACGATCGATTCATTCCGGTCGTTAGTTACTTTCATTGGCCGCCCCTCATGCGATACTTCGAGAGGGTCGAGCTTCACCATCCAATCACCGTATTGATCAACAACAGCCTGCTTAGACTGCCCTGCAAACTCGACGGTGATTTTCGCACCGGGCGTGTCGAAACCCCAAACGGGAACTGAAACTTGGCGCTGCAAGATCATGTTGTTTGTAAACGGGGCCGCAAGCTCAAGATTCTGATCCGCCCTCCCAATCGACGCGATTGACAAAATGAAACACAGAAACATCGAACTCATTATTTGCTTGAGCATAGCTAACCGACCGCGAAAGACTGAAAACTGTTGAAATAGAGCAGGGGACTATTGGCCGAACCAATCTAGCACCGACTTAGAAATGCCACGCCCAATTCAATTTACTATATTTCACGCCATCCCCCAAAGAAAGAATTACCTTGGTGTGTAACTTACTGAGGATGGTCTACACCAATCGTGATTTGAATTTCTTGTTTCAAGAAATTTCGGCTGCTCGTGTTTAAGACTTACACTCCAGCTAACGCCAGATCTTTGACTAGCTCTCGCATTCTTTCCTGTCGATGACTCTCTCGAGGTGACCTCAAAATTGCAGCAGGGTGCCAAGTCACAATGGTTTTTGCACAATAATCAGTCGGAAGTAGCCGCCCGCGAACCTCTGATATCTTATTACCGGGGCCAAGAATCGCTCTTGCTGAAGTCTCGCCAAGACAAACTAAAAACTCGGCATCCTCCAAACAACTCCATTCGGCATCGAACCAGGGGCGGCAGCAGCGGACTTCACGCGCGTTAGGTTTTTGATGAAGACGCCTCTTTCCAATGGGAATTCCCTCGGTGTTAGTTTTAATGGGAGTTTCAATGTGCTTGAAATGCTTAACCACATTGGTCAGATACAATTTGTCCCGATCTAACCCCGCATTGTCTATCGCCTCATCGAGCAGTTTCCCCGCTGGCCCCACAAAGGGAACCCCTGCCATGTCCTCCTGGTCTCCCGGTTGCTCGCCCAGTAAAACAACCTTTGCCTCTACGGGGCCAGTTCCGAACACGGTTTGAGTTGCCTCGCGACACAAATCACAGGCGGTGCACTCGGCTGCCATTCTTCTTAAGGTCGCGAGTGTGAAAGATCCACTCTCGGTTTGTTGAATAAAATCAATTGCCGTTTGCTCGAAACCCTCGTGCTGCTGGATCATTTCCTCCACACGCCTTGGCGCGTCAGTCAACAAATCGGCAATGATGTCTGCCTCGGGCAAATTCTTCCAATAGCGAACTGGCATTTCGCTTTTCATCATTTTCACTTTGACCCGGGCTGGATTAAAAATATTGGCGTAGTAGGTTCGCCAAAGATCTTCCAGTTCGTCGAAACCTGGAGCATCGCTACGAGTAACTCCCGGGCCGAAATGCAATTCACTCTGATCCCAGGTCACCGATTCATCCGGTGTTAGAATCGCCCAATTCATCCCCTTAAATCGGCGCGCAAAAAATGGGGCAACACGTCGGACGATACGATGATCCGGTTGATGCCAGGCAATGAAATACTCTTTCTCGTCCCGTTCCACTTTACGAAATCTGACAAAGGCTTTCATCTTGTGAGCGTCGCGACGGACTTGCTTTTCCATCTGTATTAAGCGATGGACGTCGGAATCCGTTTCAATTTCAAGCAAATGGGGCTGATCCGTTTTGATTCGCCATAACGTGCGGTAAAGCAAATTCCAACGATTAAAATCCCGATGGTAGCCGACCGCCTGAGCCAACGACACGAACTCCCTCGAAACGCGGAATGTCGCACCACTCGTCTCTTCCAAGTCTGGCGGATTTCCAAAAAGAGATTGCTGGCCATCTTCATCGAATAACTGAACTTCCGATGGAGAAACTCGATTCCCAATCAGCTTTCGCGCTTTCGATCGCCAATCATCGAAGTCCTCGATCTGAATCGTCCGCATTTTCTACAACTCGCCTTTGAGTGCTGCATCAAAAGTGTCAAAGAAGGTAAGTTGTTTTTCTTTGGGAGCAATCAATTGCTTCAAGTCACTGCGATCGAGATCTGCAACCGCTGGATTGTGATCTTCGGTAATAACAAAAGATTTTGCCCGCTTCCACGCAACACGAAGTTTCTTTAAATCGTCGGTACGCAGACGTTGATGGCGGCGAATCGAGAGGATTCGTTTGACATTTCTCGCTCCAATCCCGGGCACACGAAGCAACTGCTCGCGGCTGGCCGTGTTCACATCGACCGGGAAATATCCCCTTTGCTGTAATGCCCAGGCAAGCTTTGGATCAATTTCAAGGTCAAGATTTTTATCCTCCCGAACAACAATCTCGTTCACGTCAAACCCATAAAATCGCAGTAACCAGTCGGCTTGGTAAAGCCGATGTTCACGGACCAATGGGGGGCTCTTCCCGGGAAGCAGAGAATCAGCATGCGGGATTGGGCTGTACGCCGAGTAATAAACGCGCCGCAAGCGTTGCCCCGTATAAAGTTCATTCGCCGTTTTTAAAATTTCGTTATCGGGAGTCTCGGTGGCACCGACAATCATCTGGGTACTTTGTCCCGCTGGAGCAAATTTAGGCGGCCTCATCCCCGACTTGCGATCCGACTTAATCTCGTCGATCTTATCTTTGATCCCAGACATCGCACCGACAATTTGCGTCTTCTTTTTTTCCGGTGCAAGCTGCTTCAGGTCCATTTCTGTTGGCAATTCAATGTTAACACTTAGTCGATCTGCCCATAATCCAGCTTCGGTGATTAACTCCTCGGCAGCACCGGGGATCGTTTTTAAATGAATGTATCCCCCGAATCGATGTTCCGTTCGGAGCTTCTTAGCCACTAAGGTCAGCTGCTCCATCGTGTAATCAGAGTTTTGAATAATACCGCTACTCAAAAAGAGACCTTCGATGTAGTTCCTTTTGTAAAACTCCATCGTCAGGTTGACGACTTCATCGGCAGAAAAACGTGCGCGAGGCGTGTCGCTGGTCACTCGATTAACGCAGTACTGGCAATCATAGATGCAGTAATTAGTCAGCAAAATTTTTAACAACGAGATGCAGCGTCCATCGGGAGTGTAGCTATGACAAATTCCTGTCCCTTCGGTGCTGCCGATACTGCTGTCTTTACGAGTCGACTTTGAGCCACTGCTCGCACACGATGCATCGTATTTCGCCGCATCCGCTAGAATCGACAACTTACGCTGGATGATGGGAAGCTGCGTCATGTAAATCCTGATGCTGCTCTGCAGCTTTTCCAATAAACTGACCGAAAATCCTCTTGGACCCCCGACACGTTCGACCCAGCGAACGTCGTCCTAAGGTTCACCGAGCGAATGGCCGGGGAAATTAGCCTCGCTGGCTCTTGCAGCGAAAACGTCCAACTTTAAAAGATCGCTTTGAAGCATGTTTCGTTGTTCTGCCAGTAGTCCGACTTCGCCAGTTGCGAAAGGAGGATGCCTTGAGATTCTTTCGCATCAGTTTAATGACCTCGCCCGGTTCCAACCCAAACTGAACCTTGATCGCATCGAAAGTCGTTCGATCCTCCCAGGCCATCTGAATAATGCGATCTGTTTGAGCAACGCTCAAATTAACGTCACTCATGCCTCGAGCCTCAAATTGTTATCGACTGCCGCACGACGACGCGTCTTCCCTTGCCGCCTGCAGCGTTCGCTGCAGTGCTTCACGTCGTCCCAGACCCTTGACCACTTTTTCCTCCAAGTCATAGGGCGACTGCAAACGGAACAAATTTTTTCCGGTAAATTTTCTTTTCTCATTTCCCGCGGGTCTCTAATCGAGGTTTGTCAAATTACTTAAGGGATCGAAGAAGGAAGGCAACCTCGCCAACTTAATTTTGCTCGCAGCATCCGCCGTTAACCGCAGGACAATTGCCGCGGCAACAGTTTTCTGCAGCAAGGAAACCCATGTTTTCATGGGTTTTAACTAAAAACTACTGATCTGACCTTTGAAATTGACGATTGTTTCATATTCTGAAAATCGAGCTGCGACCAACTAAAAATACAAGCTCTGATGCCGCCTTGGTTCGCTACGCGATTCGAGGCGGACGGCGACTTCCACTGTTCTTAATTTTTTCCTCTCGGTTGAGTGTTACCTCCCACTGCGGTTAACAGTTTCACGATGGCGTTCGGGTGCTAAATACCGGCGTCAGTACACAACCAATTCATTTTTTAGCAGCGTCAACAACTTACGATGCTGATTACCTTGTTTCACATTAAAAAAGGATGCAACCGATGAGCTCAGAACACACAAAAAACTGGCCCGATTTGGCGATTGGTCTTTACGACCGTCTTACTGGTAACAACGCCGAGATCACCTACGGTTTTGAAGAGATGCGGGTCCAAATTCCCAGCGGAACCGGCGCCGACGCGGAACATGCGGAATGGGTACTCAACGGTTCTCTGAAAATTAGCACCAACGATAAGAGCGCCTCCCCAAAGTCTTAATGGCCGGCGAGATTGATGTCGCAATCGTCGGCCACAATGCCAAGCTGGTGTTTTTAGGTGATCACGTTGTTTTTCGTTGTACCGATTACCTGTCGGCAGTGGCGTTTATGAGGACTCCGACTCCGAACTTAAAACCGCTTGGGAAACTGATGGCGTTTTCAGAGACCGGTTTGAAGGTTCATATCGGGAACCGGAGACCGATAGAAATTTTCCCCAAACCTAACCGAATTGCTCGCTGGCTGAGCCCCAAAATTCGGGAGATCGTAAGTGGCGATTAATTGGAATCCGATTAATTGGGAATCCGATTAATTGGGAATCCGAATAAGAATTAAAGGGCGTTGGGCGGATGGGGAGTTTCGCTAGAGGTTTTTTTGGGCGAAACGCAACTGTTGTCGTCAACGAACAGTTGAACTCCATCCAGCCCACTGCCCAACTTTCTTTTTTGGCAACTGCTTCTGCGTTGACTTCTTCGCCTGCCAAAGTCAAATTTTAGATAACCGATTCAATCTAAGACGCCGTTCACGGGTTGCTTCGGCTCTGGTATTTCTTTTTCCCCGAGCATCTGTTTGATGTTAATCTCGATTGTCCGGGAGAGCGCCAACATCGGTGTATCCGACGAACGAGCACTAAACGGATCCTGAAGGTAGATGGAAACCCGTTCAATAAGTAGAAATGCGAAGGCTAAAACGATTGAAGTTGTTATCAATCCAATTGCTGGCACTGCCACTAACCCAAAGGGCAGGAACATTACGAATACGTAAATCAACAAATGCACAAGCAAACTGTAGGACTCGGGGAAGGTGGTGTTTTTGATACGTTCACAACCGCCCATTGAATTTGTTAATCGAGTTAGCGTTTTTTCCATTTCAACAAACTGAAACAACTCCAACGCACCTTCACGATACAGTTGCCTCAATTCACCCGCCTGCTTAAGCAGCAAATCGTTTGGAACATTTTGACTTGAAGCATAACGCTCGATTTCTTTCGTATCCAGGAAACACGACAAATCATGATCCGGCTTTTGCTTTCGAAGTGACCGACTTAGTGCGTAACACCAGGCAATTTGCCGATACGCCATATTCCTTATTTTTTCTTGTCGCATTTCGCCAACTTTCTCGACCGGCGAAAATTCCAACAATTGACGCGTCCAAGTGCGCGAGTCATTGACGATGGCTCCCCAGAGAATTCTCGCCTCCCACCATCGGTCATAACTCGAGTTAGTCCGAAAGGCCAGTAAGAGTCCAATCACGGTTCCCAAAATCCCCACGATGGTCAAAGGAAAATCAAATTCTTCAAGATGGTACTGGTAATCCAGCGCAGAGATGATGCCGATGTAAATCAAAATCGGCAGCAGATGGATCACGAGTTCGGAAATCAACTTTAGAAAGGGTATTTTTGAATGTACGACCATTTTGTCTTTCAACTAACTTAACTTTTCGAGACGCCATTATTCCCGCTGGATCTTTTCAATTCAGATCGAGCGATCTGCAACGAGTGACTGTCCGGCACTACTGGCGATTTACGTTGCCATTGAGCCTACTTCTTAATGGGAATCGGTCCATTTGTTTTATGAACCAAATTGGACTGATAGTCTTTTCCGACAAAAACTGAAACCAGGATCGCAGGGGACTTAAAATCGACGGGTAATTCGAAGGAAACTTTGAGGCTCCCTTTTCCGGCAGCCTTTACAACTTTCCGATCAAGCCTCTCTCCTTCAGCGTCCTTCAATGTGACATGAAAATCTTGTTGACCAAGTTCCTTAGTTAGTTTGTGGTCAATGACAACCTCAAACGCCTGCCCTTGCTGGACTGACTCGGGCAACTGCAAATCAAACAATTTTTCATTTTGCTTTCGCTGAGTCTTCGGAGCCTTCTGTTTTCGCCGATTTTTACGACGCTCATCCGAGACGGCTTGAACACGATCAACATAGGCGCTGACGCTGACGTCGTCCCCCCGTTTGTCAAACACTTCCAAAACGGGATCCTTGGATTCCTCCATGAATTTTCGCATGGTTCCCCGAAGGTCAGTCAGCACTGCGGCATACTTTGGATCATCAATCAAATTATTGAGTGCATCAGGATCAGCTTCGTAATCATACAACTCTTCTCTTACGCCGTGGTCGAACAAATTTAGACGAGCAGCAATCTTTGGATCTGTCGCCGCCAGTTTCTGCATCGCCCGGTAAGTCATTGTTCCCTTTGTCGCCGTTGCAAAACTTCGCTTTCCATCGACCCAGGGGTTGAATAAGTAACCATATCTTTTCGTTTCGACGCTACGCATTGGACTACGATTGCCACCGGAATTTTCATTGTAAACTTTGTAGACCGCCTCCCGATTGTCTTGCGATTCCCCTTGAATGGTTGGCAAAAACGAATGGCCATCAAATCCATCAGGCGCCTTTAGGCCTGCGATTTCCAAAACGGTTGGCATTAAATCAACCGCCGAAATCATGTGCTTTCGATCCACATACCCTGGCTTTGTGACGCCAGGCCAATACACAATCCATGGAGTATGCGTGCTGTGATGCCAGAGTGCTGTCTTCGCAAATGGGAGCGGCATACCGTGGTCAGAGAGGAACATGATTACGGTGTTATCTGCTTGCCCCGATTCGGTGAGTGCTTTCATCGTTGCCGCAAAACAATCGTCAGCTCGCCGCACCGACGAATAATAATGAGCTAATTCCAAACGGACATCCGGATGGTCAAACAAGAACCCGGGGATTGGAACTTCAGAGGGCTCAAAAATATGGGAAGGCACATTTTTATCGTCAACAAGTTTCCCTTTCGAGTTGATGCCGAAGAAAGGCTTGTGCGGATCGGAAATATTTACATTCAAACAAAATGGTTTTCCAGCAGCCTTGGCCATCTCAATCCCACGGCGCGTCGAAACGTAGTAGGAGTCAGCATTTTTAACATCCTGTTTCTTACCATCGATTACCGACAAATCTGCATCCCACGCGTAAGGTTGGTAGGGTGTCGAATGGGAGGCCTTTCCCCGAATCCCAACGAAGTAACCTCCCGCCTTCATGGCATCAACTAGGTGCGGATAGTTAGGATCCTTCACCTGATAAAAACCTTCCACCCCCGTGTTATGCGGGTAACGTCCGGAAAACATGACGTTCCGTGACGGATAGCAGTTGCCAACTTGCACATGGGCAAACTGATAACGCATGCCACGGGCTGCAAGTTGATCGATGTTAGGCGTTGTGTCCGCCAATTCACAACCAAAGGCACCGACAGAATCACAGTTCATGTCGTCGACGGTCACAATTAATATGTTTGGCCGCGCGAAATTATTTTCTACTCCCGACGTCACTGGTGACTGAAAGAGCATGACCACAAAAATCATGGCGGACGACAACAGCAAGCTAAATCTCATTGCAGAATAACTTTCTTAACACTTGGGTTCACAGCAGATTTTGGGCGCTATTTTCAAACCGCCCGAAACAATAAATTTATTCCGATTTTTGAAGGCTCGGCAACGAAGGAGCCTGGACTCCCCCGCGTGGCAGCAGGTGATCGAGATTGGCCGTGCCAAGGGCTCCCAAGGCAATGACTAAACTCGAATGCTCCTGATATTCTGGCACCACAGAATCATAGGTATCAAACTGTGTGTGATGGGTCGTTCGATACGTTGCCCGGCCAGCCTGTTTCCAGAAAAATCCGGGAACGCCCGCTTGGATAAACGATACGTGATCGCTTCCGCCCCGAGCCCGCATGGACTGAGTGATTTGGATCTCGAAGGGAGCCCTTTCATCCAGCTTCATTACGGGTGCAAATACTTTTTCAAAATCCTCTTTCATTGCGGGAGTACAAATAATACCGGAACAATAATTTGTCCCGCCATCGTGCACAAAGACGGCTGAAACCGTCTCATTCACCTCTTTCGCATGTTTCAAAACATAGGCTTTTGATCCCAGCAAACCCTGTTCTTCACCCGACCACAGCATGAATCGGATCGTTCGTTTCGGCTTAACTTTGGCAGCCATTAAAATCCGAGCCGCTTCCATCGTCGTTGCACAACCCGCACCGTTATCCGTCGCCCCAGTCGCACCATCCCAGGAATCAATATGGCCACCCACAATCACGACCTCTTCGGGCCATTCGGTGCCGGGAATATCAGCAATGACGTTGTAAAGAGGGACGGGGCCTTTGCGAAAATGATTACGGATATCAAATGCAAGCTGAACATCTTTCCCGTCTTCGATCAATTTTTTAATTTCGGTCCACTGGTCTTTTAATAATGTAATACTGGGAATCGTTGGAAGCGATTCCATGTCGATCCGATAGTTACCACCCGTTAAAATCAAATTGTCCGACGTCGGTCGAATTATTCCCGCCGGTTCGCATTCCATAATCGCATCGGCGAGCGCCGCTCGTTCTTCACGCGTCAACGGCTTCACTTTTTCCCCGTCTTTGTCCGCCTCTTCTGTTCTCCGACTAAATCGACGCCGACCTTCGCTGATGATGTATGCACCTTTGATTGAGTCTCGCATCGACTCTAGTTCTTCCATCGATCGAGGCGCCAATAAGGCTTTGCCTAAATCTCGACCGGTCGTCCCTGCCGACCACGCATTGGTGCCAAACTCGAGCGTCATTTTCGTAGGAGAAACCATCATCCCGGTCGCAGGACCTCGCTCGAACCCAACAGGAAATTCACCCCATTGTTCTAAACGGCTTTCTAAACCCATCGATTCAAATTCTTCGCGTGCCCATTCACAACCCGCCTGCAAACCCTCAGATCCCGTCAAACGCGGGCCAATTCGGTTAGTCAAATAATCTAAATGTTTTTGGACTTGATTGTCTTTCCGGCCAACTTCAATGACCTTCGAAGATAGCCCTTCCCAACTCGCTTCCGGTGATACCGCCACCTCTTGAATTGCAAACGCTGGGTGAGACAGGGCACTCAAAAACGCAATCGCCAAAATTACAATTAATCTCATCACTCAATTCTCTCTCAGGTCTGTGGACTGCCTGCTTGATTGATTTCGTTTAAAACAACTACTGAGTTATTGAACCAAATTCGCAAATCTAATTCGGTTCGGTGAGATCCAATCCTATCACACTCAGCATCTTGACTCTCTGATTTCGAACGACAGTATAAAGTATTTGAGATGCGACCCAACAATAAACCACGTTGGAACCAGCCAATTGAAGTGCTTTTTACGGCCAGCTATACAATCCTTAACTTAACTGGGTTCAATATCTCTTAATCGTACACCGTCTCACACCTCCCGCTTTTTCTCAGCTCTTGTCTCAGCACTTGGCTTTCTGAATTTGCAATTCAGTTTTGAACGGGACACAATTGGGAACGTTGGGAGCATTCTTTTTAAACTTTGTGCCTCCCGCTATCGGCAATGGCGGACTTAGGTTTTTTTATTTGGGAACAACCATGAAATCAAACGCAACTCGACGACAGTTTATAAAAAAATCGTCTTCGCTGATGGCCGCACCCTATTTTGCTCCTGCCGCTGCCCTCGGGCTTGGAAAATCTGTCGCTCCCAGCGATCGAATTGTCATGGGAGCAATCGGCTGTGGTGGGAAGGGCAAGCACAACACGCAGCAATTTCTCAATGACGAGCGGGTTCAGGTGATCGCAACCTGTGACGTCGATTCGGCACACTTGAAAACTGCCACCCAAAAAATCAATCAGCACTACAACACCAGCGATTGCCAAACGTTCGAGGACTTCCGCGACCTATTGCAAGTGAAAGGACTCGACGCCGTCCACGTTTCAACACCCGACCACTGGCACGCCGTCGCCGCGGTTCATGCCATGCGTCAATGCAAAGACGTTTACTGCGAAAAACCGTTAGCTAATTCGATTGGCGAAAGCCGAGCCATTCGAAACACGGCTCAATCTACAGGACGTATTCTTCAGTGCGGAAGCCATGAACGCTCAAATCATAACTGCCGGTTTGCCGCGGAACTGGTTCGCAATGGCCGCATTGGACAGTTAAAAACCATCCGGATTCAAATGCCTTGCGAACAGCCGCACCACCTGACCGCCAAGGGAACAAACGGACCACTAGAATCACCGCCCGTTCCTGATTCGCTAAACTGGGACTTTTGGCAGGGACACACTCGGCCAGTTGATTACGCACCTCAACGCTGCCATTTCTGGTGGCGATTTATTCTCAATTACGGCGGAGGTGAAATGACTGATCGCGGAGCTCACATCATCGATATCGCCCAGTTAGCGTTAGGGATGGACAACTCTGGACCCGTTAAATTCCAGGCGAGTGGCAAACAAATCAAAAATTCTCCCTACGATGCGTTTTGGGATTACGAATTTACGAACACCTATGAAAATGGTGTTCGAATGATTGGGACAACCGAAGGGCCGCGGGGGCTAAAATTTGAAGGAACCGACGGCTGGCTGTTTGTTGCCATTCACGGAGGCGCCTTATCAGCATCCAACCGAGAGATCCTCCCTCCTAAAATTCAGGCGGGGAAGAACGTGGGCATCAACGACCCGATCCCAGACGATTTCCAGGTTCGCCTGGGACGAAGCCCTGGACACCATCGGAACTTTATCGACAGCGTTCTTAGCCGGAAACCACCAATGGCGACCGCAGAAATTGGGCATCGAACGGCGACTATTTGCCACCTCAATAATATGGCGATGAAGCTTGGACGGACCATTCACTGGAACCCGCAACGCGAAGCCATCGTTGATGACCGGGAAGCGGGGCAGTTATTGGTTCCTCCAATGCGTGCTCCTTGGACTGTTTAATTGGGTGCAACACAGCGACTAATCGTCGAGCCGCATCGATTTAGCGATGGTGATTCAGACTGCCAAACACAAAACTAACAAAAATCACTTTGAAACCGCATTCAAAGAACTGCTAACGCACGGACTTATCAAGCTGCCAAAAAACTGGATAATAGAAATCAGTTAGTGATTCGTTTCCTACTTTCCACTCCACTTAATAAACTACATAAAACGACATGGCCACTGGACAAATTCCCGACGCTCACGAATTAACTATCAGCGAACCAATTTCCAGCCAGTTCGAGAAAATACCCGTTCAAGTATTCGGACAAGCGATCGACGCTTCTAAAGAAATCGCCTCTCGAATTGCCGACCGGATTAAATTTCGCGCGGCCAAAGACGAAAATTGCGTTCTGGGACTTGCGACAGGTAGCACGCCTGTCAGTGTTTATGCGGAACTGGTTCGAATGCACCGGGAAGAGGGGCTTTCGTTTAAAAACGTGGTGACGTTCAACCTCGACGAATATTTCCCAATGCAACCCAATGAATTGCAATCCTACGTGCGATTCATGAACGAACATTTATTTGACCACATCGACATTCTGCCGGAAAACATCAACATCCCGGACGGGACGCTTGCTAAAGCGGACGTCCCCGAGTTTTGTGCCAAGTATGAAACAAAAATTGAACTGCTCGGCGGAATCGACATTCAAATTCTCGGTATCGGCCGAACCGGGCACATTGGATTCAATGAACCAGGATCAAGTAAAGCCAGCTCCACTCGTTTGATCACACTGGATCGTGTCACCCGTTCCGATGCTGCCGGCGATTTCTTTGGCGAAGAAAACGTCCCCCGGCGAGCGATCACGATGGGTGTCGGATCGATTTTAAGTGCGAGCGAAATCTATATCATCGCTTACGGTGAACACAAAGCACAAATTGTTGCCGAGGCCGTCGAAGGTGAAATTTCACCAATGGTCTCGGCCAGTTTCCTGCAGGAGCATCCCCATTGCCGGTTCATGCTCGATATTTCCGCGGCTCAGGGATTGACCCGTTTTCGCTGCCCCTGGTTGGTCGAGCAAGTGGAATGGACGGATTTGCTTACTAGAAAGGCAGTGATTTGGCTCGCCCGTCTATTGAACAAGCCAATTCTTAAATTAACCGAGGAAGATTACAACGAAGAGGGACTTCAGGACTTGCTCGCGGAACACGGGCCAGCGTACGACATCAACGTTCAAGTTTTCCGGCATCTGCAACGCACCATTACCGGCTGGCCCGCGGGTAAGCCTGCGGAGCTGAAACAACCTGGTGATGTTTCCCGCCCGCATGACGACATCTTCCCAAAAAGGGTTTTGATTTTTTCGCCGCATCCTGACGACGATGTAATTTCGATGGGCGGAACATTAATCCGCATGGCAAAACAAGGACACGAAGTCCATGTTGCCTACCAAACATCAGGCAACATCGCCGTGTTTGACGACGATGCATTGAGATTCTGTGATTTCATGGCGAGTTTTAATCAGACGTTCGGCGTCGCTCCGGCTAAAACAGAATCACTCGATTCGAGTATTGAAAACTCTCTCCGAAATAAAACACCGGGCGAAGTTGACAGCCCGGAAGTTCAAACGGTGAAGGGACTGATTCGAAAGGGTGAAGCGAAAGCTGCGACCCGATTGTGTGGCGTGCCTGAGGAATGTTTGCATTTTCTTGACCTGCCTTTCTATGAAACGGGAACGATCAAGAAGAAACCTCTCGGTGAGGAAGATATTAATATCGTCGCCAAGCTACTAGAAGAATTCAAACCGCACCAAATTTATGCTGCGGGCGACTTGCGTGACCCTCACGGCACCCACCGTGTCTGCCTCTCGGCGATTCTTCAAGCGGTTCAAAAGATTCAGGATCAAGCCTGGTATGAACAGTGCACGGTTTGGTTATACCGGGGTGCTTGGCACGAGTGGGAACCGCACGAAATCGAAATGGCAGTTCCACTTTCACCTGGCGAAGTAGAGCTAAAACGGAATGCCATTTTTAAGCATGAATCGCAAAAAGACCGAGCTGTTTATCCCGGCCATGACGATCGGGAATTCTGGCAGCGGGCCGAAGATCGGAACTCCGGAACCGCGAAACTGTACGATACCCTAGGAATGGCGGAGTATGCCGCGATCGAAGGATTTGTCCGCTGGGACGGCGACGAAACGTTTTTGTAAATCAGGACAACAAGTGCGGATACCCCGCAGCAATCCGATCGGCCGGGTGGCGTTAGTAGATGTTAATGAACGCGATGAACGACCTTGCATAACGAATTTGATAAATCCGAACGTCAGGAGTTCTATCGATTGGGACTGCTCGATGACGTGGTTCCCTTTTGGTTGAAGCACGGTGTTGATCACGAGCACGGCGGCTTAATCTCGTCACTCACACAGACAGGTGCAATTGCTGATTCTGACAAGTCCGTTTGGATTCAGGGGCGTTTTGCTTGGTTGTTGGGAGAGCTATACAATCACCCGCTGTGCCAAGACAATCCCAACCGATCGCTCTGGCTGGAGACCGCTGAAAAAACTCTGGCATTTGTGAAAGAGCACGCCTTCGATGACACCGACGGACGAATGTGGTTTCATCTTACCCGAGATGGCCAGCCCATCCGAAAACGGCGATATTCTTACTCCGAGTCCTTTGCCGCGATCGCATTTGGAGAACTGGCGTTAGCAACCCAAAAACAGGAATACGCTGATCTTGCTGAACGGTGTTTCCAACAATTCGTGTCTCACAGCCTTGATCCAAAAGGCGTCGAACCAAAATTCACTGAAGTTCGGCCATGCAAGTCGATTGGGTTCCCGATGATCACCATCAATACCGCTTCGGAATTAAGGCAATCCATTGGACTGGAGTCTGCAGACCAATGGATCGAGGATAGCATTCGCTCAATCCAAAATGATTTCATGAAACCGGAGATTGAATGTGTAATGGAAACCGTCACTGCCGATGGTGAAATTTCAAATCACTTCGACGGGCGAACCCTCAACCCGGGGCACGCGATCGAGGGCGCCTGGTTCATCATGGCGGAGGGAAAAAAGCGGGCCAACCAAGACATGATTGACACCGGTTTGCGAATGCTGGACTGGATGTGGAATCGTGGTTGGGACGAAGAATATGGCGGCCTGCTTTACTTCACCAGCGTCAATGAACTTCCCGTTCAGGAATATTGGCACGACATGAAATTTTGGTGGCCTCACAACGAAGCGGTGATTGCCACGTTACTGGCGTACGAGTTAACGGGTAATGAGAAATATCTACAGTGGCACCAGCAAGTCCATCAATGGGCACACAAGCATTTTGCTGATCCGGAACACGGCGAATGGTACGGGTACTTACTTCGCGATGGGCGGATCAGTTCACCGCTGAAAGGAAATCTCTGGAAAGGCCCGTTCCACCTGCCTCGGATGCAATTGCAATGCTGGGATATTTTGAATCGCATGTCGTAAATGCACACTTAGTAACATCGAGATTCGACAATCTAGTAAAATCGAGTCCTTATCGTCTTAATGAAGAGAAAATGTATCATGCCATCTAAAAACCTACACACTCGTCGCCAATGGTTGGCTCAATCAAGCATGGCAACGCTATTCGGCGGGATTGGTATCGGCGGACTCGCGGCAGCTGAAAATGCCACCGCAAAAAACGACGATCCTGTACCCGGCCCTGACTATCGGATCCAACACGGACGGGCAAAACAATCCGTCATGGCGTGGTGTTTCAACCCAATTGAAATGAGCGAGTTCATTCCTGCCTGCGCAGCGATGGGACTCTCTGCAATGGAAGGCTTAGACAAAAAACACTATCCACTAATGAAACAACACGGCTTAGGCGTTTCGATCACTGGAAGTCATGGATTTAAAAAGGGGCCAATCAATCCTAATAACCACGAGTTCTGTCGGCAAAAACTACGCGAAGGAATCGACTTGGCAAAAACGTGGGACAGTCCCGGTGTGATCGCATTTACCGGAATGCGAGAGCAGGGGATTAGTGACCAGCAAGCGTTTAAGAACTGCGTCGAATTTTGGAAACCGATCTGCGACTACGCCGAATCAAAACAGATTAACGTCGTGCTGGAAATGCTGAACAGTCGGGACAGTTCCCACCCGATGAAAGGGCACCCAGGTTATTTTGGCGATGACATCGATCGTTGCATCGACATGATCAAAGCTGTCGATTCGCCTCGCATGAAATTACTTTTTGATGTTTACCATGTGCAAATCATGAATGGCGATCCCATTCGCCGTTTTCAAGAAAATGCAGAGTACATTTCACATGTTCATACCGCAGGCAACCCCGGGCGATGCGAACTTGATTCTCAGCAGGAGTTGAATTACCCGCCGATCATCAAGGCCATTCTGGCAACCGGTTATTCTGGCTACATCGCTCAGGAATTCATCCCTACCTGGGAGGACAAACTAGGCTCACTTCGGCACGGAGTCAAAGTTTGCGACGTCGAATAGGCCGCTCGATTACACGCTTAACATCGAGTGGCATTTAGATCCAGTAAAGCCTAGGACTTAACTTCGACAGCCGGCTTCATCCGATCGCGATAGGCCTGACTTCGAGAATCGTAGTACTTGCTGTACATCCCACCGTAGTAAGAGTAGTTGCCGTACTGATAACCATACTCGCTGTAATGGGGATTTTCATCAATTCCATTGACGACTATTCCCATCCAATTTGCACCGACGGAATCGAGTGTGTCTTTGGCTTTTTGTGCCGTCAGCTTCACACCTTTGCGAATTCGGGTCACCATATAAACGCCATCGACAAGGCTGGCGATGGTTGCTGGATCCGAAACGGGAAGAACAGGTGGCGAGTCAATCAACACATAATCAAATTCAGCTTTCAAGGTCGCCAGCATATCCCGGAATGCTTCAGAAGTTACCAATTCACCCGGGTTTGCAGGACGACCACCGGTTGTTAGCAAGAACAGATTGTCTTGCAGTGCAGTTGGGCGAAGCGCCTCAGTTACCGTTGTTTCTCCAGATAGAATGTCTAGCATTCCCGGGCTATTTTCTTCCTCAAAGTAACGGTGAATTCGTGGGCGTCGGAAATCAGCATCGACAAGGACAACTCGCTTGCCAGACTGGGCAATTGAAATTGCCATATTGGCAATCGTGGTTGATTTCCCATCACCCGGGGAGGGGCTTGTAAACAGAATCATCCTGATATCGTCCGCATTCGAACGGAAAAACAAACCCGTTCGCACGTCGCGAAACGACTCAGCGCCGGTCGAAGAAGGTTTATGGGCTGTGATTAGCGAAGGATGTCCGTGCTCAGCTTCGATGTTGCGGGTTTCAATTTTAGGAATTCGTCCCACTACTGGAACATTCAGCCGTTCAAAGATTTCATGCGGACTTCGGAAAGAAAGTTCACTTTGATCCACGAGAATTGCGAGTCCCAATCCCATCATGAAAGCCACCATGATTCCTAAAGCGATCGACCTGACCAAGTTGGGAGCAACCTGTTTCCCATATCTCGGCTCATCCAAAGTTCGAACTTTGGTTTGAGTGTAGTTGTTTGCCATAATGTTCATTTCGGACAACCGCTCAAGCAGCAAGTTCACTTCAGCATCTTTCTTATCGATCTGACGCTGCAACATGTTGAGTTCGACGATTCCCATGGAAACCTTCGAGGCATTCTTCTCAACCGTTTCTCGCTCTGACTGCACTCCCGTTAGGCGGGCAATCAACCGCTCCTGTTCCTGCTCCAAAGATTCCTGATACATAGTAATCCACTCGCGCCGTTCCTTATCACGAAATGATTCTTCGGTCTGGACTGGGTCCGTGTCGTTTCCGGACTCTCCCGTTTGCTCTTCAAGGAATTTCTCTAAAGCCTGAACATCCTCATCAACTGATTTTTTTTGAGATTCGTAGTAGGCAATCTCTTTATCCAAGGATGCAATTTCTTTATTGCCTTTGCCGAAAGTCTCGGACAGCCTTGCCTTGTTAAATTTTAAATCCATCACCTTTGTTTCTAATTGCCAGGATCGGTTTTCAAGCGTTGTCTTTTTAGCAAGTTCTGATGAAAACTGCTTATTCTTGGTGCTACCGTTGTAATCGCTCGAACTTAGTTTGAGGTAGTCTTGGGCCACAAGCGCCGCAACCTTGACCATCACAGGATCAATCAACTTCGTCTCAGGATCTTCTCTTAATGAACTTGCCAGTTGCTGGGCTCTTTCCTGAACATCCAGCAAATCACTTTTCAATTTCGATTGCTGGTCTTCCAAGTAGAACAGACGTTTGTTGTACGGATTGGAAACATTGCCCATATCGTCAAGCGAGGTGATCCCTAAATCTTGCCTCAGCTTTAACCACTTGTTCTCGGCACCCTCTTTTTCATCAGTTAGCTGCGCTGCCAGTTTTTCGACCAAGGCAATGGTTTGCTCACCAATGTTTTGAGAATCTTCAAGAATCACTTTTTCATAGGCTGCCACAACGCTCGCAAGAATGACAGGCAGTTCTTCCGGGAAAGGTCCTGTGCAAGAAATTAAAAGCGTCTCATCAGTCAGGGCATCAATATCGATCATTCCCTGAAGCGAACCGGCTGGATTTGGGTTGTCTTGGAATGTTTTAAGTGATTCCAACTTTCCGGTTTCAACAGCACTTCCAAGCACGAGTTGACTCGCGAGCAAACTAGAATGCTTGGACAAAGAGTCTTGATTAATTTGAATATTTCCATCGACCATAGATGGTGGCGCTTGCGTCGAAATCATTAGTTCGGTGCTGGATGAATACATTCGTTCGGCTTTGGAATAATACAAATAGCCGAGTCCAGCTCCAATCAAGCAGAATAAAGTAATTAAATATTTACGCCTTTGGATCGGACCCCAAATGTCAAATCCCTGCTGAGCAGGAGCAAGCATTGCAGGAATCGCCGCCTGTTGCCCAAGTGTGCCCGCGGAGGATTGAATGGTCGCCAAGCCAGTAGGCTGATTGGAAGGTGTTGGATTTATTGACATCGAAAATTCACAAATGAAACAAAGTCAGATCGGACGCAATTTTTCGCCGGCGGTCATACCAAAAACCATTTTGAATAAACCGCGGGGAGCTGTAGTTGCAGCGGGACGAGGCTTTCGATTGTAATTCAGACACTGGTTAATAACAGATACGAATTCCGAAAGACGTCAAAATTGGCTACCTCAATAGTAGTACCATCAATACGCAACTCATCAAACTCCGCACAACCTATACAGCCGTCAAGCTCTTCCCATCCGCCTATCAAAAGAGAGGCATTCGTGTTCGAAACATCTCAATCTTGCACGCAAAGAAATGCTTGCACTGACAAGTGTCATGCAAATTCGATAAGAAATTTGCTCACTTATTTGCTAGGCGACTAGATCTTAATCCGCCCGAACCTTCCCCCCTTCCACTACTTTAATGGCTTATCTTCTCCCAAATCTATAGAAGACAACAACATAGGCTGCCCCGCTTTCCCCACCTAACCCTCCCCAGGT
>JACLAC010009814.1_pt1 | contig 21745 bp, 16 predicted proteins | sample 8027881 | NCBI WGS metagenome assembly JACLAC01 (sample SAMN15725517, study PRJNA655200) | protist metagenome | isolation source: fluorescence activated cell sorting (FACS) single amplified genomes of... | place: Spain: Blaines Bay Microbial Observatory, Mediterranean Sea | collected 2016-01-19 | reverse complement strand
GTCGGAGTCTGTATGAACATCCAAAACGAAAAGCTACGCGCTGTGATCACCTTTCCTCATACATCACTTGTGGATGCTAAATGACAGAATCTTCAATCCGCTCGCTCGCGACCGACCGCTTTGATTATTTCGCCAAAAGCTCAGATCTCTTTATGGTGTCATGGCGTTCAATCTACTCTGCCAGCATGCATTTCGGCCGACGATCATGAAGCAGGGACGAGTCAGCCAGACAGCCCTGAAAGTAGCTCATAACCTCGTCGCACTTAGTGCCAAAGACGATTGGCAGCAGCGACTCCCTGAGGACCTTTCAGAAATGAGCGAGCGTTTACTCGTCGCCTCAGAGCAACCGGGGATGGGGCCTCGCATGATGCGTGTATCCAAAGGGCCCTGGATGGTTCGCGCTTACAAATTGCAAGAACTTTTGATGCCGGGGCAATTTGAGGGATTCGGATATCGCAAAATCTATGTCCAACAGAAAGTGGAAGCGGCGATCAAAGATGGAGCGGAACAAGTCCTTTTTACAGGTGCTGGCTTCGATACGCTATGCCTAAGGCTTGCTCCCCTGTACCCCTCTATACAGTTTATCGAACTCGATCATCCAGCCACGTCTGCGGCAAAGGCCAAAGGCATTGCGCTTGAGGGGCAGCCGGCCAACATGCTCCAAATCGCAGCCGACCTTGGCGAGACTTCTCTCTCAAAGACCTTGCTCAAAAATCGCCACTGGAGCCCTTCTCTGCGTTCTGTCATTGTCGCAGAAGGTCTTTTCCAATACCTGACGGATCAAGAGGTTCGTGAACTTCTGATCGAGGCTGCTGCCTGTACGTCTTTGGGGAGTCGGTTTATATTCACACATGCCAAGCCTGGCTATAGCAAGACGGTCACGTTTCTTACGAACCTCGTCGCAGAATCGTGGAAGTCTTCAGTCGAGAGCGAAGACTTGCCAAGCTACGTGAAAGACACCGGCTGGGAGATCACTTCCGGCGTGGACACGGATGAGAGACACGGCGTCGAACGGTATGCGGTGGCTGAGCGCATCTAGCGCATTTCGATTGTTCAAAAGCCCCTTTTTCAGTGCCCACCCTAGGGTGGATCGTCGGGGGCGAAACTTGAGCTGGATGTGACAGAAGCAAAAAGCCGGGGCATCTTCAGGCCCATGACTGATTCATCTCCTCGCTGCTCTCTTGAAGCTCTTTGGGCTTTCGCGTTATGCCTTTCAGCAATGGCTATGATCGGTTGCACCTCAGCGGACCCAAGCCGGGCCTTAGTCGGTGGAAAAACAGCTGACCAAAACTTCATAACCCAGTACGACACGGCCCGAACCCGCGCCATCGAGGAAGTGCCTCTGGCTTTCTTGGCCATGCCACGGACTCTCCTTGTGCTTCGACACGGCCAAATCACCGAGAGCCTCCCCTCCATCACACCCACTTACACCGCACTCAAAGACGTCTCGCATGTAATCCTTGGGCTCTATGTGGCGAGTTGGCATGTCCCCGCACCCAAGGTCGCTCAGGCTTTAGCCGCGTACTCGCCCTACGTGGAGACAGTAGAAGCGAGTCTCGCTCAAAGCGCCATCCCAGAGACCGATAGCAGGCGCCAACGCAAACTGCTTGACGCAGCCCGGGAGCTGATTCAACGAGCCAGCTCAAAAAAAGGCCTCTCACAAGAATGGATCGACGCGTGGGCTCGTAAACTGGGCCCAAGCCTGCTTAAGAACTCACTTGAAGCCGCGCGATCTCAACTTGAACTCATTAACTATGAGATGACAGCCCAAATCCAGACCATGACACCCAAAGAAAAAAAATCGTTTATTGTTGTTGTGAGTGGGGCCCACCAGGCGCGGGACGAAAACCTCTGGATGCAATACCTCGGCCGACTCCTGGGCCCTCAAGCTATCTCCGATGATCGTCGACGCGTCTATGCAGAATCTGTTTATAACACGCAAGGGGCCCTCGACCTTCTCGGTTCCCATGTCATGGACCGCGCAATTGGAGAGGCCTTCTTTGCGAGCTCTACACGAATGCAGCGTGACATTCTCGGCGACGCCGCAAAAAATATTATTCCCACGCTAAAAATTCCGCAATTGAGCCCCTAAATCGTTTTGCAAGTAAAGTTCTCTAGCTTAGATCACCCACGGAGCGAGCCATGCCTGACAGTAAAATCATAGAAGCGGACCTTGGAAATACTGAGCATGCTAAAGCGGTCTCGGCACTCATTCAGGATTTTGCCTCTGACCCTATGGGAGGCGGCACCCCGTTGTCCGGCGAATCAGCCCGTGCTCTAATCCCTGGACTCAGCGCCCATCCCACCACTCTCGTCTTCCTCGCTCTCCGTGAAGATCAATTCGTCGGAATAGCGACCTGCTTTATCGGGTTTTCGACTTTCGCCGGAAAGCCACTGATCAACATTCATGACCTGTACGTCCGAGACAACGCACAAGGTCAAGGGCTCGGACGAGAATTAATCGAAGCCGTCTCAGCAAAAGCCCGATCCATAGGGGGGTGCAAAGTGACTCTCGAAGTTCAGGGCAACAACCATCGTGCGCGAGCGGTCTACCACTCCGCCGGCTTCGAACAGGCCGTGTATGAAAAAAGCGCTGGTTCCACCCTATTCCTTTCTAAACCGGTGTAGCGCGTATCACAACACCCACATCAATTGGATGCAAAGTCAGGCCAGAAACATTTCCAAGGCACAGCAACTCCTCGACGGGCTACCGCATCTGATTCAAGCGAATGAGCCCGCCCGGTCGAGCGCCTGTATCTTGGCCTTCTCGAGAGGTCACCTGCCCCCCCACCAAAGTCGCCTGATAGCCATCTGCACTCTGAAGCAGACGAGGTGCGCCTGTCGGGAGATCATTTTCGATGCGGGGCATATGCAACCGAAGTCGGTCAAGGTCGATGACATTCAGGTCGGCTCTTCGTCCTGGCTCAACGACCCCGCGATCTGAAAAGCCGTAAAGATCCGCGGGCTCTTGACTTAGCATACGAACGGCCTCTTCAACCGTAAACCGCTCGCCCCGAGTACGATCTCGAACCCAGTGTTGAAGCATGAAAGTGGGGTAACCCGCGTCGCACAAAACCGTCACATGGGCCCCCCCATCGGCACCGCCAATAAAGGTATTCTCATGCCGCATCATTCTCTCAACGGCGCCCAAGTCACCTTCCGCATAATTGCCCATGTACACATGGAGGAAGCCACGACCGATCTCGCACATGGTGTCATAAACCACTTTCTCAGGAGACTCACCTAATTGCTCAATTCGACGTCCGAGACTGTTGAATGGGTCTGGCTCGCAGGGGCAATCGCCATCGACAACATAGGTCGCTCCGAGACTCTGCATGACAATCATATGACCATTTTTGAGTAGTGGAGATTGGACAGGTTCGGAAAGAATTCGGTCCCGCAATTGAGGATCTCGTAAGCGTTCGAGTCGTTCATCGAGCGGAAGCCCTGCCACATCGAGGTAGCTAGGCCGATCCATAAAAATGTTAAAACTATCCCAACTCATGAGCATCCCACCCGGGCGGTTGGCGGTCATGCCCACTAATTTTGCCCCCTCAGCGTTCGCCCGCTCCACCTTATCAAGGAGCTCTAGCCATAGGTCGGTTTGGACATTATTCTGAGCAAGAGTGAATGAAACCGTGCACCCTGTCTCAAGGCTTAATTCACGGTAAAGCTCAATTTCGGAGCGAAAGCCATTCGGGTTTTCTCCCATCAATCCATCCGGGACAACCTGCAAGAGGTTAGACCCTCCCGCCTGTGTGGCTCGCACCAAAGAGAGGATCTCGTTTTTTTCCGCGAAGGTCCCTGGGACCGCCTGGCCGTTGGTTGAGACATGGATCGCAATTCGATTCGTGGAGAACGCAACGGCTCCCGCCTCCACAGCCGCCTCCGTTAAAGCCGCCATTTCTTCAATCTCTGTTCGGGTCGCCGGTCTATTCACATCACCAGAGCGCCCAAGAACATAAGCCCGAATAGCACCGTGAGGAACCTGGGCGGCCAACTCGATGGATCGAGACTGGCCCTCGAGTGCATCCAGATACTCTGAGAAGCTTTCCCATGCCCAGTCGATTCCGTCGGCCAGGGCTGCACCGGGAATATCCTCCACGCCCTCCATCAAGGCGATCAAAAAGTCTTCCGACCCGGGGCGCACCGGCGCAAATCCGACTCCGCAATTTCCCATCACGGCCGTGGTCACACCGTGATCCGAAGACGGTGCCAAACGATCGTCCCAGGTGGCTTGCCCATCATAATGCGTGTGTGGATCCACAAAACCGGGCGTAATCAAATTCTCAGCGGCATCGATTACCTGCTCAGCCCGAGTGGGGTCCACCGAGCCAGCTGGCTCGATACTGTGAATCAGCCCGTCTTGAACCAAGACATCAGCCGGACGCTTGGCACGGCCTGTTCCGTCGATCAACGTGCCACGTCGAATGAGGGTATCCATACTTCCTCCTACTGACTGATCGGCCAGGCCCAATAGACTAGCTCACACGAATCATGCGGCTTTCCCGATCCAGAAGGCCCCCAAAACCTGCGGCACTAAAAAAACACAATGATGGACCACGGTGGGACGTAAAAGATTAGCAGTTGGCCCCTCTGCCCCTTGGGTTTTTAAAGAGAGAGGTCATCAGGGGGGCTAAGAAGCTTCTCGAAGAAGCGGTCAAATCATCGAAGGAAAAATCCGGAACGCCAAAACACAAGATACGGGTATAGATACACGAATCACGTGCGTACGGGAAGAAAGGGTCCAACAGACCCGAGGCATCAACATTGAGCGGAATTGATGCTTGGTTTGTTTTAGACTCTCCCCGTGTCTGTCACCCCAAAAATCGCAGCGATCCACGTCCCTAACGATCTCACTCAGATCGAACCCGCGGACGTCTTCCCTGAGGGAGGAAGGCAACCGGCCTACCAGATCATCGACGTCCGGGCGCCCGTGGAGATTCAGCGAAGTGGGATTCCCGGCGCATTGTCGTTCCCTATCCTGAACGACGAAGAACGAGCCGCCGTGGGTGCCTGCTACCACTCAAACGGCCAAGCCGCAGCCGTAGCGCTGGGAGTCGAGCTCACCGCCCCTCATCGCGAAGCCCGGGTCGCGCGCTGGCGCGAAGCGGCCGATTCCAGCGAACGGCCCACCGTCTTCGCATGTTGGCGTGGCGGCAAGCGCAGTGGAATAGCAACTCAATGGCTAGAGGATTCCAGAGTCTCACGCGTACACGGGGGTACAAAAGCGATGCGACGCTATCTGATGGCGAGCCTCGAGTCGCACGTTGCCCGCACCGAAACACAAGTGATCTCTGGCCTAACAGGATGCGGAAAAACCGAACTGCTGCACAAGCTGGCCAAGACGCTGCCCCAGGACATCTTAGCGCTGGATCTCGAAGGCTTGGCCAATCATCGCGGCAGTGCGTTTGGCGGGTTCGCTGAAGGACAGCCCGCACAACAGACCTTTGAGAATAGCTTGGCTGCGACCGTTCATCTGGCGGCGCCGCGCATCACATTGCTGGAGGACGAAGCTCGCTACGTCGGGCGAGTCGAAGTGCCGGGATACCTTCACGACAAAATTCAGAAATCTCCCATCATCCTTTTGGAGGCCACTCAAGCGGAACGAATGGATCGGATCATTCACGAGTATGTCCTTGAGCCCACGGCTCATTCGTCGCGCCCCCAAGTCCGCCAAGAACTCGAGATTAACCTCAAAAAACTCGCAAAGCGCCTCGGCGGAGCCCAATTAAGGGAGTGCCTCAAGGCTCTCGACTTTGCAGATGACGAGGAAAGATGGTTTTCCCCTGAATCCCACACACCTTGGGTCGAGATCCTACTCAAAACTTACTACGACAAATTGTACAACCGCGCCGTAGAACGAATGACTCGTCCCATTTTATTTCAAGGCTCCGCGGACGAGATCATCGCTTGGTTTGAAGCACAAAGCTAAGTCCGGTTCAGCGGTCTCCGGACGGAAACAAACATCACCCTTCGGATCGAAACGGTGTTGATTTCAATTTTGCTTCTCATTGGCCTAGTTGCAAGTCTCACTCGAAGAGCCGATCCTTAGGCGGCCATCGCTCTACGAACCATCACAGGAGTTCCCGTGAGAAGAGATGACACGCCCGAATCACGATCCGACCATGATGCCTTTGAAAAAGAGTGCCACGCAGGCATCTCAGAGTGGGTCCACGAGCAATTAAACGGGAAAGTCACCGAAATCACTCGCCTGGAACGCTGGCGACCACAATGGAAGGTTACGTATACGGCAAACGATCGAAGCGAAACCATTCTCTTTCGAGGAGACCGACCCATCGCGGGCCGCGACGACTTACGCTTTGAAATGGAAGTCATGCAGGTCCTTGAACGCCACGGAATCAAAGTCCCACACATCTATGGCTGGGCAGACGCACCGAAAGCCTTTGTCATGGCTTGGATTGAGACCGAGGACCGCGCGCCCGGGATGCTGCACACAGCCATCGAAAACCCTTCGACGCTTTCCGACGAACGCTGGCAGGCCATGCTTCACTCCATGAGCGATCTCGGAGATCTCCACGCCCTGCCCGTCAGTGACTTTGCGCATATCAAACGACTCTCTCACCCGCCCAAGACCGCTGAAGAAATCGGACTGCACCAGAGCGAAAGCATGTACCGAATCGGAACCAAGCTGGGCGCCATCGATGCCCCTCTCGAATTTCTCCAAAGATGGCTGCGACGCAACGTACCGAAGCATCGAACACAGGCGACCTTCATTGCGGGAGACGCCGGTCAATTCATGTCCAACGGGACGGAGGTCCTGGCCCTCCTTGACTTCGAAATCGCCAACATTGGCGATACCCACTGGGACCTCGCTTGCTTCCGGGGTCGGCATCCCTATGAAAACATGGGCCATATCCCGGCGCTCTATCGCCGCTATGCAGAAACCACCGGTACAGAGGTCGACTTGCGCGTCGTCGGCTTCCACACTGTGGGCTTTCTACAACTCTCAGGCATCGCCTCCAAGTTTTTCATGAACCCCAAGGCCAGAGGGGGCAACTGGATTGAAGGCATGCTCGAGTACGCGAGCATTACACGCCGAGCATTTGAGGCTATTGCCGAATTGCAAGGAATCGAACTCGACTATGATTTCCACCTGCCCCAGCCGAAGGTTCAGACTTGGGAGGACTCGGGCCTCCAAAAGCTCATGACGGACATTGAACGACTCCCGACCTCCAGTGCCTTTGAACCCTGGGAGCGGGAGCTGCTTCATGCCATTCCCAGCTTCCTCCTCAACCATGCGCGCTATCGAGACTGGTTTGAGAAGGAAACTATGAACGAAATTGGTCAATTAACGGGTCAGTCTTATGACGATCTCGACTCTGCAGACGCGGCCCTGATCGAATTCATGACCGCCGATGAAGCTGCGAACGACTGCGAACTCGTTGGCCTGCTGCACCGAAGAGCGCTTCGACTCTCTATGATCATCGCAGGCACGGACCCCGATTTCGAGAATCCCCTCTTTCACAGGCTAGACCCCATCCTCAGCTAGAGAACTCCGCACTCAAGAGTTCTTTAATCCGAGGATGGCGACACAGCCCGTCATGTCCTCTTGGCATTCGTCTCCGACAACAACGGAGGCGCCGGGGCCCACAGGACTGGGAGTAGCGCCACCATTGAAGCCAGCGCACACCCGTAGAGCGCCATCTGATACGAACCCAAAATTTCGCGGGAAGCGGCCAGCGCGGCCGGCCCCAGGCCACTGCCCCACACAATACACATGAGCATGGCGCTATTAATTGCCCCCAAATGAAGACGCCCAAAAAAACGAGGAATCGCCACCGTGGAGAGAGGGACGAAACACCCTCCGCTAAAGCCCAAACCCAAAACAGCGGCCCAGTAAAACCAAGGGTCATCAAGTCCAGTGGCCGAGACGAACCCAATCGCCTGCCCAACCAGCATCCAGGCAAAGAGCGTTTGAAGCCGTATGTAATTCGTTAGCCAGCCCGCTAAAAGAGCTGTCACCACGCTCACTACAGCGATCGGTGGAAAGATTGAGATCGTTGCGGCTCGACCGAGACCAACCTCCGACCCGAGGTCTAGAATATGAAAGGTAATGCCGGTAACGGTGAGGCCCTGCAGCGCGAGCGGCGCAGCGACCGCCCAAAACATGTAGGTCCGCATGGCCTGCGAACGACTATACGCCACCTGGGCATCGGCAAACTTCCCCCTCTCGGGTTCAGAGGCAGCCACCGACGACGCAGCCATCGAGGTCGGCGAGACGCTCTCTTTAGGATCGCCATCCATGTGCAACCCGCACTCTTCGGGAGTGTCCCGTAACAAAAGCCAGCCCAGAAGCCCCATCCCAAGGCCAATCACCAGAGCCATTTCAAGCCAAGCGCCGCGCCAACCCGATCGATCAATCCACCCCGCAAACAAAATGGGGGTTAGCGAAAAACCGAATGAAACAAAAGGACTCGAGGCCCCCGAAACGATCCCGCGCAATCGGTCAAACCAACGCCCCAAAAGCGTTCGGCCAATCAGAGTCAGCATTCCTTGGCCGGTAAAACGCATGGCAAAGAAGCCAAAAACCATCGCTCCAAAAAAGAAGTTTTCGGCGGCTTCCGTGCCCAAGGCGTCCATCAAGGCCACCACGACATGATCGATGGCGGAGAGATAGGCCAAGGTCACCGAGAGACCGGCGCAGGCTACTAGGATTGCTGCACGAGCGCCCACCCGATCAAGAAAGGACCCGGCCCAAGGCAGCAAGGCTCCTGAGAGCAGCGTTCCCACAAGGTAAGCATTGCTCAATCCGATTCGAGACAGTCCCGTGACGTCCATCAGCGGCTCCGTAAAGACGCTGACACCCATGGTTTGACCGGGAATACTCATCAAAATGGCCAATGTGGCGACAACCAGAATCAACCAACCGTAAAAAAAAGGAAGTCTCTTGGGTTGGAAGGGAAAATCAGGCTCAAAGATTCGCATACAGGAACTCCGACGGAGGACGCACGATGACGAGCGACCTGCTCGCGACGGGCTCAATACCGTGCCGGGCCCAAATCAGGGCTCGCGGATGGGACTGGGATGGCCAGTCTACACGCTTCATTATTTTCAGCACGGGTAAAAAACGAGACGCGAAGCTATCTGAAGGGCCGGCGGGCTGGGTGGGCCAAACACAGTAATGGCGATTCTGAGAATCCGCATCTCACCTCTTGATCACGCGTCGTAAGCCGAGGCGAAATGATCGAGACAGTTCCGAATAGATCTGCAACCGATAACCTCGGATTAAAGGTCCTGCACACCGGAAATCGAAACGGGCTAGCCCAGTGAACAAATTGAGCAGAAACCGCTTCCGCGAGACCATCCAGATTTCGCCCCTGGGAGTCGGCCTGAATTCAGGAGATTTCTTCAATTTTCCCCAATTCAGCGAACGCAATTCACCACTTCGAATATAAACCTCAAGCATATTCAAAAATGTGGCTGAAAAGTAATGACTATGGCTGCCCGAGCGGGGGTTCACCTCGATAATCACGATTTTCTCATGACCTAAGCGGGTGTCCAAACGATAATCGATTGAGATCGGCCCCGAGTATGCGTAGCGAGCCACCAACTTTCGCGAGACCGCCTTCACCTCATCCGGCATGTAGAACACAGCCGCTCGAGCCTTCTCGCCATATTCTCTGAGCTGCCGGATTTCAAAACCCGCTTCAACGAGAACCTCACCCTCTGCAGCCATTGCATAATAAGAATAATCAACGCCTGCAATGTACTCTTGCATGATAAAGTCGTCCCGCTGTGCCTCGCTCAACCCCGCCAAGTGTGAAGCGACCTCTTTTTTAGAGTTGCAATACACAATGCCTGAACCGGTGGAACCCAGACGCGGCTTAATCAAAACGGATTCGGTGTTCAACATTCCCGCCAAACTTCGATCTCGGGGATAATCAGCCTCGAGATCGGTCGCAATTTCAGGGATGTTCGCCTTATCGTCTAGAAAGCGGATTAAATCCACCTCAGCCACGGGACAGCATCTGTAATGAAGCGAGAGTTTCGAGAGATTCTCCGCGAGAAATTGAAGTCCCCCATAATCAATAGGCACAATCAGATAGTCGTCGAGATTCAGATCGATGAGCTTCTGCACTGTGCCTGAAGAGTTCTGCCTATCTGAAAGGCTATGGACTGAATCCGAAACTTTTTCGGCGCCCCAAAGGCGAGAGAACTCCGAATGCCTCGAGCGAGGACCAAAAAGCTGAAAGTCCCCCGACAAAGACAGGTCCGCAAGGCAGTACCTAAGAAAAGTCTTCGACGTGTGATCGCTGTCAGAGAGAAAGATGTACCCGCCCACCTAGTGCACCTCTCTATCTCAGATAAAACACCACTTTCGGTGCCATCTCGCAGAATCCTTTGTAGGAATTAAAATGTCGTTGGCCATTTGCTCAATCGCCCCGCTGAAGTTGCCAACCCCTCGCCGGCTCAAATCAAAAGAGAAAAAAATGCTTTTCCGAAGAGTGACTAAAGCCTATGGACGAACGATCTTAGGCGCCGTACCGGCTTATCAGCCGCGCTTAACCGCAGGCGATCGCACGCAAAATCTCTTCGCATTGCTTCTGATTCATATAGCGAGGGACCGGATAGCTGGCCCAAGCTTCAGAGAGGGCTTGTTTTGCGATCATGGGGATGTCTTCGTGCGTCAAATCGCTGAGATGTACAGGAATCTCAAGAGATTCTAAAAGTTGGCCCACGGCTTTCCGAAACGCGGCCGCTTTATCTTCTGTAGACCCCGAGTCGACACCGATCATCTCCGCCAACTCCGCCAAGCGACCCTCGGCCGCATCTGCTGAAAACGCGAGGATATGGGGCAGAGTAATCGCATTCGCAAGCCCATGCGGCGTGTTGTAATGGGCACCGAAGGTGTGCGCGATGGCATGGACATACCCCACACTCGTACGCGTAAAAGCCACGCCCGCGTAAAACGAGGCCAACGCCATAGCTGAACGCGCCTTCCGATCTTGCCCCTCTGTAAAAGCCTTTGGTAAATTCTCAAAGATCAAAGGAACCGCCATCCTGACGTAGCTCTCGGTGGTTTCGTTCGAAGTCTTGGACAAAAACGATTCAATGGCATGAGTGAGTGCATCAGCCCCGGTGGCCGCGGTGACATGAGGCGGCATCCCCACCATCATCGAAGCATCGAGAGCCGCCATCAGAGGCACAAGCTTGGGATCGATAAATTGCTGCTTGGCATGAGTCTCGGGATCCGAGACCACCGCCGCAAGAGTCACCTCAGATCCGGTGCCAGCCGTTGTCGGAATGGCAAAGAGCGGAAGAGGTCGACGACGTATTTTCATCATACCGGCCAGCTTTCGCGGATCTTTCGGATTCGTCCCACAAGCCGCAATCACCTTGGCGGCGTCCATGGGGGACCCGCCTCCGATCGCTAGGACCGCGACACAGCTCTCTTGCCGCAGCAATGCGACGCCCGCGTTGACTTGATCGAAGGTCGGGTTGGGTTCGACGCCATCATAAACGGCCGTCTCGGTCCCTGCCTCGCTCAACCAATCTTGCACCGTGCGAACCATCCCCAACTCTACCAACACACGGTCCGTCACGATCAAAACCTTGCCCAGATTCTGCCTCCCGATGGCTTCGGCCAACTCTTTCGCGGCCCCCTCACCCGCAAAAGTAACCGGAATGGGAATCGCCAAGAGTTTGGTAACTCGGGAAACCAATGAAATAACGAACGCATGCAAAGCTTGGCCTATAGAATTCATCAAGCATTGGTATCGCCCTCTCAGGCTGCGTCAAGTCTAAAGCGAATTCCTCAACTCAGGCCCGTCTAGGGGCACCATAAAGCCGTCATTCAACGAGTGAGCCCAAGACCTGAAACGGGAGTCAGGCGGACGGAGTCCAGAAGGCTTTCACACAACAACCTGAATCCGCAGGTCGAAAGAGGGCAAATCCGATTGAATGCCTCTACGCCTGAGGGTGAGTCCACAAGCTCCATCCAAGCCAACGCTGATCAATATGTCCGTCTTCTCGCCTGAGAAGGTATCTTTTCGACAAACCTCTTATCCTTTACAGCTCCCCTCCAAATAGTCATGGACGAAAGAAATCCTAAATGCCCAAACTGCCGGCGGAAGAAATCCGCACCCGCGAAGTCCTCAAATGGCGCGGCCTCCACCTACTCCATTTCACGGGCTCTTCCTGCTCGCAAAAAACCCGAATTTTTCTCAACGTCAAGGGGATTTCCTGGGTCTCCCATCCCGTGAATCTCGCCATGCAGAAGAACCACTCGGCCTGGTTCCTCGGGATCAATCCGCGCGGCTTAGTTCCGGTGCTGGTCGACGATGGTGCAGTGATCATCGAAAGCAACGATATTCTTCTCTACCTCGACAAAAAGTTTCCGCAGCATTCCCTTATCCCAGCGGGTCACACAGACCAGGCCACAAAGCTGCTTCAGGATGAAGACGCGTTGCACATCGACCTTCGAGCTCTAACCATGCGCTATCTCTTCCCGGACTTTCTGGTACGAAAAAAATCGTCCGCGCTCACAGCCTACGAACAAGATTCGGGCCTGATCCGGGGCACGCCTGACCCCCACAAAAAAATCGAACTCGACTTCTGGAGAAGATTCGCTCAGCACGGGGTCACCGATACCCAGGTGATCCGCGCGGCGAAGAATTTTCGCAGTCGTCTTCAGCCACTCGATGAGGCACTCAAAAAACAACCCTATCTTCTTGGAACGACCCTCAGCCTCATTGATATCGCTTGGTATATATACGTGTACCGACTGATCGAGGCCGGCTATCCAGTGGGACGACTCCACCCTCAGATTCAAGCGTGGTACGAGCGCTTGCATGCCCGCCCCGAATTTCGCAAGGAAGTCGCGGAACCCAGCCCAATTCGCTGGCTTCGGCGAGTCTTGCAGTGGATCCAACAGCTTCGCAGATCTACCCTTTCGGACGTGGTGGGGCTCTAAATCCCATCCCTAAAAAGGAGGGTTCAGCTTTTTAACCCTTACACGGGAACGGAGAACGACCCTCCCTGCAGCAAGGGCTCCGCCCCTCAGCCACATGGGCCAGAAGACGAACTCAAAAGGGTCCCGGAACAGACTGCGCGTTGCCCCTCTTCACCGCCGGAATTTTACGGCATTCCACTCGAGGTCGTGGGTGGAAAGAAATCACACGAGTTGCGTGCCGTGCCGCTCCTCAGCTGAAGATTGCCTGCTGAATTTCCCAACCATGGATAAGCCCCGGGGCTGTACGTTGAGGGCGTCGAATTCGGGGGAAAAACCGAACATCCTTCGCGGCAGGTCTGGAAACCGCCCGAACCGTCCGGACTGCCAATGTGAGAAAAACAACCCGTTCCATAGTTTGTCTCGTCACAGTTCAGATTGCAATACGGGTCGGTGGACGCCATGCCAGAACCATCCGGGATAGAGTCAGCCCATTTAGAAGAACACTTGGACGGACTCCACGTCAACACGGCGCCGTTTAAGCAAGCCTCACTGATCGTGTATCCGAGTGGCTTCGGCACGTCCTCATTCTGGTTCGCATACATGTTAATCACTTCCCCAACCGTCACGAAGTTCACATCATGCTCATCAATCGCACTCTGCATCCATTCCTGGAAGCTCGGATGCTTCTGAATCTCAGACGTGTGAAGGGAAATTAACAGCGGGATGTATGTACCACTTGAAGTCTCTTGCTTGTCAAGAAAAGTATTTAAAGTGCTTAGATCCTGGGGAAGCTCCATCAGAAATTCGCCAACCAGAGGCATGGGCAGTTCCCAGATCTCGTTTGCGAATTCAGACTTCGCGGGAATAAGCTGGGTGCAGTCGTTGTACGGAGACGTCAACGGCTTGAGATCCGAAACGAGATTGGTACCGTCGCAAAAATTCTCCTGATTGAGGAGACGAGGCGCTAGAAGCGGTTTCGTATTCGGGTCGTACCTCAGGTTGCTGTCGTAAAACGGATTGTTTGTAACGCCTGGCGGTAGGAGTTTATTCGGCAAGTCTAAGTCGGTTAGGTACTCATCCAAAGCATCGAAAACCGTGTAATTCAAGAAAAGTTGCGGAGCCCTGAACCCGGTTGGTGACTGATATTGGGTGATATCGGTCCAGTACTCCAAGATCCACTGCATATCGAGCAGCTCATTTTTCCAGCGCGACTGGGTATAGGCTTTCGGACAGTCTGCACTTGGCGGAGCGCATGGGCCGCTGACGGCGCTTTGACCGCCCCACCCATTCACGTGGGTGGTGGTATGGTTCGCGATTTCATTTCCCACCGACGCCCAATAATCTAGATTCGCAAAGTTTCCACTAAATCCAGCCGTGGCAAAGTACGTCATCCTGACCTGCGATTGGTCATTATTTATCCTGCGAGGCTTCTCGACGCATGCGACGATATTCGACGTAGACCCTTCCAAACCAACATCGGTCGACATGTCGCATCCCGAAAACAACAGCGGAGCCACTTGCACCAACGACTGGATGGGCAACCCATCATCAAAAGTCACCATCACGTAGCGCTGAGTGGGGTGCCAGTCATTCACGGGAGGCCCTGAGCTACCCAGCCCTCCTCCTCCAGCTCCGCTCGAGTTGGTGTTTGAGTCAGAACAACTCAGAAGAGAAAGCGAAAAAATCAACATAAAGGAAATCAAAAAGAGAATAATTTTCATATCCGAATTATGTCATAGAAATTCATAGATACCTTCCCTTAAAAGCCAATCGATCATAAAACTCAGTCTCCCTGCTCATCCCTCCCCCAAGAACGACTGATCAAGTCCGTAGATTGTCCCGAGACCACAGCCAGGACCTGATGTGGCCTGACCCTCGATGCGGATGCTGAGCTTCAAGCCAATGGCTTCTTAATCCATGGACTGCGGATCTCTAGGCTCGGATGATCGTCCAGCGACTGATAGGTCTCAAATGTGCGCGTGTATCCAGTTCTCTTGATCTTCCATTGATCGTTGACCTTGAGGTACTCGTCAGTGTAGAAAGCGGCGCCGGTCAAAATCGTCCGACCCGGGATAATCGGACGATCATCGCCTGGGTTGATCACGAAGTCCTGAAGATACCAAGTCCCCGTCGCAGACTCTGGGCTAGTAACCTCGATCTCGGGATGATGAACCTGATGAAGAGTCACCAAATCACCCGCGAGAGCCTCTATCAAAAAGGACATCACAGCGTCGCGACCTCGAAAAGCCTGTGCGCCATCCGCGTAGGCAGAAATTGCATCCTCCGTAAAAGTGTCTCTGAGTTCGGCCCAAAGCTTTAGATCGATGCTGCGCAGATAGCGATATTTGAGTTGCTTAATCGCTTCAATTTCAGTCAGATAATCAGACACAAAAGGCTCCTTGGGTGAGCGGCACGTTTTAGAGTTCGGACCTTCATGCAGAGATCAATTCTATCCAATGTCTGACCGTCATGTAGAAATCGACAGGTCTCGGAATTTTTTTGAAATGGAGTGCCCGATAATTTTCATTCACTACATCCAGTCGGAGTCGGTAGCCTTTCGAATCTGAAATCCCTCCCCTGGACGGTCGCCTTTGCCCCTACGAGAAGTTAGCCATGAGAGCGCGTCCCTATCGCCACTGGGTCCGAAGACATTGAAGTCATTGCAATCACGGATGTCTTTGCATGAGGGGGATTGAGGTCGTCTTGGCCAGCATCGAATCATCCCTTCTCGTACGCCTCGTGAAGGGCATTCCAAATCCAGACCTCATTTGAGTTGGCCCATACCGCCGAGGAGCGTTTTGATCCAATTGTGGTTCCAGGACTTCGGGTTGTGACCTCTCAAGCTCCCGGCACCGCCATCGAATTTGCATTGTCCGTGGTCCGTATGCTGCGCGGGCCTAAGGTGGCCAGCGAGATCGAGACTTACCTCATGATCTCTCAGCCACACATACAAAAATGACCCAAAGAGACGTGTCCCGATCGCGGGTCTGTAAACCCCGAACCGAGGGCTCCGTCTTTTAATCAAATCTCGCGTTCTGATTAATCTCCGAGTTGAGCGCAACCGAACTCCAGACAACCGGTTTAAAGACTCAGGAGATCAGATTATGTGCCCGAGCCTTTTGTTCTGTCTGCATCGGTGGCTGTATGTTCTTGCGGTTCTTGAGTTTTTAGTCTCTTCAGGATGCGATGGGTCACGCCTTCAAAGCCCGAGAGGTCGGCCTTGGCGTTGCAAAAGGCAAGCCCACAGAAAAACGAGACTTTGCTTTCGTTCGATTAAGGCCACTTCGTGAAGGTCCGAGGGTGTACAATGGCCTTGTGTGGTCAGAACCTCATCCGCAGCCCCAAACCGCAGCCAAGTGAATTTCAACCCACCGAGACTTTCATGCGTATCAAACACAATCAAATTTTGATAGCCGGATTCCTCTGGAGCGTTCTCCTCTTTGTCCTCCCGATCGCGGCTTCGGCTCAAAACTCGGCCTACGCCATCATTACCTCGGCTGAAATTCGAGCGCTGTCCACACAACTGGACACATTTGCAGCCCACAAATCATCGCGTGGCCTAGAGGTACACATCTTCGACGAGACCGACTGGCTTGGGTCAGGGCTCACAGGAGACGCGGCCTCTGAAGCCCTGCGCACTTTCCTCCAATCGGCCGAAATGCTCTACGACTTTGACTATGTCCTCCTCATCGGTGACCCGCGCCCCGCGACGGGCCCCGTCCCCATGAAGACGCTTTACCCACGGACTTTCGGATACCAATCGACGACACCCGAAGGGTGGAACGCCGACTGCGACTCTTTCGTAATGACCCAAGACCCCGTCCCCACCGACTACTACTATTCAGACATTCACGGCAACTGGGACCTAGACGGCGATGGCCTTTACGGCGAATTTGGAGACTACGACGCGCCTTCGGGGCCCACGGGCGACTTCGGACCTGGAGGCGTCGACCGGGACCATGAATTCGCGATTGGGCGTATTCCCGTCTACTCGGCTAACCCCACCGAATTAGCTCAAGACGTCGCGGACCTTGATGACATTCTTATTAAAATTATGGACTATCAATCGGCTCCCCTTGCCAGCATCGACTGGCGTCGCTCTGCCTTGATCGCGGCGGAGGGGGCCAACCGAATTTTTTTCGGAGAAGGCCTTCGCGATGACGTCTTCTTGCCCGCTGGATTTTCCAGTGTGAGTCGGGTTTACGATGCTGACGTCTGCCTTGTCTCATCGCCCCCCTCTGGCTGTGTTCCCATCGCGGGAACCCCCGAAGCCACGACCTGTTCCGTTCCAAATGTCTTCAATGAATGGACTTCGACCCCTCGAGGCGTCGTCACATGGCTGACGCACGGAGGCGGAACAGGCGCCGTCGCCGTCATGAACAGCTCTCAAGCGACCTTGCTCGATGACAACTATCCCGTCTTCACCTTTCAGGCCTCTTGCTTTAACTCCCAGCCGAGTCAGACCAATAACCTAAGCTACGCCCTCCTTAAGAATGGAGCTATCGGCACCATCGGGGCCACAGTCATCAGCCATGGCCCTGGCGGCCCCAACCCGGCCATCACACACCCTGCAAGTGAAGGCGGCAACGCAGGCATGTCGTACTCTTTTATGCAGGGCATGGCTCAACAGAATCTTTCTGCAGGCGATGCTCTGGCCCAGGTCAAGCGCGACACAAATCTTTATGGGCGCTGTTGGTATTGGCACAACATGGCGACTTTTGTTCTCTACGGAGACCCCGAAGTGGGCCTGGCTCAACATGCGATTTCCCCAGTGCCCTCATTGTCGCCCAGCTTTCTCGTTATCCTCGCCAGTTTCCTACTGAGTGGCGGATGCTTGAGCATCCGCGCGTTGCGTCCCTAGGTATTCACCCCGTTTTCGAATCCAGATGGGGAAAATTCGCAGACAGTTGGAGGCTTGAGTCTTTCAAGACTTCAGACGCCCCACTCGCGTTCCCGCCAAACGATCCCCCAAACGCTCTTTTCCACCCACGAGCAGTGCCGCCTCAATAAGCGGGCCGATATAGGGGAGTAGCAGGGGTAAATTACGAGAAAACGATTCGGTAAAAGAGAGGGAAGCTTTTTTTTCGGCCTCGGTCACAGAAAATCCGAACAAGCGTTTCCCGAGGCTCCAGGGATGTCTCCCCGCGTCTCGAAACAAAAGAAAGCCACTCCCCAAAATCCAAGCGAAGACAGGCGAAAGGAAAATAGAGGCGACCAGCAAAGGCAAAAAATCAACGGCCCCGGCCACGATTCTTTGACCACGACCCACAGCACAGACCTCCCCTTTCGTCCCCATCTTGTCTACCGAAAAAAAGGAACTCTCTGAAGCCCAATCATCTAGGAGATAGGCGAGCAGAAGCCACCACCCGACTACGGGCACCGGGAATAAGAACCAATGCCAAGTTCGAACTCTTCTCATAAGTCGACCTGACTACGGTCATAGAAAAAGAGCTCAGCACTCCCTCCATGCGGAAGAGACTCAACTCTGAGCAAAGACTCGGCGTGCTCATGCGTCAACCCGTGCCCAAGGAGCTGAGAATCTCCCAAAGGCCAGCCTCGTTCACGAACCCCCGATTTCCTCTCCACAAGGATGTAAAACTGAGCCAAATTCAAGACCCTGGCATGGTCGCCGTGCACGGCCACGTGCTCGACAGGAAGACCATCGCGAAGCCTCAGTCGATCTCGTTCTCCTGCGAGCCCCAGTCCGGGCGTCAATAAGTGCCCACCATTCACAACAAGGAGCTGGGTGATTCCTACGTCTTCACGGCTATGGGCCCGAATCGAATCCCGAATCAAGCCGATCGGCCACTCACCGGGGCGCGGGGCGCCGGCATAAAACGAGCCCACGTCAAATAAAGAATTTAAAACATTCTCTGCGGGCGCATGTTCAAACGGAAATTCAGCCGCATAGCGAGGGGTCACAATGGCGGTCGCTGCGCTCACGCAAATCAAAACTCCAAAAGCGAGATGGCGAACAAAAGTAAGAGGAATGCGATGGACCGCGACAGCCGTCGTCACCGCCATGAGAGGAAGCGCGGGTGCGATATAACGAGCATCTTTATTCGAATAAAGAAGGACAAAAACAACAAGAAGCCCCAACGTGCCTAAGCCCAGCGTCAAACGCTCCTGTCGGCGACCTCTAAAAAGCAAAACAACAAAGCCCCCCACAGCCGCAGCGACGAAGAGCGGCCCGAGAGCCACATCGAGGAAAACCCAAGGATAGAAGAGCAATCCTTCGAGACTCAAACTAGAGGGGTCCCCCTCGGCGACACTGGCCATGCGAGATTTGACGAGAAAGCGAAGGGTCGATGGCGTATTCACGAGGTACCACGGCCCCGCCACAAGCACGCACCCAAAGAGGGCTCGACTCAAATGGGCAAGCCGCTCTGAGAATTCGGGTGAAAGATGGCCTCGTTGTAACCAGGCTTCTCTCCCCATGGGCACCAGGACCCAGAGCAGTGGCAGAGCCAGACCGATGGGGAAGGATTGCTTGATTAATAGACCTGCGCCGCATGCAGCCCCAAAGACCAAGCTCCACCTCCGATCCCGAAACTCATTGCAGCGCAAAAAAGCCCAGAGCGAATAAGCCGTGGCCGCAGCAAGGGGGGTATCCAGCATCGGCACACGAGCCTGACCAAAAAACAAGGGGTAGCCACTGACTATGACAGCAGACAGAAAACCCGTCGCTCGATTTCCAAGAGCGGCCCCAAGGAGATACGTGGCTCCGATGAGAGCCAAGAACCACATCAATCCGTGCGCGGCTATGATTCGATCGGTGGAGGCTTCCCGCCAGCCAGCGAGTACGCCCGAGGGCCAATAGGAAAGCGGCGGGCGGGCCGCGCCTAAATAAATGGACTCCACCAAGTTCGCCATTCCCGCCAGAGGCGCGAATGCGACGCGAGCCAACAACGGCTCGTCGATTGAAAAATCAATCACAGCAGGCGACAGAAGCTTGCCCCGGATCGGAGGCGTGCTCCGATACAGATTGTGCTGCACTTTGACAACTTTATGAGCATGCTCAGATCCATCCCAGAAGAGGGGCTCTGAATCAACGTTCAGCCAAGCAACGACGAGCCAAGCATGAAATACACACAGGACCGCCAGTCCGAAACCCATCCATAAACGGCCTCTCATTTGTGCGTCCATACGTAAAAGCTACACAGTCTCTTCAGAAAGCGCAGCCAATGATTCACCGACCACCCACACACTTTTCTTTGCGCCGCAGGCGACTGCGTCTAAGCCTGAAGCCGCAGCGGCAGTTCTCGGAGTCTCTGGCCCGTGGCGGCGTAGACGGCGTTGGCCACCGCTGCTGCGATGGGCGGTGTGCCCGGCTCACCCACCCCGGACGGAGAATGACGACTGGGCACAATATGAACTTCAATCGCAGGTGACTCGTTCATCCGAAGCATCTGAAAGCGGTCAAAATTGGACTCGCGAACGACACCGTCCTCAAAAGTGACTTGGCTTTTCAGAGCCGCCGTCAAACCGAAGACCACACCGCTCTCAATCTGTGACCGCACGATCTCTGGATTCACCGCCATTCCGCAGTCCACGGCACAAACCACGCGCTCCACACGGATCTGCGATCCCACCACATTCACTTCAGCCACTTGCGCCACCACCGTGTCGAAAGACTCGTGAACGGCGACGCCCTGTGAGCGGCCGGGCCCCGGATTCCCCCAGTCCGACTGTTCAGCGACGAGATCAAGGCAGGCGATGTGACGAGGATGCTCGGCCAGCAGATTCCGGCGAAACTCAACCGGATCCTGTTTCCCCAGAACGGCGAGTTCATCCACAAAGCTCTCGACGACGAACCCGTTGTTCGAATGCCCGACCGAGCGCCAGATGCCAACCTGAATGCCTGGATCATGCAGCACGCTCTCCACGCGCACGTTCTCGACTTTGTACGGAATATTCTCCGCTCCCTCATGGGCTAAAATCGGGCCCGTAAAGCGGGGCACCATGCGCGCAAAACCCGAGGCGGTGGCATTCATGAAGCCCCGCATCCACTCGGGACCCAGAGCGCCCCCGATTCGTGGGGCCATGTGCCCTAACAACGAAGGGGCCACAAGACGGTGCTCCCAAGCCAATGCCGTCCCCTGGGCATCGACAGCACCGCGGAAGCGATGAGCCGTCGCGGGCCGGTAAAAATCCCGGGCCATATCGTCCTCCCGCGAGTAGACGAGCTTCACGGGTCCCTTTGAGCGCCGGGCGATTTCGGCCGCCTCGTACGCCACATCGGGCATGAAGCGACGTCCAAAGCCGCCCCCAAGCAGGCACGAATGAACAACCACATCCTCGCGTTTACGACCCAGAACGTCAGCCACCACATCCCGAACAATTCCGGGCGCCTGGGTGCCCATAAAGACTTGAACAGACTGCCCAGTGGCATCGATGGTGCAGTTCATGGGTTCCATGGTGGCGTGAGCCTGGTGGGGCGTAAAGTACTCCACCTCGATCACACGTTCTCCGCCCTGAAGGGCGGCCTGCGTATCGCCGTCGTTGCGAAGCGTCTTGCCCGACTCGGCTTGCAGGAGACGGCGGTGCTCGGCGCGCAATGCGGCTGACTCCGCGCTCCCGCGATCTCTCCGCTCTACCTCAAGGTTCACCTGTTTCGCCGCCTGACGCGCACGCCAGTAGCTGTCGGCTAAGACGGCCACGCCCGTCGGAATCTCGAAGACATCCACCACACCCCGCATCTTCCTGGCTCGGTCGGCCTGAAAACTCCGTATTCGATCCGCCGCATGCGGCGGGCGAACAACCACTGCCGTAAGCATTCCAGGCAACTGTGTGTCCATGCCATACATGGCCTCGCCGCGTGATTTAATT
>JACLAC010011900.1_pt1 | contig 21756 bp, 25 predicted proteins | sample 8027881 | NCBI WGS metagenome assembly JACLAC01 (sample SAMN15725517, study PRJNA655200) | protist metagenome | isolation source: fluorescence activated cell sorting (FACS) single amplified genomes of... | place: Spain: Blaines Bay Microbial Observatory, Mediterranean Sea | collected 2016-01-19 | reverse complement strand
AGCTCACGCCAAACGCGTGCCGTATGCGCACCGAGGGTGAGGAGTTTGCAGGCAAGGTTTTCGCCACGATGGTCGAGAACAAGCCTTAGCCGGCTCCTGTGACGAAGACGAAGACGAAGGTCACGCTTGACGACTTCGACTTCCTGCACAAAACCAACGGCGCCTCCTTCAAGATGGCCAGCGAGGACTACGCCGGAAAACAACAGCAGCGCCGCACGCTCGCGAAGAAGGCCAACATCGAGCAACTAAGGGACGCGCTCGTGACGTCGTTGCTGCACTACGCGGAGTTGTTGTAGTAGGCGGGCGGTGGCTGCGCACGCGGTGACGTTTGGGAAGTTCGAGAGTTCCGAAGCGGACGTGAGCTACTACAAACGCCGTTACAAATCGGAGCTAGCGTTCCTGGACACGGTGATGGAAGACAGGAAGGCGAACGTGATGAAGGAAGAGCGGCCGTTTCAGCACCGGGCGGACGTGTCGGTTTCGGGAGCGTACTGGCGAATGTTGGGGGTCATGAGTGAGACTGAAGATGAAGATGATAAGGAAGGTATGGTGGAAGATAAGGACGGTGAGAAAGTGAAAGAGGAAGATGAGGCCAAGGCCATGGAAGAGTAAGGTTATGGTTTCGGATACTGCGTAAGGGAGGCTGAGGAAACGCGTTTAGATGAAGACTTCTGAGGCATGTGGGATTTTGATGAGTACCTGTTAAACTTGAATAGAAGTACTTACATGGATGTACATCCTCGTTGCTGAATAAGTTGCAATAAATTACGGTCGCCGCTATCGTGAGTTGTTGTATGTCGTTGTATTGTTGGGAAAGTTAATAAAGCGGGGAATATTAATTATCGTATAGTTGTAGGTCTTGCTCTTGGTCTTGGATTAGTGCGTAGGATCGAGTTTAGTAACTTATACATCGCTCAGCCGTAAACGAACACGAAGTGGTGCACATATCAACTAAGTACTCAAATAGTCGGGGATAGAAAAAAAAAAGAACTACGAGTAAAAAAACATACGACGTAATGTAAGCCAATAGCAAGAATATTGAAAATACCATGGGCGAGTTCGACGACCTTGACGTCGAGGAAATCGACCTGGAGGCGGAGCTAGCGCGGCAGATGCAGGATGTCACCCTCTAGGATGACGAGCTGTATGAGAGTGACGACGAGGATGCTGCTGCTGCGTGATGAGCGTGATGAGCACGGTACAACACTGCCAACTACAAGTCGTCTTCCTCGTCTTCGTCTTCGTCGTCGTCATCGTCTGCGACACTACCGCTAGAGGATGCAGTAGACGGCGATTTCGTTTCCGAGTTGCGCGAAGCTCTTGGTGGCGCTGACAGCTTTTGGACAACAGTGAATGCGCACAGCACATAACTTGACACGCGAACTTAGGACTCGCTACAGTTATGAAATGCTTCGTCATAGGAGAGTGGAGGTTGAGGTGCTGGTTCTGGTATAGTAGTTGATCTCGACTCGATGCAGGCTGGTTTTGGCTTCGACGAAAACTTTTACGACTTCGACGACGGCGAGAAGGCGGCTTTTCGAGAACTGATGTCACGCAACATCCGTGAGCACGTGACGAGAACAGCCGGGGTGCGACCGGGTAGGGGTAGGAGCGGTTCGCGGGCGGCGAGCGCTCGTGCCGGTGGTGCTGGTACTCGGTGAAATAAGTGGAGTGCACATTTCGTGGAATCCTGAGAGGACGGTGCAGAGGTCGGCGGACAGGACAGGCTGCAGCTGGGCGTGGTTGAGATGTCAGCGGTCGATAGCAGTGGTAGTGAAGGCGAGAACGAGCACGGTGAGGACGAAGAGCTTGACGAAGCGGAAGCTGCGGCTGAAGCAGCCGCGTTGGAGGCTGCCGAAAAAGCCGGTGCGTAGGCAGCGCAGCGCGACAGAGAACGACGAGAGGCCGAAGCTGCCATGGAGCGTCGTCGGCAGGAGGTCGAGGCCGAACAAGTACGCATCGCCGCTGCAGCCGAGAGAGAGCGGGTGCGTTTTGAGCGCGAGCTGCAGGAGCGCGAGCGAGTGCTGAAAGAGCAGGCCGCGCGGTAGTGAAGCCGCGGCGAGGTAGTGAGCGTGAGTGAGAAGCAAAGCGGGTTGCAGACATGACCTAGTGAACGTGAGCGTCTTCAATAGTGAGCAACTGTTGAGCGAAGAAAGGCAGGCCATGCGGCACGAGGACGACATGTGAAGACGATTGCGGGAAGCCGAACGCAACTGACGGTTGGCGGAGGAGATGCGCATTTCAGCGCGCGAGCGGAACGCGATGATCGCGGAGGACGCGCTAGCGCGCGCGGTGATCGACTACGACGTGTGATAGCGCGAGCAGAAAGCGATGGATGCGTGCGACGACATGCACACGGTGATGATGGGACCGACTGGTAAGCTTGGATTCAGCATCGTGAAGGACAGCAACAACTATGTGTGGCGACAGCAGGAGCGGGTTGCACGGGCGAATCTGAAACGAGATCGTGAGGCTATGTTGGCTGAGGAAGCGTACGCTGTTGAGGTACGGACGCACAACGCTCGGGTGCAGGCGGCATGGGTGTGGGCGTTGCGCACGTCGTGAGTTGCTGGACTGCGAAGTGCGGTGTCGCGAAAACAGCGTGCCGCTGCTGTTCGTCTGCAGACGGCGGTGCGTGCGTGCCAGGCGCGAAAGCTCGTCGTCAAACTCCGAGCCGCGAAACGAACCGCCTACCTACTTTCGCCTGCGGTGCTCACTGCAGTAACGAAGGTGCAACGCACGCTCCGCCGGCGTAAGGTTTAGTGACACATTGCTAAAGAGAGCGCAGGAGATGAAGAGGTCACAGCGACTGGCGAAGGCGCAAGTCAGTATATCGTGCGTCTGGCGCGGCATCATGTGACGACGGCGCTACGAGCGCGCGCTCAAGTACAAGCGCGCTACGCAGAGCGCGTTCGATCAGATGGGTTTGAACGACCTCGAAGAAATCGACCTGGAGGACTTCGAAATCGACGACGACTGATTCGAGTAAAAGTGGGCCAACCCGTTCAAGGAAAAAGGCGTCGATCTGGCAGACGAGTATGAGGCGATGCGATCGAGGGAAGCGACGGCGAAGAACGAACTGGTGGCGGCGATCGCGGACTTGGATCGGTTCATGGCTGCAGAGGGCGGGACGGATGAAGACGTAGCTGTTGCATGATGAGCTGCGCCAGTGCCTGAACCTGTGCCTGTACCCGAAGCGAAAGAAGTTCTTGTTGCACCTGTCGCGCGTGTGCCTGTGGCGCCGGCTTCGCCTTCGCCGAAGAAGCCTCGACCGCCACTCGCGCCGCAGTCGCAGTCGCAAGGACCGTACTCGCAGTCAAAGCAGCAGCAGCAGCGTTCGCCGCAGCGGGTTCCGCCTCCGAAGCGGTCACCGCAGCCTGAGTTCAAGTTTGAGGCACCTCAGAGCACTAGTCGTAACGCTAACGGCGATTCCGACTTGGACGCTGCGATCTTCGGCTTCGTTGCGGACTCGGAAAGCGTGCTTGCTGCTGCGCATCAGCAAACGTAACACGAGCTAATGCTGCAACAGCAGGTGTATGACGCACCGTCGCATCCAATACGCAAGCAGTCGGCTCGCAGTCGAACGTCTAAGTCGAAAGAGAATAGCGTTTCAATACCACCAGAACCGCAGCCGATCGCCGAAGACGGCGTCGGATCAACGTCACTCGGTCTGGCGCCCACTGCGAAAGGTATTGACATGCAGCGAAGGCAAGACGACGCGGCGTTTCACGCCAAGATGCTTGCTGGAAGAAGAAATATCGCGTAGAGCGTCGCCTAGCACGGCGGACAGAGCGACTTGAACGAACGCAACCTGGAGCAAATCCAGAAGATGCCGTTTAATCCGAACAATTTTCAGCTGCCGAAGTTGGCGTGGGGTGGCGGCAGTAACGCCGGCGGTGCTGGTGTTGGGTCTACGTCTGTGCGGGAGACACCGCGGAGTCAGGCGGGGTCGCACACAGGTGGTCACGGGCAGTCACAAGCACCGTATGTCCCGCAGCAGGATCACCAGCCGTTCAGCGGTCTGAATGGCACTCGGTCGTCCTTCGGACTGCAGAGTGTCAACTCAGCAACAGCTTCACGTCCGCCTTCAGCAGGCGCTGGATCGTAGGTGTCGCGGCCTTTGGACACGGGGCGCGGGTCTTCTTCGTAGACGTCATCTCACGCTCACGCACTGGCAGACGGCTTTATGGTGGGCTCCGGGTGAGGGCCGTACGGTGCGTACAGCGACGCGGAAAGCAAGCGCGTTAGGGCGGAGCGCGAGCTGTGAAAGTGAAAGGCGATACAGGAAGAGTGGGGATTCGCGGACTTGCAGACAGCGGTCGCTTTTCTTGAGTCGCAGAAGCGGATGAAGCGAGGTGGTAAGTCGAAGCGACCAGCTGGAAGAAGTGCCGCGCCGTCGTGAGCGTGAAGCGTACGCGGTGCAGAATCCGTCGCGTCATGATCAGTTGCTGGGCGCAAGCGTTCGTACACGGGTGCTAGCTCTAACGCAGGCGAAACAGATTATGGCATGCGTGGAACGTTGGAGAATGATCTTGAGGTGACGACGCCGTGCAGTCGTGTGTCGTCGCACGTGACGCGTACGTCGCGAGCCCCTTCACGCGCACTGACGTCGCACTCCTATGCTGTTTCTTAGAGTCGGGCGTCTCAAAGCACGCGGCCAAACGCGAACTCTTCGCAGAATAACAACTATGCGCAGCACAACTATCCGATTTCACACTCGGGCGCTGGCAGCAGTTGAACGAACGATCGCGTGGCACAGGCTCAGGCAGCGCGTCGCAAGCAAGAGCAGAAGCTGGCGCGTGCACGGAACGCAAAGAAAGAGAGCGGGCCTAAGGCGCAAGATGCTATTGCTGAGTATAGAAGGATGGTAGCGGAACAGGAAGCTGCGGAACGAGAATCAAATGGAGGCTCGTTTCTTCCGCGGCTAGTGTAAGGTCGGTAAAATGCTGATCTTTCTACGTGAGGTGCGCGAAAGACTTTGATGAAAAAATACAAACTTGGAAAATTCTTGTTTTTGATAATATGATGCTTTGTACGATCGATGTCATGTGCTATAATAGCTAGTGCACCTCGTGCATATTGTGATTGAGCTTATAGAAGTGTGTATAGTGATTACCCGTGCGTACCTTAACCGGGACATACCTTGTGCTCTGATTTGTATGTACGTGCCACTGTCAGTAACACTTGCTCCGAAAGCAAGTGGTCACTTATTTTACGTCATCTTGATCTCCTACAGTCAGAAGATACAACCTTTGTATACTTCATCTTATTTCATTCAAAACAGAAAAAGTGAGAAATATACAACTACAAAGTCAAATTTGCTCGTGTTTGACTACAACTGCCGCATCGCGTTTTTCGCATCCACCTTTTTTCAGGGAGAGAGACTGAATTTGTACTCAGCTTTCATATTGTTAAAAGTAAAACTACCATCTCCCCAATTAGGGTAAAGTTGTAGTTAGACAACTATAATATCTGTGTCCACAGCACACAGCCTTTTACCAAGATGATGAAGTTTCAGAAGTTTGTTCTGAACGTATTTATGTTTTCGACGCTTCTACCAGGACAGGACGTGAGACCCGTGAATTCTGTAAAGTTAAGCCTGAACAAGCGGCTAAGTTTGTCTAAGTCTAATTGGCTTTTGGATGCTATCCTATTGGCTAAGGGCGCCCATCACCTTGGTGCATTGTCAGAATCTACTCAAAGTGGAGACGAAGACGCTGTAAATAAAAAATTACACGTGCCATCTCCCGAACCCGACGTAGTGTCCCTATTGTCAGAAGTTTCTTTTGAAAATTGGCATAACTTCTTCGAGGTTCAAAGCAATTGCTACTGCAATAATGAAGTACTGTCATTATACACATTTATTGGTACTGTCAATACACACCGAAGTAAAGAAGTCATAAGAGAACAACGGGGCGTGCAGGGACAGGATAATGGTCTCGATCTTGAGCTCTCACTCATTGCGCGTTTCATGCAGTATGAGCGTTCACCATCGAGTACGAAGAAAGGAGTACAGTACGAAATGTTACTGAAGCTGCTGAATCCAGGAACGAAGCTTTCCGTAGGTATTGTAGGAGCTGAAAGTCTTCATGATGTTGTACAAAAGCTAGTACGATTTGGGACGATGGTTGTTTCTGAAAAAACTCCTCAACCTCAGAAAAAAATACTTGAAATCCTAAAAATAATAGAGAGTAAAATCAAAACTGATACAAAAGAAGCGATAGAGATCGCGGTTACTAATCAAGTAGATAGAGTTGTAGCTGGTCTAAAACTAAATTATGAATATGATGGTGCAGCTGATATACTTGGAAAGATAAATAGTTTTGTTGAGGGTGAAGGTGAATGAATGAATGAATGAAAACAATGGCAGTTTCGTGTGCCCTATCCGCGACACGCGGATTACGGTCCTTTTTTTAATTTTTCAATTTCTGAAGCACTTTCAAATACTCTTGTCACTCGTCTTGTCAGCGTCCTACGCATCCACCTTCTCCTTTTCCTTCTCTGTCTCATCAGCATCACCTTTCGCGTCACCTATCGCGTCACCTTTCACGTCTTCCTCATCAGCAACAGCAGCAGCTCAGTTTCCCACACTCTCGGTGTCGGTATAGGTGCCGGATCTATTTTCCGTCTCTCGTAGACCCTGTGAGACATCGAACGTGTCTCACCTGGTCGGCAGAGGCACGCTGTCTACCGGAACTACATCAGGCGCGGGCTTTACGTCCGCGTCCGCGGCTGCTCAGTTATGTTTGCCCTTCCCTTTCTTGCCTTTGCCTTTGCCCTTGGCGGGTGCACTTTTGCCACGTTGACCATCGTCTATGTTGGGGTTCACACCGTCACCATCATCGTTCGCCTTAGACACCTCACCCTCGACCATTTCAACTGCATCCGCAAGTGCAACATCTTCCATAGGTGTCTCACTGCCTCCCGTCATGCCTTTATTTCCTGCTCCTGCAGCGACGCTGGGCTCAGGCTCTCAAGATCAAGCGTCATCACTCACTCAGTCTGCAGCACTTGGCTAGCCGGGCTCCGCGCTGATGAGTTCGTCCTCGCTACGGTCCGGCTTCTCGGTGTCACCGGGCGACGCCGACGGAGACACAGATGGAGATGGTGCAGGTGACTCCGACTGCGAATAATCTTCCACATACTCAGACACCTCGGCCTGCGCCTGGACGTATCAGCGCGCGCCAGCGTTTTTTGACGGTCGCACGTCGCCGTCGCCGCTGCGCCGCGGTACACCGCCTGAGCCAGAGGCGCGCAGCGGTACACCATCGTCCCCGCCACCGCCTGAGCCAGAGGCGCGCCGCGTGCCATCGGCATCGGCCATCTTACACTACAATTATGAGCTTATTGTACGGACTTTCTGTATTGTGATAATTGTTGAGTATGATTTGCACCAGTACTTCTTCTATCTTATCGAAAACCGCTAAAGTATAGAATCCACGCGGAGCGCTTCGTACTCGAACTCGATTTTTGCTGGGAGTAGGATTTTAAATTAAATTTCAAAAGCACACACACTGATTGTACAAGAAAAAAATATTACGCCGGGTATCCTTTACACAGTACAGGGTACGCAGGGTCAACTCTACTGTACATCTTTAGCGTAAAATGTTGATAAATGGAATTGTATTCGAGGAAATATTGCCTGTTTATTCACGAAGCTCAATCAAGATTCCTAGCTGTGAACCTAAACTCTGATCTGCGTCCCATGTCAAATACGATAAGGATACGGATAGATAGTCCCGATATTAGCTAAGATAAGTAGTACTGTTTACCCATCTACAGATGATATAAACCATACGCAGAACCAAGAGGCGCTCCACCTCGCAGCTTTTTGAGTCTTTGAATCGCATTTTTCTTCATAATCAAAATCATATTCTAAAATCTTTTTCATTTTCATGTTCATCTACCCCCATAATTCTAGGTAAGTTCGCAGCTTAGTTCGCAGAAATAATAACATCACAAAACTGAGGTAACCTCAAGAAAGTGTATTTATGTACATTGACAGGCCCGTTTGAAGTCGGCAACCCGTCTAGTAATATGTATTGTATTTGGAACTCGTAATACTCCCAGTTGTAGCCCTACGTTATTACTTAGAGTTCATGTTCAACTTCTACGCACCAAAACCGAGAACTACTTAGGCCCCTGGTCTTGGCGAATCCGCCTCACTCTCTCTCTCGCTGCCCTCCGGCAGATCGTTGATACTGATCTTCTTCCACGGTCCCAAACCAGCCATCCTGCTGTCCACAGACCCCGCCTTCCCACTGGTCGCAGGCACGAGCTCACCGTCCTTGTTGTACTCGTACTCCTTTACAGGCGTGCCCGTATTTGCGCCAGCCTTCCCATTCGCGCCTTTTTGCTTGAACATGATTTTGTAGACCTTGTCCTTGCGATCATCTTGTTTTTCAGCAGGCGTGCCCCTCACCTTCGCAGCGATCCTATTTGTCGCCTCACTCCAGTGCCCGGTGCTCGACTTCATCTTTTTCCACTCAACGCTCCCAACCTTGATCGTCTTCTTTTCTACTCCTTCCTCTTTTTTCTTACCAGCATCCGTTGCAACTGCAGCTGCATCAGAAGTCAGTGCACCGGTATCCTTAGCAACTGCCGCAGAAGCACCGCCGCGCGGCGACGCCTGCACGTCTTCGCGCCAGTCGCCTTCCCTCGCTCGCTTACCGGCTCCATCACTGCGCGGCGAAATCACGACCGGCTCATAATCTCTCTTCAGCTGCCCAACGCCCTTCAGCTGCCCAACGCCCTGCCTGCTCCCATCGCTTTCCGCACGTGCCGGCCCGCCGTGCTTGATCCACTCCGCGCTATAATGTGCACCGCCTTTCCTAATCAGATCAGCCTCCTCGTCCCACGCAACCTTGCAGTTCTTGCACTCCTCGCCCTTCCCGTCAGAGCGCGGCGCACACACCTTGCAACCCGCCTGATCCTCACCCGTGCCACCCTTCTACACGTTCTACTTCTTCCACTTCAGCGCCTACCGTTCGATCTCCTGCAACCTCGGCACCGCCTTCGTAGGCACCTGCACGCCAATATCTTTTGAGTACCTATCCCTGTCCAGCAGCCCGCCCCAGTTGTCGTCGTACCACGTCTTATACCCCTTCGGCAGCTGCTCCACATTCCTAAAGAAGTCGTACTTCAGCATGTCTGTTGCACTATCCCTTTTTCTGTAGTCGACCTCCAGCAGGGGCTTCAGCACGTTATCCACGAATGTTTGCATCTGCGACATGCCCTTCTTTTTGACAATATTACTGCACAGCTCCACGTTACTAGTCACAAAGCGCCCGAAGTTCTCGAGCGAGTAGGTAATCTCCTCGGGGTAGATGGGCACGTTCGATTCTCATTTTACGCTCGACCAGAACGCCGCCGTCGAGGAGCTGCCGAAGTAGACCGGTCGCACCTCCTTGCCATATTCCAGGTAGTGATTGATGCCGGTGTAAGGATTGACGCCGTAGCGCTCGAGGAACATCCTGAATGCGGGGCCCTTTTCGATGGAGTCGATTTCTGATTCGAGCTGGGTGTCGCCGCCGAGGAACGGTGGCGGGCCTTCGTCCTGAACCTGGCCCTGGTCGTGTTGACCCTGGCCATCCAATACTTGTTGTTCATCTTCACCTTGAACTTGATTTTGAAGTCGGCCATCGCCCCCAAAATCTCCCGAGCCTGCGCCGAGTTCCAGCATACTCGCTGCGCCGCCGAGTTCCATCTTCTCTTGCTCCCTTGCTCTTGGGTGCGACCGAATCGAAGCGAACGCTTCGCTTTCCTTGAACGCGTCCCACGCCCGCTGGATCCACTGACCGCACGTGTCTTCCCACAGTCACACCCCCAACTGGTACATATCCCGCTTCATGTTCGTGTTACTAGGTGCGGTAGCACTGCTCCACGTCTTCCGTCTCCGTGCCCATACCCGGACACTGCGCATCGAACTTGTTCCTGCACACCTTTTAGATCCCCGGATAGCCTGACTGCGCACCGAATTCGTTTCCGTATCAGTACTTCTACTGCTCTAGCTTGGGATCACGGTAGGGCCCTCGCGACTCCCCAGCCCCGTGTGCTTGTCCGTCTTGCCTTTCGTACAGCTCATCCTCCAGCGCACGTTCTCTCTCCATCTCAACCGTTTCCCGGTAGTCGATCTAGCGCGTCGCGCAGAGGGTGTACAGTAACGCGATATCACTACTGCGGTTCTGACGCGATGCTTATATCCTCAGAACCTCAGTCGGACTCGCCATTTGCCGGCGGCGTCGGCAGCCGCATGAAGTCAAGCGAGAGCGGCGGCCTCCCCTTGATCGTCGACAGGCCCCAGTCAATGAAGGACACCTTCACGTTGCTACTACAATAACCTTTTTGGCCCGTTCCTCAACTCGCCCTCGTGGCACTTAGGCGCCTCACCGAGCAGGTGACACCCGTGGTCCTTCCGCACACTTCTCAAAGCCGTCTGCACGCGGTCGCTCTCCTCCTGCTTCTGGTACCACTTCTTCAGCTTCCTCTCGGCCAGGCGCTTCTTCTCCGCGTCCTTTGGATAATTCTTCTCCGCTTCCGCAATAGCCGCCTTCAGCTTCAACTCCTTGGCCTTCCTTTTTTCCGCCTCCGTGCCCTTTGTATCAACCCCAACCGCTTGAGCTTGGGATCAACCTCCCAGTCAAGCTTCTTCAGCTCAAGCCAGTCAGGCCTCGCGCTTCTACTCAGCGTGTTTCGTCTCCAAGTCTTTCGCGTGGTCGTGCATCATCTACGCCTCCTGATACAATTCCAACTCGTACTGTTTGTTCGTCACCATGATATTCTCCATCTTGATGTCCAAATGACTCATATCGAACGCGTGAATGCCTTCCAGCTGCGTCAAAAGCTGGCCCGTCACACGCCGCAAGATGTGCACGTACAGCCCTTCCCCTCACCTCACCCTATGATTGTTGCCCGGATGGGGTGTGCACTGTTTCTCCTCACCAGCACCACGCGCGTCTGAGTCACCTGCGAGAAACCCCACCGCGTCCTCGCCGCCGGCTTTTTCGATCTCTTCCGTCGTCATCGTGTTCCGCGTGCCTGCGCACGGCCTCGCGAATTCCGGCCTCTCACTAGTCCATGTCGATGTCGAAGAGTCTGTTCACGCTGGGAAAGATGCCCGCGAGCGCGAACTCGTCCAAAAAACCCCGCATATTTCTGCCCGACTCCTAGTACTCCATGAGCACCACCTCGTTGCCGTCGCACTTACCCATTTCGAACGACACATACTTCGACGCGCGCAAGATCTCGTCTTTGTCCCGATTCACAATCTCGGTCTTCACCGCCCGCAGCTTTTTCACCGCCTACTTCTTCTTCTTGTATCACTCCTCCAGATTCAACAGCTCTGCGCGCTGCGCCTTTCACCGCTCGGCACGAGACATCGAACTCCCACCTTGTAGTTGTGGTTGCCCGTGCATCTGCATAGGGTAAGAGTAGGGATAGGGAGAAAGGCCGCCGCCGTAACTCGGTGGCGGTGGCGGCGGCGGCGGCGGTGGAGCACTGTCCCAAGGCGAGAGCATTGGACTTTGGGGTTCTGCCAAAGGCGCTGCTGAGTATGCTGCTCCTGGACTAATTGCACGAGCACCAGGACCACTACTACTAGCACTAGGACTAGGACCGGCACTACTTTTAGTTTTATCATCATGCGTGGCAGTATGCGATATCACGGCAGGCCCTTGCGGCACAGTTACGGGTCGCGCGCGGCGCGACTTGCGCTCTCCTCCAGCTGCAGTGCCTGAACCAGCCAACGACTTCCCACCCGATACGCCACGTCGACTTTTAACGCTTAGCCGGCCCAGGCGGCTCGTGCGCGGCACAGCGCGTTCGTGCAGCCTGTGCCTCGTATCCAACTCGAGCAATGACAGTGATGAGCCGCTCTCATGTGGGCGATGGTGCATCATTGACATAGACATAGTATGGTGGTGAGACCCCTTCTTGAAAGACGAACTCCTACTGTGACTACGACTCATGCTTCCATACGGGTCCACTGCATCACGATCCAGTTCCAAGAAACTACCACCATTCACGTGCTGTCCACCTCCAAAACGACTACTCATCTGCGCCATGTGACTGTGAGGCATGGGCGCCATACTGCTCGTACTGCTCGCCGGGTCCGCTCGCGCCGCGTCCGCAAAAAGTGCGTCGTACTCTTTCAGGTATTTTACCTTCCTGAACGGCATGTGCCCTACTCACTGCATCACGCGCGAGAACATGGTCCGCTTCAGCTCCGTGTCTTTTTCGACGTCCCGATCTTTGTGCCCCTTGATGGCTCATGATCACTCGCGCAGCTTCACTCACCACTTATCGTCGCTCTTCCCCAGCAGGTCCATGTGGCAATTCCTATCCGGTATGACATCGACCACCTCGAGCATCCCCGGGATCTTGTTCATCGCTTTATGATACCGGAACAAGAGCTCCACCTCCCACACGGAGAACATCTTGTCGGTCGTCTTCTTCCCAACGATTATGTGGTCGGTGCCTCCGTCGTCGCCGTAGTCACCCACTGCCTCCCTGTCTGAAAAGCTGCCGGAGTTATTATAACTTTCAAAACTTTTTGATTATGGCCATCTTGTTGTTGTGCGTCTTGACCAGCCCGCTGCTCTGGCCCACGTCCTGCTGCGTGAGCGCGTTCAGGTGCATGAGGGCACGCTCCTCGACCTTCTGCACGCTATCATTGCCCTTTTCGAACCGCACCTTATGCGTGGAGCCGAACCCGCCTTGGCCGACCTGGTGGAGTGCAGAAGTAGATCAGAAGGAGATGGAAAAAGATTTTTTCATTTTCTGCAAATAGCAATATGTGTATCAAGCCGAGTGAAACTGAAAGATACAACAAAGATGGCAGCAGCGCGCGATGGATTGAGCCGAAGTTGAAACTCAAGCGACCGCTAAGACCTGGGTCCACTGACTCTATCATCTAGTCGAAATAAATTATAAAAATATGACTTCTAAGACACAGCGTAAATCGCTCACAAATTCCTCCACTATCACGTTGTCTTGATTTTAAAACTTCCGCTTTTGCTTGTACTTCTCGGCCTTACGCTTCCTTTCACTTCTCTAATCCTTCGTCTCGATGTTGGCACCGACATCGTTGGATGCAGCATTATTCACGGACGAATCAGAGGGTGCCTGCTCCTTGAGCACCTCTCTCACTTTCGCCTCAACCTGTTCGGCGATCATCGCTTGCTCGACTTCTGGTGATAAAGATAATGCTCTGCTGCTTACAGGCGTAGCGGTAGACGGAGACGCGTCGCTTTCACTGCTGCCACCATTATCCCTCCTAGCGCCTGCCGTCTTCTGTTGCACCGCCTCGGCCGCGACTCGCTGTCACCGTCGCGCCTCAGCCTTAGCACTTACGGCCATCTGTGTTCAGGAAAGCGTGTCGTGCGCGAAGGCGTCCATCTTGTTCTCGAGCTCGGCTTTGGACTTTTTAATCGCCTTCTCCTCGGCTTGGAAGCGGTTACTACATGTACACCACCACCAAGACCAGGCCGATCGCGATCGCTCACAGCAGCAGCACGATTATAGATAAGACGCGTGTGTTGTGCGTCACGAGGGCCTCGCGCCGCCGCTTCTCCATCGCCTGGTCGAGCGAGGCCGGGCCGGGCGTTTTCCGGAACTGTTTCGCCGTAGCCGAGGACGCGCGGTTGTCACGGTTCACGCTGCTGGCGAAGCGAACGTTGTTGTAAGCGTCCGGGTCTTCGACGTGGTAGTCGAAGTTCTCGTCATCCTCGTCGTATTCCACATCATCTTCATCAGCAAACCTCGCCCCGGCTACATTTGCTTTGATCTTCAGCACGGGTTGGTCGACACCTCCTGCGCCGCCTACAGTCACGACGTCTGCACCCTTATTTCCATCATACCTTCTTCCGATCTGGCTGGCACCTCGATACGCATTCGGGTTATTTGAGTAGGGTTGTCCGTCTTCCTCCCACTGAAGCCCACTTGCACTCTCTCGCCATGATTCATACCCTTGAGATTCACCGTAGTACTGCGAAGCGCCAGCACCCGCGGCCAGTGAGTTCCTTCCTGGGCGCTGCACCGCGCTACCGGAGCCAGAGGCAAAACCGCCTGCGTTATAATAACTCGCCTGCTCATTCTCGTACGCCAGCTCTGCGGCGATGCGGTCGCCTTCGAGTTCCTGTTGGTCAGCCATCTTTTTTTTACTCTCTGTTGTTGTTCTTGTTGTATGACTATAAATATGGTGTTGAAGATGTACGTAGAATTTATGAGGTAAAGTACACTGTTCAACGCAAGTGCAGTAAGTCAGATGCAACAGAAGGTAGTGCTGCTGTTTGGGTAAATCAGTGTAGAGTAGTATAGAGGAGGGAAGTAGAGTTAGAGTTAGAAGTAGAGCCGGTGATATTTAAATTTCGAGAAGCGAGGAGCGTTTTTAGGAGCAGTAGGTTCAGCAGAGTTTTTTGAAGAAGCAGCTGCGAGACAAACCTTAAACATAGACATGCAAACAAGAAAGATCTAGATCGGCAAGAGTTTTAGACTGAGACGCTGACAAACGAACTTATTCTGTCGACATTGACTCGTACTTATTTTGGTTGGTAGACTACGTCACCTTGTATGTACGTCCAGCACAGATCGCACGTTACATCAATCATTATTCAAAGAAAAGCAACAATAATACGCAAGCGCAACGTCTCAGTTGGGGCCCCATCGATACGTGTCCTACCATACAGCCAATGCCTAGTGGAGCTCCGAGCCAAGTCTCACAACGCACGCACGCGCACCCGCTCCCGGCGTGTTTGTTATTATAACTCCCAGTGTGTGTTTGCAGTTTGTCAGTCTGACTCAGACATGAAGTTGTTAATATTGGAAGACCTAGAACTAATCCATTTTGTACGCTTCATTTACTCCGTTACTACACCCGGTGCTTTGTCAAGCCACCCGTTCGTGAAAAACATTTGTTTCTTTCACTTAAAAAAACCTCCATATTGTCGATGGAGGAAAAAACGGTTGTATCTTGAACCCCAGTTGTACAGTAGGCCAGCTTTGCACTTTTACTAAAACTCTACTTTAAGTTTAACTACTTCATGTAGTTTACTTATAGTCTTAGATTTTGTAATCTACGCACGGTTCAACAACGGTTAAACGCTCTGCTTTTGAAAAACACTTTAGACTTTAGTAGACAAAGTATAATAAATTTATCGTGGTGTGCTACATCTTCGTATTAAATTGGAAAGCGCTCAATGCTAAGTATAGTTGTACTCACTAACTGACGCAATTTAGCACCAGTATCGTAATCGTTTACTTTTTATCTTTTTTCTCCTATACGAGGTGGATGGCGAGGCGGAAGAAGCAAGAGTATTTGAAAGTGCTTCAGAAATTGAAAAATTAAAAAAAGGACCGTAATCCGCGTGTCGCGGATAGGGCACACGAAACTGCCATTGTTTTCATTCATTCATTCATTCACCTTCACCCTCAACAAAACTATTTATCTTTCCAAGTATATCAGCTGCACCATCATATTCATAATTTAGTTTTAGACCAGCTACAACTCTATCTACTTGATTAGTAACCGCGATCTCTATCGCTTCTTTTGTATCAGTTTTGATTTTACTCTCTATTATTTTTAGGATTTCAAGTATTTTTTTCTGAGGTTGAGGAGTTTTTTCAGAAACAACCATCGTCCCAAATCGTACTAGCTTTTGTACAACATCATGAAGACTTTCAGCTCCTACAATACCTACGGAAAGCTTCGTTCCTGGATTCAGCAGCTTCAGTAACATTTCGTACTGTACTCCTTTCTTCGTACTCGATGGTGAACGCTCATACTGCATGAAACGCGCAATGAGTGAGAGCTCAAGATCGAGACCATTATCCTGTCCCTGCACGCCCCGTTGTTCTCTTATGACTTCTTTACTTCGGTGTGTATTGACAGTACCAATAAATGTGTATAATGACAGTACTTCATTATTGCAGTAGCAATTGCTTTGAACCTCGAAGAAGTTATGCCAATTTTCAAAAGAAACTTCTGACAATAGGGACACTACGTCGGGTTCGGGAGATGGCACGTGTAATTTTTTATTTACAGCGTCTTCGTCTCCACTTTGAGTAGATTCTGACAATGCACCAAGGTGATGGGCGCCCTTAGCCAATAGGATAGCATCCAAAAGCCAATTAGACTTAGACAAACTTAGCCGCTTGTTCAGGCTTAACTTTACAGAATTCACGGGTCTCACGTCCTGTCCTGGTAGAAGCGTCGAAAACATAAATACGTTCAGAACAAACTTCTGAAACTTCATCATCTTGGTAAAAGGCTGTGTGCTGTGGACACAGATATTATAGTTGTCTAACTACAACTTTACCCTAATTGGGGAGATGGTAGTTTTACTTTTAACAATATGAAAGCTGAGTACAAATTCAGTCTCTCTCCCTGAAAAAAGGTGGATGCGAAAAACGCGATGCGGCAGTTGTAGTCAAACACGAGCAAATTTGACTTTGTAGTTGTATATTTCTCACTTTTTCTGTTTTGAATGAAATAAGATGAAGTATACAAAGGTTGTATCTTCTGACTGTAGGAGATCAAGATGACGTAAAATAAGTGACCACTTGCTTTCGGAGCAAGTGTTACTGACAGTGGCACGTACATACAAATCAGAGCACAAGGTATGTCCCGGTTAAGGTACGCACGGGTAATCACTATACACACTTCTATAAGCTCAATCACAATATGCACGAGGTGCACTAGCTATTATAGCACATGACATCGATCGTACAAAGCATCATATTATCAAAAACAAGAATTTTCCAAGTTTGTATTTTTTCATCAAAGTCTTTCGCGCACCTCACGTAGAAAGATCAGCATTTTACCGACCTTACACTAGCCGCGGAAGAAACGAGCCTCCATTTGATTCTCGTTCCGCAGCTTCCTGTTCCGCTACCATCCTTCTATACTCAGCAATAGCATCTTGCGCCTTAGGCCCGCTCTCTTTCTTTGCGTTCCGTGCACGCGCCAGCTTCTGCTCTTGCTTGCGACGCGCTGCCTGAGCCTGTGCCACGCGATCGTTCGTTCAACTGCTGCCAGCGCCCGAGTGTGAAATCGGATAGTTGTGCTGCGCATAGTTGTTATTCTGCGAAGAGTTCGCGTTTGGCCGCGTGCTTTGAGACGCCCGACTCTAAGAAACAGCATAGGAGTGCGACGTCAGTGCGCGTGAAGGGGCTCGCGACGTACGCGTCACGTGCGACGACACACGACTGCACGGCGTCGTCACCTCAAGATCATTCTCCAACGTTCCACGCATGCCATAATCTGTTTCGCCTGCGTTAGAGCTAGCACCCGTGTACGAACGCTTGCGCCCAGCAACTGATCATGACGCGACGGATTCTGCACCGCGTACGCTTCACGCTCACGACGGCGCGGCACTTCTTCCAGCTGGTCGCTTCGACTTACCACCTCGCTTCATCCGCTTCTGCGACTCAAGAAAAGCGACCGCTGTCTGCAAGTCCGCGAATCCCCACTCTTCCTGTATCGCCTTTCACTTTCACAGCTCGCGCTCCGCCCTAACGCGCTTGCTTTCCGCGTCGCTGTACGCACCGTACGGCCCTCACCCGGAGCCCACCATAAAGCCGTCTGCCAGTGCGTGAGCGTGAGATGACGTCTACGAAGAAGACCCGCGCCCCGTGTCCAAAGGCCGCGACACCTACGATCCAGCGCCTGCTGAAGGCGGACGTGAAGCTGTTGCTGAGTTGACACTCTGCAGTCCGAAGGACGACCGAGTGCCATTCAGACCGCTGAACGGCTGGTGATCCTGCTGCGGGACATACGGTGCTTGTGACTGCCCGTGACCACCTGTGTGCGACCCCGCCTGACTCCGCGGTGTCTCCCGCACAGACGTAGACCCAACACCAGCACCGCCGGCGTTACTGCCGCCACCCCACGCCAACTTCGGCAGCTGAAAATTGTTCGGATTAAACGGCATCTTCTGGATTTGCTCCAGGTTGCGTTCGTTCAAGTCGCTCTGTCCGCCGTGCTAGGCGACGCTCTACGCGATATTTCTTCTTCCAGCAAGCATCTTGGCGTGAAACGCCGCGTCGTCTTGCCTTCGCTGCATGTCAATACCTTTCGCAGTGGGCGCCAGACCGAGTGACGTTGATCCGACGCCGTCTTCGGCGATCGGCTGCGGTTCTGGTGGTATTGAAACGCTATTCTCTTTCGACTTAGACGTTCGACTGCGAGCCGACTGCTTGCGTATTGGATGCGACGGTGCGTCATACACCTGCTGTTGCAGCATTAGCTCGTGTTACGTTTGCTGATGCGCAGCAGCAAGCACGCTTTCCGAGTCCGCAACGAAGCCGAAGATCGCAGCGTCCAAGTCGGAATCGCCGTTAGCGTTACGACTAGTGCTCTGAGGTGCCTCAAACTTGAACTCAGGCTGCGGTGACCGCTTCGGAGGCGGAACCCGCTGCGGCGAACGCTGCTGCTGCTGCTTTGACTGCGAGTACGGTCCTTGCGACTGCGACTGCGGCGCGAGTGGCGGTCGAGGCTTCTTCGGCGAAGGCGAAGCCGGCGCCACAGGCACACGCGCGACAGGTGCAACAAGAACTTCTTTCGCTTCGGGTACAGGCACAGGTTCAGGCACTGGCGCAGCTCATCATGCAACAGCTACGTCTTCATCCGTCCCGCCCTCTGCAGCCATGAACCGATCCAAGTCCGCGATCGCCGCCACCAGTTCGTTCTTCGCCGTCGCTTCCCTCGATCGCATCGCCTCATACTCGTCTGCCAGATCGACGCCTTTTTCCTTGAACGGGTTGGCCCACTTTTACTCGAATCAGTCGTCGTCGATTTCGAAGTCCTCCAGGTCGATTTCTTCGAGGTCGTTCAAACCCATCTGATCGAACGCGCTCTGCGTAGCGCGCTTGTACTTGAGCGCGCGCTCGTAGCGCCGTCGTCACATGATGCCGCGCCAGACGCACGATATACTGACTTGCGCCTTCGCCAGTCGCTGTGACCTCTTCATCTCCTGCGCTCTCTTTAGCAATGTGTCACTAAACCTTACGCCGGCGGAGCGTGCGTTGCACCTTCGTTACTGCAGTGAGCACCGCAGGCGAAAGTAGGTAGGCGGTTCGTTTCGCGGCTCGGAGTTTGACGACGAGCTTTCGCGCCTGGCACGCACGCACCGCCGTCTGCAGACGAACAGCAGCGGCACGCTGTTTTCGCGACACCGCACTTCGCAGTCCAGCAACTCACGACGTGCGCAACGCCCACACCCATGCCGCCTGCACCCGAGCGTTGTGCGTCCGTACCTCAACAGCGTACGCTTCCTCAGCCAACATAGCCTCACGATCTCGTTTCAGATTCGCCCGTGCAACCCGCTCCTGCTGTCGCCACACATAGTTGTTGCTGTCCTTCACGATGCTGAATCCAAGCTTACCAGTCGGTCCCATCATCACCGTGTGCATGTCGTCGCACGCATCCATCGCTTTCTGCTCGCGCTATCACACGTCGTAGTCGATCACCGCGCGCGCTAGCGCGTCCTCCGCGATCATCGCGTTCCGCTCGCGCGCTGAAATGCGCATCTCCTCCGCCAACCGTCAGTTGCGTTCGGCTTCCCGCAATCGTCTTCACATGTCGTCCTCGTGCCGCATGGCCTGCCTTTCTTCGCTCAACAGTTGCTCACTATTGAAGACGCTCACGTTCACTAGGTCATGTCTGCAACCCGCTTTGCTTCTCACTCACGCTCACTACCTCGCCGCGGCTTCACTACCGCGCGGCCTGCTCTTTCAGCACTCGCTCGCGCTCCTGCAGCTCGCGCTCAAAACGCACCCGCTCTCTCTCGGCTGCAGCGGCGATGCGTACTTGTTCGGCCTCGACCTCCTGCCGACGACGCTCCATGGCAGCTTCGGCCTCTCGTCGTTCTCTGTCGCGCTGCGCTGCCTACGCACCGGCTTTTTCGGCAGCCTCCAACGCGGCTGCTTCAGCCGCAGCTTCCGCTTCGTCAAGCTCTTCGTCCTCACCGTGCTCGTTCTCGCCTTCACTACCACTGCTATCGACCGCTGACATCTCAACCACGCCCAGCTGCAGCCTGTCCTGTCCGCCGACCTCTGCACCGTCCTCTCAGGATTCCACGAAATGTGCACTCCACTTATTTCACCGAGTACCAGCACCACCGGCACGAGCGCTCGCCGCCCGCGAACCGCTCCTACCCCTACCCGGTCGCACCCCGGCTGTTCTCGTCACGTGCTCACGGATGTTGCGTGACATCAGTTCTCGAAAAGCCGCCTTCTCGCCGTCGTCGAAGTCGTAAAAGTTTTCGTCGAAGCCAAAACCAGCCTGCATCGAGTCGAGATCAACTACTATACCAGAACCAGCACCTCAACCTCCACTCTCCTATGACGAAGCATTTCATAACTGTAGCGAGTCCTAAGTTCGCGTGTCAAGTTATGTGCTGTGCGCATTCACTGTTGTCCAAAAGCTGTCAGCGCCACCAAGAGCTTCGCGCAACTCGGAAACGAAATCGCCGTCTACTGCATCCTCTAGCGGTAGTGTCGCAGACGATGACGACGACGAAGACGAAGACGAGGAAGACGACTTGTAGTTGGCAGTGTTGTACCGTGCTCATCACGCTCATCACGCAGCAGCAGCATCCTCGTCGTCACTCTCATACAGCTCGTCATCCTAGAGGGTGACATCCTGCATCTGCCGCGCTAGCTCCGCCTCCAGGTCGATTTCCTCGACGTCAAGGTCGTCGAACTCGCCCATGGTATTTTCAATATTCTTGCTATTGGCTTACATTACGTCGTATGTTTTTTTACTCGTAGTTCTTTTTTTTTTCTATCCCCGACTATTTGAGTACTTAGTTGATATGTGCACCACTTCGTGTTCGTTTACGGCTGAGCGATGTATAAGTTACTAAACTCGATCCTACGCACTAATCCAAGACCAAGAGCAAGACCTACAACTATACGATAATTAATATTCCCCGCTTTATTAACTTTCCCAACAATACAACGACATACAACAACTCACGATAGCGGCGACCGTAATTTATTGCAACTTATTCAGCAACGAGGATGTACATCCATGTAAGTACTTCTATTCAAGTTTAACAGGTACTCATCAAAATCCCACATGCCTCAGAAGTCTTCATCTAAACGCGTTTCCTCAGCCTCCCTTACGCAGTATCCGAAACCATAACCTTACTCTTCCATGGCCTTGGCCTCATCTTCCTCTTTCACTTTCTCACCGTCCTTATCTTCCACCATACCTTCCTTATCATCTTCATCTTCAGTCTCACTCATGACCCCCAACATTCGCCAGTACGCTCCCGAAACCGACACGTCCGCCCGGTGCTGAAACGGCCGCTCTTCCTTCATCACGTTCGCCTTCCTGTCTTCCATCACCGTGTCCAGGAACGCTAGCTCCGATTTGTAACGGCGTTTGTAGTAGCTCACGTCCGCTTCGGAACTCTCGAACTTCCCAAACGTCACCGCGTGCGCAGCCACCGCCCGCCTACTACAACAACTCCGCGTAGTGCAGCAACGACGTCACGAGCGCGTCCCTTAGTTGCTCGATGTTGGCCTTCTTCGCGAGCGTGCGGCGCTGCTGTTGTTTTCCGGCGTAGTCCTCGCTGGCCATCTTGAAGGAGGCGCCGTTGGTTTTGTGCAGGAAGTCGAAGTCGTCAAGCGTGACCTTCGTCTTCGTCTTCGTCACAGGAGCCGGCTAAGGCTTGTTCTCGACCATCGTGGCGAAAACCTTGCCTGCAAACTCCTCACCCTCGGTGCGCATACGGCACGCGTTTGGCGTGAGCT
>JACLAC010016916.1_pt1 | contig 21785 bp, 15 predicted proteins | sample 8027881 | NCBI WGS metagenome assembly JACLAC01 (sample SAMN15725517, study PRJNA655200) | protist metagenome | isolation source: fluorescence activated cell sorting (FACS) single amplified genomes of... | place: Spain: Blaines Bay Microbial Observatory, Mediterranean Sea | collected 2016-01-19 | reverse complement strand
TTCGCGGCTGCAAGAGCATGGCAATTAGAAATTGAAAATATCGTGACCGGTGTCTGTCAAACAGACTACAGCGGATATCCGGATTGTAGAAAAAACACAATCGAGGCTCTTCAATTAGCGCTGAATCTTGGCATGGAAAGACAGTTTATGCTTCATACTCCCCTAATGTGGTTAGACAAGGCGCAAACTGTCATGATGGCTAAAGATTTGGGAGCTTTGGAAGCTTTGTCTTTCAGCCATACCTGCTACAATGGAATTTTCCCACCATGTGGTAGCTGTCAAGCTTGCCACTTACGGAATAAGGGGTTTTATGAAGCAGGAGTTATCGATCCTCTGATCGAAAGAGCTAAAAAGGTAACATAATTTTTCTGAGGGGAATTTCCCAACATCCCACTCATTTCAAATTTTGAAGCGCTTTCTAAATTTGTTCAAAACATCAGTTAGGTAGGGATCTCCAGTCAGTTTTATGATTGCGCAATAGACTAATCCTGACGAAACCAGAGTTATCATGCAGAGTAACCAATTTGTAGATGAAGCAGGGCCTAATTCCCAATCATTCTGTTGGCTGATTCTCCACACTCCTATCCCGATCAAAAAAGCTGCGAAGAAATATCTAGCCAAAACTTTCAAAGACCAGAATTTCCTCAAAGGCAGCTGTTTTCGATGCAAAAGCCAGATCAGCGTAATGAGTTGCCCAAAAGCGCCCAACGAAAGAGACATAGCTAAACCCGCCACCTCCCAAATTCCACTCAACCACCAGCCCAACCCTCCTGTCAGTATCATGCTCAATAATGACGCTCTAACCGGTCCCTTCGTGTCCTGCATAGCGTAGAAAAATGCCACTAACAGCCGAACAGCTGCAACGGCTGGAATACTTGAAGCAAACAGCATTAACGTGATCGCAGTCGCTTGAACATCTAGCCAAGTAAAAGCCCCATGTCGAAAAAGGATGCTTACAATGGGTTCTGCAAACCCTATTAGGCCAGCAGTGGCAGGGAAGACTATCAAAAAAGTTGTGTGAAAACTAAATCTCAAAGTTTTCTCAACCTTTAACCAATCGGTTCTAGCTTTTTGAAGGCTAAGTTCGGGAAAGCTTGCAGTGGCAATAGCAAAGGCAAACACACCTAAAACAAATTCTGTCAATCTACTAGCATTGTAATAATAGGTTAATTGTCCATCAGGCAAGAAACTAGCGAGATTGCGCAGGATGATTATGTTGATCTGATAAACTGCTACTCCAAAAAGAGAAGGTCCCAACAACTTTAGTAGCCTCATTATCTCTTGGTCTGACCAGAAGACTTTTGGAAGCAAGGGTTGTTTAACCTTCAATAATGAAGGAATTTGCAAAAGAACCTGAAGAAGCCCTCCAATCAAAACTCCCCAACCCAAGCCTTCAATGGGCCTCTCTAACCATGGAGCCAAGCCAATGGCACCACCAATAATTGCCAAATTCAAAAAAATTGGAGCCGCTGCCGGGGCTGCAAATCTTTTTTCAGCATTCAAAATTCCCATCGACCAGGCCACAACAGAAACCATAATCAAGTAAGGGAACATCAAGCGATTTAAGTCACTTGTTAGCTGAAATTTTGCAACATCTCCGGCAAAGCCTGCCGCAAACAACCACACCAGTTGGGAACTTGACATCATACCAAGTGCGCAGATCAAACCAGTTCCTAACAGGATTAGACCCAACACTCTTGAAGCAAAACGTCTCGCTTCCTCAGCTGATTTCTGCTCACGAATTTCAGTGTAAATCGGAAGAAACGCTAATGTCATTGAGCCTTCAGCTGTCAATCTGCGGAAGACATTAGGAATCGTGAAGGCTTGGATAAAAGCATCTGTTACCATGCCTGCACCAAAAATGTTGGCGATGAAAAGATCCCTCACCGCACCCATGATCCTGGAGAGCAGTGTAAAAAAAGTTACTATACCTGCACTCTTTAAAATGCTCACGGAGACACTTTTTTGATTTTTTGTATTTGAACTTTTTGCGGGAACTAGATTATGTTGGCCCGGCATTCAGATTCCCGGACTTAGTGAGAGGGGATTACGTGCATTCCGCTGCGAAAGAGATCCTTAGCAATTTGCAATTGATGATACCTTCAAAAAAAATAATTAATGAATTCCAACCATTAAAAACTGAGGATCCATCATCTGTCATTCTTGATAAAGAAAAATCAATGATACTTAGAAAGAAAGGCTTCAGTTTCTTGAAAAAGTTGTTCTCTTTGACTGATTTCAAACCATTTCAGGCTTTTTTCTTGACGAAACCAAGTAAGTTGCCTTTTTGCAAAATTTCTAGTTTTTTGTTGAATTGCCTCGACCAGCTGATTGTTATTCAGATCACTGTTGAGGTAAGCAATGATTTGTTTGTATCCAAGCCCATTAAGAGAGGATAGTGAAGATGAATAAAGCTCCAACAGAGATTTCACTTCATCTATCCAGCCAATTTTCAGCATGGCTTCTGTTCGCTGGTTAATTCTCTGGTAGAGAGCTTTCCGTTCCCGGTGAATACCAAAGATTTTAACTGGAAACCGAGTTGCCTGAATGCCTAACTTACTTTTTTGAAAAGAACTCATTTTTTTCTGTGTGGTCCGAAAAATTTCTAGGCCCCTTTGCACTCTGGTAGCATCACGTGGTGAAAGTCTGGAAGCCAACTCCGGATCACACGTTTCTAGTTCTTGATAACATTTTTCATAACCCCTTATTTCCCAGTCATTCAATACTCCAAGCCTAATTTCTTTGGGTATCTGTGGCATTTCGTCCAAACCATAAATTAAGGCCTTGTAGTATAACCCAGAACCACCCACAAGAAATGGTATTTTCCCATGTTCTCCCAATTTAATGAGCGTAATTTCAGCATCACGGGCGTATTGCCCTGCTGAGTAATGTTCATCAGGATTGCAAAGGTCGATCTGATAATGTGGAACTGCTAATTGTTCAGCTTGGGTCGGTTTCGCAGTGCCAATATCCATACCTCGATAAACCTGCATTGAATCTGTACAGACAATCTCACCATTAAATTTTTGGGCAAGTTCCAGAGCTAAATCACTTTTGCCACTCGCAGTTGGACCAGTGATTATGATTGAGGAAGGAATCAATTAAGTCTAAATTCTTGGGTTGTCAAGTAAGATTTTTATGCTAAAATACTAAGTTGCAAAAAATTTGAATAACATTTATCTATCAGTAAACGAGGAGAATGCCTGTTAATATTGAAGTCCGTGATGGGAACGTCGGCAAATCAATGATGCAATTGAAGAGAACTTTAATTCGAGAAGGTTTGTTTAAAGAACTGAAAAAAAGGAAATTTTATATCAAACCCTCTGTTGCTAAGCGTTTGAAGCGTGAGGCCGCAGAAAAGCAGCGAAATAAGGATTTGAAAAGGGAATTGCGCGCAGCTCAAAAAGCTGACTTTTAAACGCACATTCCTTTAACCCCACTCCATTGTGTGGATGGGCATAGAAACTCACCCACACGTTCCACACAATAGAGAACAATTCATTAGGCTGCGATAAATCCTTTCAAAGAATACTTGTTATCCCAAACTTCGTCAAATATACCTGAAAAAGCGGTATCACCACCATAAAAACAACTTAGGAAATTTCTTAGCATCGCCTCTGCGTCTTGTACAACAGTTATGGTTGTAATTTCTAAGTCACGAATATCCAAAACGATCTTTGCAATTTCCTCCCAAATTTAAGAAGCCAATCCTTCGCAGTTTTCATCAAGCATCAAAAGCTTAAAGGCTTTTACCAGCACTCTTGCTACCGCAAGCATTTGCTGATCACTTCAGGAAAACATCACTGCTTCCTCGTTTCTTCTTTCTGCTAACCTTATTCATCGAGCACTTTTCAACAGAGCCAGAAGGCGATCCAATTCTTCTGCTGAGAAGTAGCTAAGCTTAATTTCTCCTTGAAAAGGTGGCTTGTGATCAATACGCATTTTTGTACCGAGGTAACGCTGCAATTCAGCTTCAATAGAACGCAATTCTGTATTTAATTCATCATTGATCCAAGTTTTTTTAGAGGACTGGATGGCTTTATTTTCTCGCAGCTCAAGGATCATTCTAACCTGTTTCTCCGTTTCACGAACTGACCAGTTTTTAAGCAGTAATCTTTCACGTAACTTCAGTTGCTCAGTGGGCTCTGAAAGGCTGAGAAGTGCTCGAGCGTGACCAGCACTTAATCGACCCATTTCTAAATCCTGCTGAATTGCTTTCGGCAAGGCCAGCAAGCGAACCATATTCGCAATAGTGGATCTGTCTTTGCCTAGCTTACTTGCCAATTCCTCTTGGGTCAATCCATGAAGCTGCATAAGTTCTTGGTAACATAGACCTTCTTCAATTGGTGTAAGATCTTCCCTCTGAATATTTTCAAGGAGAGCAACCTCCAAGGCTTCGTCGTCTCCCAATTTTTTGATAATGACTGGTGCTTCAGTTTCACCAGCTAATTTTAGAGCTCTCCAGCGCCTTTCACCAGCTACTAGCTCAAAGCATCCTTCAAGGACTGGATGAATTCTTACGATCAGGGGTTGAAGAACTCCCTGCTGTTTTATGGATTGACTAAGTTCTTGAAGGGCTTTGGGCTCAAAATATCGGCGAGGTTGATTGGGATTTGGCTTGATGAGATCAACACGAAGAAGTTGTTGAGTCTTTTGCCCAATCATGTTTCTGATTTCTCAAGATGAATAAAATATTCAGTATTTTGACTCTTTTTTCCCCGAATAATCGACTCACAACTGGATATCGTTCGGAAACCCAGAGTGATTGCATCTTGCATGATTTCGGTCAGAATTCTTGCATGAACAGCCACCTCATTAACTCTTCCTTTTTTCCCAATTTCCTTTCGCAAAGCTTCAAATTGAGGTTTGACAAGAGCTAAAAGTTTGGATTCAACAGGCATGATTTCATGAAGTTTTGGTAATATCAAACGGAGAGAAATGAAGGAGGCATCTACCACAACTAATTGAATTGGATCTACTAAGTTTACTTTATCAAGATAACGAATATTTGTGCGCTCCAAATTAATTACTCTTGGATCCTGACGAAGTTTCCAAGCTAATTGACCATATCCGACATCAACCGCATAGACTTTCTTCGCACCGTGCTGTAACAAGCAATCAGTGAAACCTCCTGTCGACGCACCCACATCCAGTCCTATTCGATCAAGGACTTCTATTTGAAATTCCTCAATAGCCCCAGCGAGCTTAACTCCACCTCGACTAACATATGGATGATCCTGAGCCTGCACTACCAATTCTGAGTTCTGTTTCACGCTTTTGCCAGGTTTATCCACTCGTTCTGCATTGACTAGTACTTTACCTGCCAGAATCAAAGATTGGGCACGCTCACGACTTGGAGCTAGTTGACGGTCAACAAGCAACAAATCGAGCCTTTGAAGAGTGGCCATACAGGAATTATTTTTCCAAAAATATTAAATCAGTAATTTCGACTTCTACTTTGCCTTTAGGAATCGGGATGATCAAAGAATCACCGACAGTTTTTCCAATTAAGGCCCTCGCTATAGGGGAATTGTAAGAAATTTTACCTTTTTCAAGGTCGGCTTCATCTTCCCCAACAATCTGATAGGTTTTTTCTACATCGGTTTCGATATCAACATATGTTACAGTAGCGCCGAAAATGACTTTTTTGCCACTGAGACGACTTATGTCAATGACATTGCATTGTGCTAGCTTGCCATTGAGTTCCTGAATACGACCCTCCACGAACCCCTGGCGCTCCTTAGCCGCATGATATTCTGCGTTTTCCTTTAAGTCTCCGTGCTCTCTGGCGTCTGCAATTGCCTGAACGACTTCTGGTCGGACTACAGACATCAGATGCTTTAACTCTGCTTTAAGCTGTTCATGTCCCTGCTTAGTTACAGGATACATTTGTTCCGACATGCTTGTTCTCCGATATTGGAAAGAAAAATTTGAAATACGATAGTGAGTAAGTTGAATGGGTCAAGTTCTTCGCATCAAGCTAAATTCAAAAGGTGTCTTCTATCTTTTTGGACTTGCCTTGATGATGGTTCCATTTCAAGCCCATGCTGATTTGAAATGCGCAGGGACCGCTCTAGTTGAGTGGCTGGTCCCTGGATTGGGTTACACAATCAATGATGACTACGACAAAGCTCTAATCTTTGGTGGATTGAGGTGGTGGGCCATCAATGGATATATGCAATATTCAGATAGTGAAAATCTCCAAGATTATCCTGATGAAGTTTTTAAAGAGACAAAGAATGAAGATGGGGAGAATGCCACTGATATTTATTTAAGCAAAGAGACGTATTATTCCATGGCTTACCTTAGGCTCTACACCAATATCAGTCTTATCACTTTCTATGATTTTTACGATGGAGGTTGCGAAAATAATACAGAAACCTACTGGGAAATTCTCTCGCCATTTCAATTCTGGAAATTTGGAGATTCTTACACGTTTTGGATTCCCACTGGAATCCAACTAGCAACACCTGGCATTTCTAATTTGACATATCACGTTGATGCGGAACTGACACGTGAACAGATGCAGAAGATTGACTTCATCAACAGTCAATTGACCGGAGCTGGTGAAGAAATGTTTTTTCGAGGATTCATACAGCGATCGGTTTACAAGGGCTTAAATCGCAGTTTTAGTAAGGGTACCGCACGCTGGGCAAGTATTTTTGTAGCTAGTAGTCTATTCGCTTTTGCACACGATGGCTCGGGATTCAGTGCCAACCCTGGAGCAGCATTCTTGGCGGGAATTTATCTTGGCACGGTATATCATCCCGCAAAGGGAGATTTTAATTTGACTGAAACGATCGCGATTCATTCATGGTGGAATTCACTGATCAGTTATAAAAATTATCGGGATGCCAATTTTGTTGAGCGAGGCAATGGAGAAACTGCAAAAACACTCACAGTCAACAACTATCAGCCATTGTTTGGATTTACCTATCGTTTTTGAATGCAGATGGAATTCTCTTGGGAGTTAGCAGAATCAACCCTGATTCTGCTACTAGCAGGCTCGTTAGCTGGAATCATGGCTGGTATGTTGGGAATTGGAGGGGGAATAATTTTAGTGCCTCCTCTGGTTTTTGTGTTCGACCTTATGGAGGTGTCCGAGGCCTTGATTCCACATCTAGCAATTGGCACATCCCTCACAACAATTGTTGCCACCTCGCTTTCTTCAGCAAAAGCCCACCTCAAAAGAGGTTCTTTTGATAAAGAACTTCTCAAGTATTCAATTATACCTACAACTTTGGGCGCTGGGTTTGGTGGATTAATAGCTGGCAGTATCAGCGGAATGGTATTAGTGCTGATCTTTGGGTTCATGGCTTTTGTTGTGTCAGTTCGCATGATGATCCCTAGCAAAACCCACAATAAGAATCATCAGGAGCCAAATAGATTTTTGATTGGCAATCTTACAGGACTAACAGGGATAATCTCTGCAATGGTTGGCATCGGAGGAGGAGCTATGAACGTGCCGCTGATGAATATGATGGGCATCAAGATACATCAAGCGGTTGGAACTTCATCTAGTATGGGCTTCATGATTGCCCTACCTGGGACTATTGGGTTTATTGTTTCAGGTTGGGAGAAACCAAATCTACCTGAATTCTCTTTCGGCTTCGTTCACTGGCTCGCTGCCCTTTGCATTTGTTTCATGACCGTAATCTTTGCTCCTCTGGGTGCTGCTATTTCTCATAAGTTAAATACCAAAAAATTGAAACAAGTTTTTGGGATATTCTTATTGGTCGTTGCGATGCTAACACTTTGGCGATTCTGGTCCTGAAGCCTTTGACAAAACAGCAATAAAAAATTTGATGAACAAGAATTCCCCAGCAACTAATGCCTTAAAGTTGATTGTCTTCCGAATAAACGCAGAGCAGCCGTACTACGGTATTAATGTGTTTAAGACTTTTGAGATTCAGCGAGCAAAGCATTATAGAATTAGTGAGATTCCAAAGGCTAACGAGTTTATTGAGGGAATAGTATACATCAGGAATCAACCAGTACCACTAGTCAATCTTCCACGTTGGCTTAGAACTGATTTAAGTGAGCAAGAAGAAAGGAATTCTTCAATTATTTTTTGCAATTTCAATAACATTCAAATTGCTCTTAGAGTTGGTGGTATCCACCAAATAATCACAAGAGATTGGGAGGATGTACTTCCTTTGCAATTTCAGGAGTATATGCTTGTTGACCGAAATCTCAATTACACACTGCTTGATGATGGATCTTCAGTTTGTCTCATTCTAGATGTGGAATACTTACTTACACAAGTTTTGCCTCATGAATTTTCAGAAATTCAAAAAGATGTTCAAAATCTTTCATTGATCGATTTCGAAATACCAGAATCTTTAAAAAATGGTACAATTCTCCTTGCTGAAGACAGTCGCTCTGCTCAGATGTATCTCAAAAATTTCTTTGAAAAGTTTAATCTCTCTTTCAAGATTTTTGAAAATGGTGGACCACTTCTAGATTATGTCGAAAAACTGTCTGATCTCTCAAAAATACCACTGATCATTACTGATATTGAGATGCCTATTGTCTCTGGTCACGAAGTCATTAGACGATTGAAGTCTGATGCAAGGACAAAGCACATCCCGATTTTGGTCTTCAGTTCTATGACGAATGACCAAAGTCAGAAAGCTGTTAAAGAATTAGGAGCTGATGGATTTGTTGGGAAACTAAGTGTGGAACAAATGGTGAAACAATTATCTGCGACTGCCCGAATACCCTTGGCATCATCATTTTCTTGATTTTTTCAATGCAATACTCTCATAATTTTACATCAACTTTTTTTTCTCATTTTTATTAATTTAAAGCAATAATTATAAGAAAGTTGTCTAACTGGAAAGGCTTTCCGAACTCAGTGGCTAGGTGCTTTGGGTTTTGCCGTCTTCAGAACTATCAGTTCGAATAAACAATTTGCGGCCAGAACCTCTCATCTATATCGTTCAGTGTAGAAGGAAGCCATGAAAATCGCCATTGTTGGTTCGGGCATTGCTGGACTAACTGCAGCCTACCGTCTTCATACTCGCCATCAAATTACTCTTTTTGAAGCTTCACCCAGGCTAGGTGGGCACTCAAATACCGTAACAGTAGATCTTCCTGAAGATAAAATTACTGTTGATACTGGATTCATTGTTTTTAATGACTGGACTTACCCCAATTTCATTTCGCTGATGAAAGAGATAGGAATTGAGGGTAATGCCACAGAAATGAGTTTTAGCGTCAAAGACGAGCAGAGAGATTTTGAGTATAATGGACATACACTAAATACCCTTTTTGCTCAGAGGAGAAACCTAGTTAGGCCTACGTTTTGGTTGATGCTCAGGGATATTATGCGCTTTAACAGAGAAGCAAGGAAACTACTGGAAAGCAATGAAGATCAACTTACACTCGGAAACTTTCTAAAACAGAGAAGATATGGAGGTTTATTCTGTGACCATTACATCATCCCAATGGGTGCCGCAATTTGGTCTACGAGTACTGAACAAATGTTGGATTTTCCTGTCAAATATTTTGCACGCTTCTTTGAAAACCATGGGCTTCTAAACGTGGTGAATCGACCTCAATGGTACACTATTCCTGGTGGTTCTCAGGAATATGTCAAAAAGCTGAGTTCTCCATTTATTGAAAACGTTCGGCTTAACACTCCAGTACTGGGGATTAGTAGAAAACCAAATTTTGTTGAGATTATTTCCGTAGCGGGCAAGGAGCACTTTGATGAAGTAGTAATTGCCTGTCATAGTAATCAGGCTTTACAACTGCTGCAGGACGCAACAATACAGGAAAAAGAAATTCTTGGATCAATTCAATATCAAAGAAATGAAGCTGTGTTGCATAAGGATATTTCGCTTTTACCAAATCGCAAAAAAGCTTGGGCAAGTTGGAACTATCATTTGGATCATACCCAACAGGAGAGAGTAGCGGTTACCTACAACATGAATATCCTCCAACATATACAGTCTCCTCCTAACTTATTGGTTACTCTGAACAGGACTGAAAGGATTTATCCTGATAAAATTCTTAGTAAAATTTATTATGAACACCCTGTCTACAACGAGGCCAGCGTAAAAGCCCAAAAGCGTCATAGTGAAATTAGTGGTATAAATAATACGCACTTTTGTGGGGCCTATTGGAGAAATGGTTTCCACGAAGACGGTGTCGTCAGTGCTATAAATATGCTAAAATCATTTGATAATAAAAGAGCTTCCTGAAATGGAAAGTTGCCTCTACACTGGGCGTTTGCGCCACAGGCGTTTCAGTCCTACTTCACATAGCTTTAGCTATCCAATTTACCTCAGCTACCTTGATCTCGTAGAAATAGATCAGGTGTTTTCCCTCTCAGAATTGTGGTCTAAAGAAAATTGGGGGCCAGTTTGGTTCAAACGAGATGATTACTTCGGTGATCCTGCCCAACCATTGTCCGATAGTGTCAAAGATACTGTAGAGTTGAGACTAGGCTTTCGACCCAATGGATCTGTAAGAATCCTGACACACCTACGTTCATGGGGTATAGGGTTTAACCCTGTCAGTTTTTATTATTGTTTCGACGAAAATCATCCGCATCCCACAGCAATATTAGCTGAGGTTACTAACACACCCTGGAATCAAAAGCACTGTTATCTTTTGGATGGCAGAGATCAGCCTAAACACGCTCAGTCCTTTGAATTCCAAAAAAATTTCCATGTTTCACCCTTTCTGGACATGGACTACAAATATGATTGCCGATTTACCAGACCCTCAAAAAACTTGATTGTTCATATGGAAAATCATAAAAAAGGAGAAAAATATTTTGATGCCACGCTCATTCTCAAGCGCATAGAATTCAGTCCATCAACAATGAGAGAAATGATTTGGCGCCACCCTTTCATGACAGCCAGGGTTATTGGAGGAATATATTGGCAAGCTTTTAGGCTGTGGCTCAAGAAAATACCATACCAGCCACCCCCAAAAACAATTGAGATGACAACTCTGCCACCGTCTCATTAATTCAGGCACACTCTAGGTTTCTAATGCACTCCACCCAAAATCTTTCTTTCCCTAGATCAGAAACTACTCTCTCTGAAAAACACCCAGAAAGTGATCTGCTGAAACGTTGGAATAGATGGAATCGCAATCTTTTCATCAAGCGAACCGATAGTTTGACTCATGGCAAGATAACAATTCACGATGAGATGGGTTCACACATCTTGGGACAAAAGACAAATCTATGCCCCCTGGAGGTCACAGTCCAAATTCATGATTTACAAACATATGCTAGCATTATTCATAGTGGAAGCATTGGCGTTGCGGAAGCTTACATGCGTGGAGAATGGACCTGCTCAAACTTGACTTACCTTGTACGAATATTTGTTGTGAATCGGAAAGTTTTGGACAACATGGAGAAGGGTATAGCTCGGTTTGGAGTTGTAATTCACGAATTATTGCACACATTCTTGAACAAAAACACAAAACAAGGCAGCAAGAAGAACATTTCTGCACATTATGATTTGGGTAATAAATTTTTTAGACTCTTTTTAGATCAAACCCTGATGTACTCATCAGCAATATTCAAAAATGCTGATGAGTCATTGGAAAAGGCATCTGAAAACAAGATGGATCGTATCTGCAGAAAATTAGATCTTCGACCTCATGATCACCTTCTTGAAATTGGTACTGGATGGGGAGGATTTGCCATACATGCTGCCAAAAATTATGGTTGTCAAGTGACAACCACCACCATTTCAGAAGAGCAGTTTCAACTAGCTAGAAGTAGAGTGGAGGAGTCTGGGTTAAAAGACAGAATTGAGGTTTTGAAGGCGGATTATCGTAACTTGAATGGTCAATACGACAAGCTTGTATCAATTGAAATGATTGAGGCAGTAGGTCATCAATTTCTTGAGAATTACTTCCAAAAATGTAGTGCCCTTCTGAAAGAGGACGGGATGTTGTTGCTCCAGGCTATCACCATTGATGATCGGAGGTACCACCAAGCTAGTAAGACAGTTGACTTTATTCAGCGATATATTTTTCCTGGAGGTTGTTTACCTTCCATAAGCGTGATAGCTGATCATCTCCGCGAAAGCACAGATCTTTGCATTTACCACTTGGAAGACATCACACAGCACTATGTGACAACTTTGAAAAGATGGAGAGAAAGTTTTTTTGCAAACCTAGACCAAGTTCGTGATCAAGGATTTTCTGAAGAGTTTGTGAGGATGTGGGAATACTACCTTTGCTATTGCGAAGGTGGATTTAAAGAGCGAGCGATTGGTACAGTTCATTTGGTAGCCACCAAACCATTATGTAAACCCCGAGACCTAATTGCTAAATTTGAATAGCAATCAATTAGATCTTCCACTAAAAAAACTTGCTTACATTTTTTTTGTGATAAAATTTGAACTATCCAAAAACACTTTAGCAGAATCCTATTCTGTGCTCTCCCGCCAAACTCGCAATTGATTGCGAATTGAAACTCCTTTTGAGTCTCTGGCTACCAACTCAATCAGGTTTCTTCCAAGAAGAAGAGGAGACTTCCAAACAAGTTCCTCGGAACGCTTGTTGTTTAAGCTGAAGTAATTCAATTTTCTTCCGTTAACAAAGCATAAGAGATCCTGGAGTCCATCTTCGTCTCTCAAATCAATTTCCCAGATTAGGTCCTCCTCTCTGGTCAAAACAGGCAGTTCATCTCTAATGAAATTGGTTTGGATAATTGGAGGTTCAACTTCGGCTTCAGGCCCTATTTTGCCAATCCAATTATAGTTCCAAAGGGCTTGTTCCACCCTTGGAACAAACAGGGCCACTTGCCAACGGCCAAACTCCTCAAATCCTTTGGGAATGCGAACCAGTAGATTTTCTTCGTAGTACTTACCTTCTTTCAGACTTTTCCATTCCACCCGGTCTTGTAACCAGATCAAACCATCCTCTGAGCTACCGATTCTCAATACTACGTCCTCCAGTTCTGCGGTTTCCTGCATTTTAAGATTAACCTTTAGAACAAGGGTTTCTCCAGATTGAGGTATTCCATCACCATTACCGACACTTCCCTCAGTTCCATTATCGATGATCTGGAACCCCATGCTGATTATCGGTAATTCGTCAGGAATTACCGATAATAGAATATTTTTACGCGTCAGTTCATGATCTTCACCTGAAAGAACTAGAAAATCCATAGGTAGCCAACCCAGATTTTCTTGCTGATCAAAGTCTATTTCACGAATCCAAATACTTTTTTCACCACCTTCGAATTTCCCAAAAGGGAACTCAATTTCATCGAGCCAATCTTCAGGGCTTTCAGATAACACTAATACCCTATCCATGGGCATACTGCCCGTGTTCTGAAGCTGAACTTTAATGCGCAATTTACGGTCAGATACAAATGGAGGAGTAGTTGATTGCCAGACACCAAAGTCGTTTTCTTGCTCAAAAAAGATTTGCAAATCTGGCAACTCCGTTGGGCTGGGAGAGGATAGGGTCCAATCTAACTCAGCTTGCCTTGCGATTTTACTGACAACTTCTTGCTCAGCCTGAGCCTGCAGCAAGGCATGAGACCTAATGAGAGTTGCTTTCATCGTTTCCTGATAAGGCAGATGCTCTCTCAACAATCGAACTGCAATACGAACGTAATCATCATTTTCAATCTCTGAAGCTCTTAGGGGTTTGTCAATATCGGTTTCTTGGTCATCTGAATCTCTCATGTAGTGCAAGATATAATTTTCACCCTTGCTCTTCTGTTGAAGGGAATGCAGATGGATGTCGTTTTCTGATAGGTAAAGTGGATCCAACTGTAAATCTGGTTTGACACCTACACCCTGAATGGAGAGATTATCTGGAGTTAAGTAGTGGGCAATAGTCATTTTGAGACCAAAATCACCAGGCATACTCCAAATGGACTGCACAGAACCCTTACCAAATGTCTGCTCGCCAACAACAATCGCACGATTATTTACCTTCAGTGCTGCGCTGACGATCTCAGAAGCTGAGGCACTTTGACCATTCACCAAAACCACAATAGGTATGTTTTGAATTTTATGAGAGCTCAAGAGTTGGTGAGAATCGTAGCTTGTTAGGTCTGTGTTGGTCTGTGTCGAAACAATTTTTTTCTTAGCGGGCAGAAACAAGTCACTCACCCGCACGGCTTCCTGAAGTAGGCCTCCTGGATTTCCCCGCAAATCTAAAATCAAACCTGCAACTGAGTCTAGATTTCCCAATTGTTTTTCAAGATCAGTAGATGTGTCTTCCTGGAATAATTTCAGCCGAATGTAACGTACTGGAATTCCATCATCGAATCGCAGGTCTACAGAATCACTACTGCTGATTTGAATATCCTCCCGTTGAAGTTCGTAAGTAATTTCTTCCCCTGATCGCAACACAGTCAAATCCATTTTGGAGCCAATTTTCCCTCGCAAACCTTGCATGATTGCACTTAAGCTCATTTTTCTAGTTGATTCTCCGTCAATTTCCTTGACCTGATCCCCAATCCGCAATCCTACTCGGTCAGCAGGTCCACCTTCCATCAGAGAAATAATGGTCAATTTTTTTTCCCGAATTCCAATGACGATTCCTACTCCTGCAAATCGACCTCGGGTATTCTCGTTAAACTCAGTGTAGCTTGATGGTGGAAGCACAACTGAATGAGGGTCCAGGCCAGACATAATGGCGTTAAGAGCAAGTAGTTCAAGCTCTACAGTACGGTACTGAGGCAGCTTTTCATGAAGTTTCAGGATGAGGGATTGGATCCCCACATACATTTCTCTAAGAGATGCAGGTGAATCTAGCGCGACCAGAATGCCTTCTCGAAATAGAACCCTTTGGCCTCCGGATTCCCTTTCGGGGGTAAGGACCCGTACTTCTGCAATCTCCCTCTCCAAGACTAGGAGAGCTGCCTCTTGAAGCTCTGTCAAATCCAACCTCTCAAGCTCAGGATAATCCAGTTGAATTCTCATCAAAACTTCAGCCAACAAAGGCGTTGGTGATAGCTCCGGTTCTTCTGGTAATTCTGGTCCAGAAAATCCTTGTAGGCAACCGGATAAAATAATAGAGGTGATTGTGGTAAGGAGCCCCCAGTCTAATTTTTTTTGGATACTTTCCATTTTCATTTGGGCTCAATCTGCTCGAAGAGTGTTAAAAATTTGGAATGTTACCTTTCTAAAATCACAAAGCTCATTCTTCACGCAGAACCAAAGCGGGTGGAACTCGGGACATTTTGACTGCAGGGTATAGGCCTGCAAGCAAAGCAGCGAAGACGGCCAGCAACATGTTGTTGAGTAAAACGCTTGGTTCTATCAAAGTAGGAAAGGTCCAGCCGAATGAGCGCTGGTTTATCACAAAAATCAAAACAATTGCCATCATAATCCCGACTGGAATTGCGAGAACTCCTGCGACTATCCCCATCAATCCACACTGACTAGTCACTAATCGCCAAATTTGTCCTGGGGTCATTCCTGTAGCACGTAATATCCCCAACTCTCTCTGCCGTTCTAACTGAAGTGCCATTAACGAACTGATCACGCCTATAAAAGCAACACCCGTTACCAGTAGTTGAAGGACACCAGTAATTGCAAAAGTTCGGTCAAAAATTTCTAAGCTTACTTGTCTCAAAGTAACATTTGAACGGATGATCAAAGGTTGTGGGGTATTTAGTCGTTCAAAAGCACTCTGAAAAAGTTCAGGGGTCCATCCATCCTCAAGATAAAGCGCAACAGAATTTACTCTTGTATCTTCCCAAAATTTCTCCAGGTGATTGCGGTGAATTATGGCGTGCCCCCTTTCAGAGCTGTAATCGTAGAAGACCCCTTTGATTTCAAAAATTGTATCGCCTCTTGAAGAAAGTAAAGTTAGCTTTTCTCCGATTGACAAACCTAATCTGTTTGAAAGAGGTTCAGAAATCACAATCGATTGTTTTGAATCAAAACTATCCCATGGATCTTCGATAGCCACTTTGAAATTGTAAGAAGCATAGCCCTCTTCGGGTAAGTCAAGAGTCAAGAGGTCAATCTCACTGCCAGAGGTTTTTACCTGAATCCTTCTATTTCTTGTGAGATGAGCAACCCCCTCGGCTTTTTCAAGGATTTCAATGCTCTCAGGCAACAAAACCTTATCAAGGTGTCGTGAATTTCCGGGGGGAGCAACGTAAATATCAGCCCAAAGCTGTTGTTCCAACCAATAAAAGACCGTGTGTCTAAAACTGCCCACCATGATCCCAAGACCGATTGCTGCGGAGATAGCTACCATTAGGGCCGCAATAGCAACACTTGTTCTGCTCAGTTCTGCTTGAACTCCCCGTGCCGCCATACTTCCAAGGACTCCAAAAAACTTGGTGATGATTGGTCTTATTAGTGTCATGGCGAAGTTTGTCAGATGAGGGGTAAGGAATGCTAAACCAATAATTAAAGAGAACAAACCTGCATAACTGAGTATTAAATTTCTCGAGGGTAGCCACAACAAAAAGACACCCGCAGTGCAAAGGCTCAAGCCAGCATAGCTGCTCCAACGCAAAGTCTTATGAAAAGATTCTTCACGCGATGATCGATTTAAAACCATTCTTGGTGGAATATTTGAAGCTTCTTTAGCAGGTGGGATCACGGCAAGAAGAGTTGCCCCCACTCCAAGGCCAATGCCTTTGAAAAGAGATAAATTTGACCATTGAAGCTCACGAACGGAAAGAACATAGTACAAATCATTGATGGTCTGAGTAACAAAGATGACAAGAATTTTTGCCAACTGACTCCCACCGATCAAACCTAGCAAAGTTCCCATAACCCCAATTACAATTGCTTCTATTAAAATAATGCAAAATATTTCGCCTCGAGTCACTCCAACTGCTCTAAATTGACCCAATAGTCTGTATCGTTGAACCACAGAGAAAGTCATCGTATTGTAGATTAAGAACATCCCTACAATTAGCGAAAGCAAACTCAACGCAGAAAGGTTCAAGTGGAATGCACGAGTCATTTTGTCAGCAGACTCAAGTCTTGTTTGTGATGATTCGACACTAACACCGACGGGAAGAGCTTCATTAAGCCTCTTAATTTGTTGTTTATTTTCCTCGTCATTACCGCTTAAAATCAGGTCTACCCTAGATAAATTTCCCTTCTGCTGAAGCAACTCCTGAGCTGTACTGATATCGACAATCAAGAGTTTTGAAAGAGCTTGTCGAGCAAAGTCGTCCTCAATTTTGAGAAAGGCAACCAGTCGAAGTTTATGTGGTAAGCCTCCGATTGCAACTTTGAAAGAATCTCCAACTTGGATACCAAGCTGTTCGGCTGAATCAACCGATAAAACAACAGTATTTGGCTCAGTTAAAAATGCTGTAAGTTCCCCATTCCCCCCCCCGCCTAATTCCTGAAGATATGGTCGAAAAGGGGCTTCTGCAAAAGGATCAATTCCCAGTAAATGGTACACCTGATCCGGTTTTTCTGGCAAAACTGCATAACCTTCTAAAACAGGTGCTGCTTTAATAAAACCAATTTTTTGTTTCAACTCTCGGTAGGTCTGTTGAGAAAGATGCTCTCTTTCGGAGATGATTTGATGGGTCGAACGGCCACTCACCGATTGAACTGCCAATTCCATTGATCGTTGTGCGCTGGCATTCGTCAAATCAATAGAAACAACAATGGCAACCCCAAGTGCTACTCCGAGTACAGCCAACCCAAATTGCCAGGGATGACGTTTCAGATATCTAAAACTTGAATGATAAAGAATGTGCGGCATAAACAGAAAATTGGTATTTTTCAAGAAAATTTTGATAAAAGTAGCCTGCTTGTATTTTTACAATCTTTGCGGCATGTTCAGAAGATTAGGATTTTTTTCAGCCAAATGTCGCTTGCCACCTCACTCATGTAGGTGCTAATCAAATGAGCCAATTCATTTCTCTGATAACTAAAACAGATTTCGTTTCATGCCAAACAATTTAATCATTGTAGAATCACCAGCAAAGGCTAGAACAATCAACAAGTTTCTTGGCAATGATTATATCGTTGTTGCATCGATGGGGCACGTCCGTGATCTCCCAGAGAAAGAGCTTGGTTTTGATCCTTCTAATCATTTTGAACCGCGATATGAGATCACCAAGGATAAGAAGAAAACGATCACAGATATCAAAAAACGAATCTCCAAAGAAACTGTGGTTTATCTCGCAACTGACGAGGACCGTGAGGGTGAATCTATATCTTGGCATCTAATTGAGGCACTTAAACTTCAAAAACATCCTGACATCAAACGGATCGTTTTTCATGAGATCACCAAGCCTGCCATTTTAAAAGCCTTGCAGAATCCAAGGGATGTTGACACCAGCCTCGTAGATGCCCAACAGGCACGAAGAATTTTAGATCGAGCTGTAGGTTATGAACTGTCACCACTTCTATGGAAAAAAGTGAAACCCGGACTCTCTGCGGGTAGAGTTCAAAGTGTAGCAGTTAGAATACTTGTTGATCGAGAAAGAGAAATCCGGGAATTCAAGCCACTTGAATTTTGGAGAATTCGAACCGCTTTTGAAAAGTACGCTTTCCAAGCAGAGGTAGTTTCCTACAAATCAAAAAAAACTGAAAAATCTGTCCCCAATGAAGCAAAATCTTTGGAAATTGTTTCATCATTAGAGCAAGGGGAAATTTGTAAAATTGCTGATATCGAAGAAAGAGAGACAACCAGAAAACCCGTAGCACCCTTCACTACTTCTACTCTACAGCAGGAAGCATCTCTAAAACTAGGATTCTCGCCTCGGCGAACAATGTCTGTCGCTCAGCAGTTGTACGAGGGAAATTTTGAAATCCCTGGGTACAGCGGTGGCTTGATCACTTACATGCGAACAGACTCAACAACGCTCTCCGAAGAAAGCTTACAACAAGCTAAACAAGTAATTCTTTCAGAATATGGGAAAAAGTACGCTATTAAAAAGCCACGTCGCTTTGCCACCACAGCCAAGGGTGCTCAAGAGGCTCACGAAGCGATCAGACCAGTCGACTTGAGCATGAAACCTCAGGAAGTTCGGTCACATTTAAGCCCTGAAATGGCAAAGCTTTATGATCTGGTCTGGAAGAGGATGATCGCCTGTCAGATGACTGAGGCAATCATAGCACGAACAACCCTTAAGTTGGCGGGCGGCCTTCAGCAAGAGTGCCTCCTTGAGGTTAAGGGACAGCGGCTTGTATTTTCAGGATTCTTAAAAGCCTACACAGAGGGCTCTGAAAATCCAGATGTAGATCTTGAAAAAAAGGATGTGATCCTTCCGAAAGTTGAGAAAGGAGAGGAAATGGGGATCAAGGAGGTGATTCCAGAGCAGCATTTCACCAAGCCCCCACCTCGCTACACTGAAGCTGGTCTAATTAAAAAACTGGAAGCAGAAGGGGTTGGTAGACCTTCCACATACGCTCCGACTATTTCCACGATTCAAGATCGGCAATATGCTGAAAGAGGAGAAGATAAACGGCTCAGGCCAACAGATCTTGGTGAGGTCGTTACAGATTACTTAGTAAATCACTTCACCGACATCGTGAATTTAAATTTCACCGCACGAATTGAGGAAGACCTTGACGAGATCGCCAACGGAAAACGAGATTGGGTCTCTATGATGACCGAATTCTATCAGCCCTTTCACGAAAACATTGCGGTAAAACAGGAGTTACCCCCTGACAAAGGGGAAAGGGTTTTGGGAACTGACCCACAAACCGGCCGTCAGGTCAGCGTTAGGGTTGGTCGTTATGGTCCGATGGTTCAGATTGGCACTAAGGATGATGAAGACAAACCCAAGTTTGCATCACTTCCCAAGGATCGCAGCATGCATGAAATTCAACTGGAAGAAGCACTCAAGCTGTTTAGTCTTCCAAGACATTTGGGCAACTTTGATTCCTCTGGAGAGGAAATTATTGTTAATAGAGGCCGATTTGGTCCCTATGTGAAACTTGGCAATCAATTCTATTCTATCCCCAAGGAAATTGACCCTTTGCAGATTGATCGTGAAGAAGCAGTAGAATTAATCCGTCAAGGCAAAGAAAGTAAAGCAAAGCAGGTCTTACATGATTTTGGCGAAATTCAAGTGCTTAAAGGACCCTATGGCCCTTACATCAAATACAATAAGAAGAATTTCAAAATCCCAAAAAACACTGATACTGAATCACTAGACAAGGTCACCTGCGAGCAAATTATCTCAGAAGCCCCACCTCCTCGTCCAAAGCGCAAAACCAAGGCCTCGTAATAGGTTGGAGACTTTGACTAGCAGTCAGCACCCTACAACAACCATCTAATGGTGTAGCTCCGAAGCATGCGAACTCAACTATCCGCACTCGCCCTACTTGTGCTGAATTTTCTTATATTTCTGGTTCTGAACCAATTTCTGAACCCGCATCCGGATATGCTGGACCATTGGGTGTGGTCACGTTTTTTGAGTGCTTCCTACTACGAGCACCCTCCGATGGTGGCTTTTTTGATGCGCATCATTACCACTTTCAGTGGACATCACGAGACCGCCCTAGAAATCGGTGCTCAACTTGTAAATTTAGCTATTCTTTACTTGATCTATCGTTTAGCACTCTCCATTTTCCACGCCAGGGCAGCTTTCTTTACGCTTCTTGTGTTGAGTTCAATGCCCTACTTTACATTGGGAACTGTATTTCTTCACATCACCCAGCCCTTTGTATTTTGTTGGGTGATAGCACTAATGCTGCTCGTCCGCTATCACCGAGAACCTCATCCTCGGTGGCTCATTTTTATTGGAATTGTCTGTGGGCTTGGAGCCTTATCCAAGTTCATCATGCTTCTCTTTTATATCGGACTTTTCTTTCACGCTTTGATCTATCGAGACGCCCGAGACATTTTGAAATCACCCTGGCTCTACATGGCTGGCGTGATTTCAATTACGATCTTTTCACCCGTAATTTTTTGGAATGCCACATATGATTGGATTTCCTTCCGTTTTCAGTTTGGTAGAGGGATGGGGGGTAATGAATTTGGTGAAAACACGTTTCATTTTTTGATTGGCCATATACTTTTGTTTTCACCACTCTGGGCAACGGTAGGTTGGCTGGGATTAACAAGCTTGAAAGATCGTTTTCGTTCCGGTCGGCATCCTGAATCCGTCATTTTAGTTCTCTCATTGTATCCACTTTTCTTCTTCACCATCATGAGTCTAAGAGGATCGATCGCAGACCCACACTGGACCAACCTCTTTTACCTTGGCTTATCTATTCTTCTGGGCCAAGTACTCTCAATTCATTGGAAAAAATATAGGCTGGCCTTGGTTGGAGCAGCATTATTCATCAATGCCAGCTTGATCACAGCAGCGGTAGTTAACACCTATGATCCACTTTATGAATGGGAGGCTCACGAACTAGAAAGTCCGAAACTTCTGATTAGTGATGGTATCCCTGAGGAAGTGATCAACAAGCTGGAAGCACATCACAAAAGGCTCTACAGCTTTGAAGCTTTTGACGAATTCCTAAGCAAACATCTCACAAATTCTGAAATTAAGACTTATGGTGACCAACTTAGAAAAGTCAGCCACGACACTTTCAGCAATCGATTCAATCAGTTTCTTCAGTGGCCAGAAACTGTTGATGAAATGAGGAAATTACTGGTTGCAAAGGGATTAGGTGATCCTCAATACATTGTCAGCAGAGAATACCAACTGAGCAGCGCTCTTAGTTTCTATTTCCCAAACCATCCATGGCCACACAGCTTGGAAAAGACTGAGAGAAATCTCTGGTCTCCAAGAGAGGAAGTGAAGAAGTCAGCTTTCCTCTTCGTTTGTTCTCTTTACGAATGTGATCACTCTAGTCGAATCTTTGAAAAGAAGATGGGAGTTCAACTGACTGACCTCG
>JACLAC010021009.1_pt1 | contig 21788 bp, 15 predicted proteins | sample 8027881 | NCBI WGS metagenome assembly JACLAC01 (sample SAMN15725517, study PRJNA655200) | protist metagenome | isolation source: fluorescence activated cell sorting (FACS) single amplified genomes of... | place: Spain: Blaines Bay Microbial Observatory, Mediterranean Sea | collected 2016-01-19 | reverse complement strand
CATGCCCGCCACTTGGCGTCACCAACACAAAAGCAGTCGCTTTGGTTTGATGGTCGACGAGCGCCCCGGAGGGTCCACCGACGGCAAGGTTTCTGGCGACGAAGGTAACGTCGACCACGTCATCCCCGACCACGTGAACAGCGAATCTCTGGCCGACACCGGACTGGACTTCACCGGAGCCACAGCCGTGATGAACATTGGCTCATGGCTCAGTTGGGCCCAAGAGGTCGAGAAGCACGAAGCTGGATCAGATCGCTTCACCTACTCCAAAGACTTTCATCGCTCGGGCAAACAAATGGCCAAAGCCGCCCAACTGTTTTTAGGCAATGAGAAATTCTTCAAAATGAAATCGTACCAAAGTCATTACTACATGGTAGGCCAGATGTGTCTCGACCAACCCATGGAGTGGTGGTACGATCAGCCTAGCTCGACCCTCCACTTGATTCCCCCAAAGGACGTTCACCCCCGCAACATGAAGCTTGAGGGCAAAGTGAAAGCCTTCAACCTTGAGGCCGAAGCCATCGCCGGTCTAAAAGTTGAAGGGCTACAGTTTTTTGGAACGACCTTTAACATTCTCAACTGCATTCAAACCCTCGTCTCCGACTGCCACCTCCTTTACCCTAGCTACAACCGACTGACCTTGGGCGACTATTTCCCCCCCGAGATGAAAGAGGTCAGCACCCTCGAGACCGTCAAGTCCGTCCCCTCTCGCAATCGCATCGTCGACTGTCTATTTGAGAAGATGGACGGGCCCGTGCTGTGGATATCGGGACGGGAGGACGTGATCGAAAACAACATCATGCGCGAGATCGACTTCACGGTACTGGGCCATGGCGGGGGAGGAACCCTGACGGCTGTCGAATCCGTGGACCTGCTTTTCACGCGCAACACCTTGCACACAGCCGGCTGTAGCGAAGGCTACCGTCTCGGGAACCGCAACGAGGTCTCCTACAATCATGTCTATAACACTGGACTGCTCCAGCACGACGGATCGGCCATCAATGCAGGCATCAAGTCTCAACAAGGGAGCTACATCCACCACAACTGGGTACACGACACCGCCAAACAGGGCATCCGCCTCGACGCCGTCACAAAAAGCCAGCGCCACATCAAGACAGGCGAATTGTGGTATGGCAAAGGAACAGAACTGAGCCACAACGTGGTATGGAACGTGATGATGAACCAGAACAAGGGGGACGAACACCTGATGTACAATTCACTCTACTTTGACGGTCGAAAATCTCACCTCGGCATCATCCGTTCAGACCGCATGGGCGGCATCAATGAAAAAACACAGTTGTTCAACGTTTTGACACCCAGAATCGACGCTGTGTGGTGGGGAAAAATCTCCGAGCGCCCACCGATTCCTGGCCAACAAACTCAGTGCCTAGAAACCAACCCACGCCCCCTCCTGAGGGGACCCGACTACTATGACTTTCGACCCAAAGTTGGCTCTAAATTGATCGACACTGGAGCACCCATACCCAAGCGGGATCTTGCTTTTCACGGCAAAGCCTTGGATATCGGTCCCTACGAGCACGGGGCTAAGGGATTCTGGATCCCTGGGGCTCAGGGACAAGCCGCCACAACCCCCGTGCCCAAAGATGGAGCCAAGGGCGTCAACCTCGACGCCTCTCTGATGTGGCTCCCCGCCAAGCGTGCTGAACAGCAGTGGGTCTATGTTGCCTCATCAAAAGAGGGTTGCATGGAAGCCAAGACGCCAAAGTTCAGCTTAGACGGAAAAGATAACGTCCTCAATCTGGATTTGTCACCGGAACAAAACGTATACTGGAAGGTTGTTAGCAGTCGAGCCGGGCAAGCCAAGGAATCCAGTCCCATATGGAGTTTCACCGTAAAGTGACGGTTTCATCTATTACTTTACCTAAAACATAATACACAAAACAACAGAATATCCGTGGCGATCGCGAGATGTTCATCTGCAAAAGAGCCTCAACCTTAACACATTTTCATTCAACTACCGTCAAGTCATGAGCAATAAGCCCAATATAGTTTTCTTTTTCACAGACGATCAGCGCTACGACACGATTGCAGCACTCGGGAATCCCCATGTGATCACGCCCAATCTGGATCGCCTGGTAAAAATGGGCACGAGCTTCAACCAAGCTCACATCCCTTGCGGAACTTCAGGAGCTGTGTGCATGCCTAGTCGGGCGATGTTGCACACGGGAAGAACACTGTTTCACCTCCAGGGTGAGGGACAAAGCATCCCTCAGGAGCACACCACCCTCGGCGAGGCATTGCAGACTGCCGGTTACAACACCTTTGGCACGGGAAAATGGCACAACGGCGTGGAATCCTACGCGCGCTCTTTCAGCCATGGCGCAGAAATCATGTTTGGCGGTATGGGGGACCATTGGAATGTGAACGCTTGTGATTTTGATCCCACTGGACAGTACGACGATCGCGTCCCCATGGTCGCCAACCCTTACGCCAGTCGAAACGTTTCACAGGTTCCGCGCCCCAACATCAAACACGGGGTGCACTCCACCGAACTCTTCGGCAAGGCGACCATCGATTTCCTTCAAGGTGCCGATCGCGAAAAGCCTTACTTTGTCTACCTATCCTTCATGGCCCCTCACGACCCGCGAACCATGCCAGAACGCTTCAAAACCATGTATGACCCCAAGACGATCCCCCTACCGGAAAATTTTAGGGAAGAACACCCCGACTACAGGTCCATCCGAGACATTCGTGATGAACGACTCGCTCCTTACCCGAGAACAGCGGAGGTGGTCAGAGAGCACTTAGCGGAATATTACGGGATGATCACGCACCTCGACGATGAGATGGGCAAGGTGATGAAAGCCGTAGAAGACCGAGGGGACATGGACAACACCATCTTCATCATGGCTGGTGACAACGGCCTAGCCCTCGGTCAGCATGGCTTGTTTGGCAAACAGAATCACTACGACCACAGCGTTCGCGTTCCTTTGATCTTTGCTGGGCCGGGAATCCCCCAAAACGTTCAAACGAACGCCTTAGCCTACCTCCTCGACATCTTCCCAACCCTTTGTCACATGCTGGACATCCCCAAACCAGAAAGCGTTGAGGGCATCGACCTGAGCCCCGCCATGGAGCAACCCAATAGCCATGGGCGCGATAAATTATACTTTGCCTACACCGATTTCATGAGGAGTGTCCGCAAAGGTCATCACAAACTGATCCGCTGCTGGGACAAAGGACAATGGCTCACTGAACTTTACGACTTGGAAAAAGACCCCATTGAGATGGACAATTTGTGCCAACGAGAACCGGCTATCGTAAAAGAATTGATGGCCGATTTACTTGAACTGAGCGAAACTTGGGGTGACCGCTCCCACCGGATGGGTGAAACCTATTGGTCCAGACATGCGAGTGGCCAAGAAACAACTCAGTCATAGAAATCAATCCATTTATTCTATTCTCTCTATAATCATATCAGACCCATGGAAGCTAAAGCAAAATCAATGGCCCTTGAATCCGCAGAACCCTCCGCTCTAAAGGATGATCTGAAACCACAAGACGGCTCCCATGTTCCCATGAGCTTTAGTGATAAATTTGCGGTGGGTCTTGGAAACCTGCCCCAATGCCTCGCCAATGGAGGGATCAACAACTCTAGCACCCCCGTCTACAACATCATATTTGGGGTTTCTCCCATGACCATTGGTCTCATCAATGGAGCTATGCGGATCTGGGACGCCATCACCGACCCCATCGTTGGCAAACTATCGGACAACTGGAAAGGCAGCATGGGGCGTCGGCGGCCCTTCATGTTGCTAGGCAGTATACTCACCACCATAGCTTTTCCGCTATTGTTCACCCTGTCGCCCGATTGGGGAGACAAAACCAAAGTGATCTATATCACTCTAGCCATGGCTATTTTTTATGCCTGTGCAACGATTTATCAGGTCGCTTACAATGCCCTTTGTGCAGAGATCACCAAAGACTACAAAGAAAAGACCGTGATTCGAGGCTACATTGCCATGGCCAACAAATTCGTGTGGTTTTTCATCCCGTGGATGTTCCCAGCCGCCCAAAAATTGGCCGAATACCTCAACAACCCTACTGCTGGCATCCAAATCATCGCTACCGCAACAGGAATCATCATTGGTGGAGTCGGCTTATGGGTGTCGATAAAGGTAAAAGAACCGCAACAAACTGAGAAGCAAAAAAAACAAAATGTATCGGTCATTGCTGCCTTCAAGGCTTACATGAGCGATCCCATTTTTTGGAAGTTCAAATTTTTTGGCATCTTCTTGGGCATGTCCCATCAACTGATCAAAGTGCTTTGCATGTACCTCGTCATGTACTACGTTTGCCAAGGTGATACGGTGATGGGCGCAAGCCTCATCGCCATTGGCATCAACATTGGCACCGTTGCAGCGATGCTGCTCGTTGTCGTGATTGGACGCTATTTTGCTGAAAGTGACAAAAAGGAAATACTATTGTGGCTAACGGCCATCTCCATTCTCGTTGCCGGCTCAAAATGGTTTATCTTCACCCCTGAAAACGTCTACCTCTCGATCTGGTTCGAAATCCTGTATGCTCCTGTAACGGCTGGCTATTTTATGATCTACAACGCAATGGTTCCCGACTTTTGCGAATACGATGAGTATAAAAATGGCGTCAAAAGAGAAGGCACCTTTGCTGCTCTTTCGGGCTGGGTCCAAAAGATGGTCACGACACTGGCTTTTTCTCTCTCTGGGATACTTCTCGTGATGACCGGTTTTGATGTTGACCTCGGCAGCCAGCAAAGTGTCGATACTTTTTTCATGATGCGCTTACTGGTTGTGGTCCTGCCCATCTTATTGTTGATCGCTTCATTTGTTATTCTCAAATCCTACCCCATCGACAAAAAGAGAACCCTAGAGATACGTTCCATTCTAGACCATCGATGCCTCGATCTCGAAGAGACGACGAACATCAAAAACTAAACGGGACTTGAACATATTGATGATGAAAATTTTTTACATATATCTTTTATTCCTGTATGGATGGTGTCACATCAGTTTTGCGGCGGTGCGATCCGTATCGGACTTGACCTTAGATGCAAACCATGGAGATGGGGTCCATGAAGTGATTCTATCGGATAGTGCAATGACGGTTTCTTCCAATATGGAGATTCGAGGTCGTCTGATCGTTGGTTATGAGAAGATGAATAGTGATGGGGTCATCGGTCAAGTCAACACGGTGTTGGTAGACACACAATCTGGAAACATATCACTACAATTGCCCGAATCTGGCCCAGGAAAGGAATTGAGGATCAAGAAGATCGCTGATGACCATGAGCTCACCTTAACCCACTACAAGGACATTGAAGATAAGCTCATTTTAGATCAGGGTCAGCGAGGCTATGTCCAATTGTTTGCTGACGGGGAGCAATGGCACTGTTTCGACGGTTATGGTTTTCACGAGGATTGGTACGACCCATTAGAGCATCCCATCTTCTGGATGCCGATGAACGGTGATATGATAGATTCGGTCGATAACCTTAGTCCAGAATGGTCTGGAGCAAACATCAGCTATGTCAATAATGTGAATGGAGATTCATCAAAGGCTCTAGCTATGGATGGAGAATGGAGCAATGTGACCTTTGATGCTAACGATGTCTTTAAACCATCTTCCAATACAATGTCATTTTGTTTGTGGTTTCAAATCCCCGATCTGAATCCCGATGCGAGTGCTATCTACAATGATAGCGTGACCCTATATCGTTTGTACGACAGTGGTGTTGGTGGGAGGGATTTTTACGAATTGACGATCGTTTCTGCAACGGGGGCGCTCAGGATGTCCGGCGCAAATATCAGCAACATCAATGGTAATTATCCCGTGTCAACGGTCAAGACCGCCTCACTAGATGGTACTGCAGACCAGTGGTACTTTAGCGTCATCACTTGTAGTGATCATATGTTGACATATTATCTATACGGCAATTCATCTCAGTCCTTTCTTAAAGGAGAAAACACATCCTTCACGGGTTTCCCCCACTCTGTCGGTTTGGACAGCAATGGTGATGCCGGTTTAAGGATAGGTTACCCCAGCGGTTCATCAAGAAATCCCGATGCCGCTCATGAAGAAGTGAACCTCGATGATTTTCGCATTTACGATTTCACACTAACAGACAATCAGGTTCAAGAGCTTTACGCTGCGGGACCTCAATGATGAGACTCATCAACGTGTACGATCTGCCTTACCTTGACATCGGCCTCCATAGCCATAAAAGTACCGCTAACCTCGAAGTATTATAGTGCGTATTGTCAACATCAATAAGTCACCAAAAAGCATCGCAAACAACGCTCCCCAAGCCCAACATCCTTGCTTCTCACTGGTAGAGATGATCGTTGTCATCTCTATCTTGGCATTGATGTCTTCAATCTTGATGCCATCGTTAGAAAAGGTCATTCTATCTGGGCGATCCATCATCTGCACCACGAACTTAAAAACACTGGGAGAAGCCATGAGTCTTTACACAGAAGACTTTGATGGTCACTTCACCCCATTTTTATGGGCAAACTCCACTTCGCCTAAATTAACCTCTCCTGGACATATGAAGGTCAGTTGGGACGATCAACTTGGGCGAGGAGGCTATGACCGTCGCAACCTCAGCTTAGAACAAGCGGATCTGGATTACTTAAAAAAAAATCTCACAAATTCCGGTGCAAGCGAACCATACTGGTGCCCTTTTGATGATGGTGATTCCCGTGTGAATAAATTGCTCAATAGCTCAAGGGATCCTCATTTTTCCGATAAACAAAGTCTAGGCATGCCTCGTAGTTACAGCGTCAATGGTTTCGGCAGCCCACAAGATACACCCAACGACGAAAAAGTGGGGATCACCGGTAAAAGTTCCGAAGAACATGCTGGCAACGAGTTTCTACCATGGTCACAGGTCTCGACCAAGGTGAACAACCCAAGTCAACTCATCCTAATAGCCGAAAGGCCAGCAACCGGATATTTGGGAGGCAAGTTAGCCACGACAGTAGTAACCCCTGCGCAGCAAGATCTGGGTCTGTCTAATTTTTTTAATACAGAAAAACCTAAGAACATCCGCTATCACCGCGGTGGCTGGAATTACCTGTTTTGTGATGGAAGGGTGGAAAGCCTATTGCCCCAAGAAACCATTGGGGAAAACGGAACCTTATACATACCAGATGGACTATGGAGCAACACCATTAACGACTGATTCATCAATCGTACTTTCCTGAGCTTAGGCACCTCCATGTTGCTCGATATAGATGCAGGCGGTTTTCGTACCACAACTTTTCTAAGACTGGATCAATTGGTTTATCTTAAAAATGGACAGTTTGACAATACCTATCATTTCCTAGTGCACAAACTGATCCAGCAACTTGTTGTTGATAAGCTTGCATAAAAAGTGAGTTTTGAATTTTGTCTAGACTAACTTTCGAATGTCCTCCAAATGACGGTTAGGACCACCATTAGAATCCCGACATTAAAGGTATAAGGTTATCAGTATGTGTTTTTGTTCACTGGATGATAACACTCATCGCACTGGTCTGAACCACTTCATATGATCACGATATCCAACTCGTTTCAGCAACATGTTCTATTTCTCACTTCTAAAAAATAGAAAAGGCCAATAGGGCCCCGAAAGGAAAAGCTTTCATGTCTCAATGGGACAAATTTTTTCACTTTAGTGATAATCTTCCAGTCAACTCTCACTCTCCGATAAGCTCTTCAAATAAAGACTTTTCTCCATCATCATGAAAATCAAACGCCAAATTTTTAAACATTATTTTGTTCGCATCAACTATTTATTGCAATTTTTCTGATTTTTAAAGTATAATGAGACGTCTTTTGTGGAGGTCGGAAATGCAAGATATAAACATAAACATCCGACGGATCCTCTTCATTGCTACACTGATCACCTTTGTCTGCATCAGTTTGGCTTGTGGAGGAGGTGGTGTTGGGACAAATGCAACGTCCAGTGATCCCCTAAAAAAGGAGCGCTTTAAAGCGAGTTTCAAAGCAAACCATCTGTATCGAGCTATGCCCGGTGATAGCTTATTGATCTATAGACTTGGCGACCGCAAACCCATTTTATCCGTCGACGCATTAGGTGACGTGACAGAACCCCTAAAGGCGGTTTTCGATGTTGAACACAATTACGTCCTGACCATCAACCGCCTTGGAGTCAACTATTTGGGCACGATCATCACGCGGCGACAGATCCTTGAAGCAGAGTCTTCAGGAATCCTTGATATGGGGGAACTGAATCCCATCACCACTTTTCTGACCCACATCACAGACCCTATCGCATTACATCGGGACGACTCCGCAGCCTCTAGGATCGTCGCTGAAGTGATCGAAGAGTACACCCATGTTGATGACTTTAGCCAACTCGATATGGCGTCGATCGTAGGTAGCGATAAAGACCTACTAAGGGATACTTTTTATCACGAAGCCAGCAATCGGATCAACGCTCTGACGGTTTTCTCAAGCATTTTAGCCAGAATCGCGGAGGATCCTGCAGTGCAGGTCAATACCCTAGATATGCAAAACCTTCTCAGTGCCATTTTAACCTCCAATGGCAAGGACTGGGCTGACGCATCACAGGCTGCCATCGATAACAACAACAGCCTCGGTCTCATTGAAAGTCGGATCGATTTCAACAACAACCTTTTGGTTTCTCGAAACGGCGAATTTGTTCTCGGCCCCCAAGAGCTAAAGACGATCTTTTTTGACCCAGAGTCCGCCGACGATCTAGAGTTATTTGACCTAGCCGTCAACACCCCCAGTTCTATCATCAGCGGTGTGGTTAAAGGGCCCGGTGTCGCTGACACCAAAGTTTTTCTACAAAGTGAAAACAGCTCTGGAAGCTTCACGACCTATGAGGCCGAAGTCGGTGCAGACGGAAGCTTCAGCTTCAATGGCCTTCCTAAAAATGGTCACTACTCTCTCAAGGCTCGCAGTAACAGTGGCGCTTACGTCTACCGCTCATTCATCAACGTCGATCATAAAGTTGAAATCGAGAGCTTCAGTATCGATGACAATACCCTAGAACTCGTCTCCAACGTCCTAAAAATCAATGAAGGCGGCATAGGTTCTTCACAACTGAGCGATGGTTCCGTGACCACGAATAAACTCGATGATGGGGTCGTCAGCACTGAAAAATTAGCCCACGGTGCCGTCACTTCAGATAAACTCGAAGCCCATTTAGTGCTTTCCAATATCACGGTTGCCTCAGCCAACCTTGGCGGCTTACTCTTTCCTTTTAACGATGGAACCAGTGGCCAGGCACTCATCACAGATGGCCAGGGCAATCTATCTTTTGCCACCATCTCCAACGCTTATAACGCAGCAACCGACAACTCTGGTTCCGTCAATCTTTTAGATCAATCCATCATTGCTGAGCACATCGCCGATGGCGCTGTCAGCTCGATCAAACTGAGCGATGGAGCTGTGACCAGCAGTAAAATAGCTGACGGAGCCATTGTTTCAGAGAAACTGGCTGATCAACTGCAGCTTCAAGCCCTCTCCACGCTGTCCCTTCAAACCACATCAGCTAACCTTGGCGGCCTGATGATGCCCAGTGATGACGGGACCGTAGGCCAAGTACTGATCACCGATGGGAATGGGCAGCTCTCGTTTGCCACCATCACTGGCGGCATGACTTCCCTTAGTGTCAACAGCATAGATGGCTCACACATTCAAGCGGACTCTATTGATCACAATGATCTCAAGACGGGTGCGGTGAGAACCTCCCATATTCAGGACGGATCCATTCAAACAGATAAAATCAACGATCAGGCCGTCACTTCGGCCAAATTGAGTCAGCAACTTGATATCAACACCTTGAATGTCACCGACCTTAACGTCCATTCAGCTAACATAGAGGGCATACTTTTCCCAAGCTACAGCGATGCTAGTGATGGACATTACTTGAGATACAGCGCCAGCGGAGGCAACCTTTACTTTTCTAATGTCGTTGTCGGAACCAATACCATCAACAACGCCATGATCCGAAATGATGCGATCGAAACCGTAAACATTGCAGCTGATTCCATCATCACAGCGAAAATCAACGATGGAGCTGTGACTTCAGCGAAAATCAACGATGGAGCTGTGACCTCTGCTAAAATGGACAGTATGATCAACATCGACACCTTGAGTGCAAATAACTTCACCGCTACAGCGGCCAACATTGAAGGCATACTCTTTCCTAGCTACAGCGATGCTAGCGATGGAAAATATTTACGCTACAACGCTAGTGGAGGAAACTTATTCTTCTCTGATGCCGTTGCCGGAACCAACACCATCGACAACAGCATGATCGAAAATGATGCCATTGAAACCGTCAACATCGCAGCTAATTCCATCATCAGTACCAAAATCAACGATGGAGCTGTGACCTCTGCTAAAATGGACAGTATGATCAACATCGACACCTTGAGTGCAAATAACTTCACCGCTACAGCGGCCAACATTGAAGGCATACTCTTTCCTAGCTACAGCGATGCTAGCGATGGAAAATATTTACGCTACAACGCTAGTGGAGGAAACTTGTTCTTTTCTGATGCTGTTGCTGGAACCAACGCCATCACCAACAGCATGATGGCCGATAACTCTATCCTCAATGAACACATCTCCAACAATGCGGTGAAAACAGCTCAGATTGAAGACGGAGCGATCACCACAAACAAACTCGACCACAACATTGGGGCCGTCAACTTCAGCGTTGCTGGAAATGCTGCAATGGGAAATGTCAGTGTTTCCGGCAATCTGGTTCTCGGCAACAGTCACAATGATTTAGTCAGCAGTTCCTCTGCAGGAGGCAATGTTTGGTTCGCCGGTAACCTCATCTCCAGCTCGAACAGTTTTTCACTGGGAACAGCTCAGAAACCGTGGCAAGCCATTTACGCCATCAAACTGGTCACGACCTCAGATGAAAGACTCAAAAAAGATATCGAACCCATCGAATACGGACTGGATACGGTCATGCAATTACGCCCTGTGTCTTACAACTGGAAAGATCACCCTAACGATAAGAAAACTTTAGGATTACTTGCACAGGAGGTAGAAGAGGTCATTGAGGAGGTGGTTTCTGTGACTGAGGATCAACAGCAAGCCAGAGGCATCCAATACGTGAATATGGTTCCTGTGCTCATCAAAGCTATTCAGGACCAACAGACGATCATACATCATCAAGAACAAAAACTGAGGGCTCAAGACCAAACCATTCGCCGTCAATACGATATCTCCCAGCAGCAAGAATCACGTTTGCAAAAACTAGAAAAGGCTCTTTTACCTCAATAAATGAGTAAACGAATCCTAACGCCTAGCTAGTCTCAGTTAGATCATCTGTCTCCTTTATACATCTTCAAAGCTTTATCTCTTTGAACACGGTGATCTACCAGTGGCTCGGGGTATGATTCCACATCCAAAATAGGGGCGTGACATTTTTTAGGGGCCAATCCATCTAACGAAGGGAGCATCTCCTTGATGTATTCTGCTCTAGCGTCGAAACGCTCGCTCTGTCTCCATGGATTGAATATTCTAAAGTAAGGTTGAGCATCACAGCCCGTCGAGGCAGCCCATTGCCAGCCTCCGTTATTGGCCGCTAAATCTCCGTCGAGCAACTGTTCCATGAAATACTGTTCGCCCCACTTCCAGTCGATCAAAAGGTCTTTACACAAAAAAGAAGCGACGATCATCCTGACTCGGTTGTGCATCCAACCCGTTTGATTGAGCTCTTGCATTCCAGCATCGACGATGGGAAAACCGGTTCGACCGTCTTTCCATTTCGCAAACCACTCTTCATCATTACCCCAGGCGATGTCTCGGTATGGCCTTAAAAAAGCCTCGTTTTCAACATGAGGAAAATGATAGAGCACGTGGTGGTAGAACTCTCGCCATATCAATTCACTAAAATACACGTCTCGACTGCAACTCTTCTTTTCATAGGCCTGTAGCTTCAAGTGCGCTATGATTTGAGCCGTGCTCAAACTACCATAACGAAGGTGAATGGACAGCTTAGAGGTTCCCCTGACATTTGGATGGTCCCTAGAGTCTTCATAGCCGTTCAGTTTATCCTCGAAGCTGAACAGTGCTTTCCAAGCAGGAATCGTGCCCGCATCAGGAATATCTATCGACACCCTACTCACGTGCTGAGTCAAAGCCTGATCCAATTCATCAATGAGAGTTGATCGACAACCTAGCACCTCAGCCCAATCCAGTGAGAAAATTTTGTCTACTTTGGACTGCTGTAGTTTATTGATATAGGAAAAGCCCTTTCCGGCAGACGAGAGTCTATCTTGAATAACGCTACTTTTAAAAACCCTCAGCCAGGTCTTGGCGAAAGACGAGTAGACTTTATATGGTGTGCCATCGTTTTTCTGGATCTCGTGGGGCTGAATCAAAAGGTCACCCTCACCGATCAAAACTTGGCACGATCGTGCGGCCAGCATCTCCGTGAGATTTTGCTCCAGCAAAAAGGACGATGGCTCCAGGTCTTTATTCCAAGAGAAACTAATGGGCGTTTTAACTTTATCACGCTCTAAAGCATCAAAGAGTTTTTTTATGGCTCGTTCTGGCCCAAGTTTAAAAAAGATCAAATCGCTTCCGATGGAGCGCAATTCGGCCCTCAAAGATTTGACCGTCTCCAGAAAGACTTGAAAACGATGATAGGAGAAAGACTGTTTTCGAGTGAACTCATCTCCCAAACAACAAAAACCGAGAACTTTGCCCTTTCTCGCTTGAAATTGTTGTTTGAGTATCGCATTAGAGGAGACCCTTAAATCCCTTCTAAACCAGTGAATACCGTAATCCAAAACAATCCCTTTTTTGTGTTTCCCCTAAATATAGCAGCTCAACGCATCGAGCCAATATCGTGCTGGAGCACAACTAGGAATCGAAAGTCTTGTCGATCACAGCTTTGAAATAAGACGACATGGAGGGACGGCAAGCCAGCATTTCATTTGAACGGAGGTCATAGTCACGACCACTCCAGTCCAGCACTTCGTAACCCAAAGCCATGGCCATGGCGGCTCCAGCGCAAAAATCCCAACTGTAGGCCTTTTTGATCACATAGGCGTCCAACTGTCCTGAGCAGAGGTAGCCCAAGGCCAATGCAGCAGAGCCTCTAGATGATGGCATCCTCACCTCCGTGGCCATCGCCGTTATCAGCTGTAGCGTTGATGATCTAGCCGCGGGATCCCATGGGTGATCGTAACCGACCAACCAGCTCTCTTTGCCCTCAGGGACATGAGCTCGGGGACATGAGCGCCCATTGCAAACAACGCCAAACTGCCCCCCACCACTCCAGGTCGTGCCCAGCTGCGGAGCCACAATGATCCCGGCCACCGGTCTGGCCGCAAAAGACAAGCCTAGACTGATGCACCATTCCGGTAAACGACGACTGTAGTTGGCGGTGCCGTCTAAAGGGTCCAAATGCCAACACCAATCGTTGCCCTGGTGCTTTGAGCCCTCCTCGGCAACGATAGAGTGCTCAGGAAACAAGCGCCTCAGACAGCCGAACAAGGCCTGCTCACTGTGATGATCGGCCTTCGTGACCAGATCGACACCACCTTTGCTTGAAGTTGATGACAGCTCCGAATGCATCTCGAGCAACTGCTGGCCACAAGCTTCGACTTCGGGAACTAATTTAGAGATAGCTTCTTTGATATCAAACATGGAAGTAGCTTAGGCCGCTAACTTATCCTGACAACACCAATAACAGAACCAACCAAACCTATGGATGGAGAACCGTTGCCGATCGTGATCCATAGGTTGGTTAGAGTTATCGTTTTAACGAAAAATCAGGATGAAACCGCTTGCTCCAAGGCCTGATCAATATCGGATATGATGTCGTCGATGTGCTCGATACCGATGGAAAGCCTGACCAACTCAGGACGGATACCACCGGCCAATTGCTGCTCTTCACTCAACTGGGAGTGAGTCGTGCTAGCAGGGTGAATCGCCAAGCTCTTGGCATCCCCAACGTTAGCCAAGTGGGAGAATAGCTTCAAGTGATCGATGAAAGCAGCTCCGGCCTGAGCACCACCTTTGATACCAAAAACAACCATAGAGCCACCTTTGCCATCGAGGTATTTTTTATTGAGCTCATTCATCGGATCGCCATCCAAACCAGGGAAACGAACCCACTCCACAGCCCCTTGCTCATTCAAGTGTTTAGAAACCGCCAGAGCATTTTCACAATGTCTTTCCATTCTCAGCGGCAAGGTCTCGATACCTTGTAAAAACTGCCATGAATTCTCTGGTGAAATACACGCACCCAAGTTGCGCAAAGGCACCGTTCTCATGCGCAGAATATAGGCCAATGGAGCCAAGGGCTCAGGCAAATCGTGGCCCCATCGCAGACCGTGATAACTGTTGTCCGGTTCATCGTAAAGAGGAAAATTGCCATTCTTCCAGTTGAAAGTGCCAGCGTCAACAACGATCCCGCCGATGCCATTGCCGTGACCACCCATCCATTTCGTTAACGAATGAATCACAATGGAGGCACCATGCTCGATGGGTCGAGTGAGGTAAGGCGTAGAAAAAGTGCTGTCGACGATCAGCGGCAAACCGTGATCGGCGGCGACTTTTGCGATGGCTTCGATGTCGGCAACATCTAGCCCAGGATTGCTGACGCTCTCACAAAAAATGGCCTTGGTTTTGGCTGTTATTTTAGCAGCAAAATTCTGCGGGTCTTTGGGGTCGACAAACTTCACTTGAATGCCGAATTTAGGCAGGATATCGTTGAACTGAGTGTATGTCCCACCGTAAAGGTTATTGGCCGAAACGATCTCGTCACCCTCTTGGGCAAGATTGATGATGGCATAAAAAATAGCGCTGGTTCCCGAGGCAACACCCAAGGCAGCGGCGCCACCCTCTAGTGCTGCAACTCGCTGCTCTAAAGCGTCCGTCGTCGGGTTCATCAAACGCGTGTAAATGTTGCCCAGCTCTTTGAGGGCAAAAAGATTGGCCGCGTGTTCCGTATTGTTAAAAACAAATGAACTCGTTTTATAAACGGGCACCGCCCTTGAGTTGGTGGTGCTTTCGGGTTCATAACCCGCATGCAAACATTGGGTTTCTAGCTTCATTTGGATGTATCTTCCTTCTCGTTGAACGACTAACTTAAAGCGATCTCGCTTTGATCCAATACTTTATTGTTTTTTTTGATATCAAAATTTGACTTTTGATACCAATATACAGGGATCCTACAAGTATTTAGAGATGGCCAAGCCTCTAGTGCCCAAGGCATCCACTCTCGCCGACACTTCAGGGTCTTCCAGCAATGGTGGCGCATGGTGTTTTTTGACTCTAGCATCGATGACCAAAGAACCATCACAGCCCCAATGCTTGTGGGTGATATTGGCTCCAATGCCACCCACATCGACGGCAGGGTTGCTGCGCGTGAACGTCACCCATTGGAAATTGGTGATGTTGCGGGCGGTGAACTCTGCATCATCAACCAGCAAGACCAGAGGAAAGCTATTGATGGGCTCCTCACCATCAAACTGAGCACAAAAAAAGTCCAAGTGCTCATCTTTTGGGCCTTCATGGCGTGGCGCATCCAAAGCCAATACCCCAGGCATGACCACCCTTGGCTTGGCATAACCATCGGGAAGACCAAGGTTCTCGGGGATGGACAAGGGCAACTCGCGCTTTTTATCACCGCTAGCCGCCACCACAACTTTAGAGCCAAGATTGAAACCTTGCCCAGAATAATCCAAGGTGTCGATGGTGGTCTGGGTTTGAAAATGAAGGTCTCTGCGCCAATCAACCCTTTCCAGCACGTGCTTAAAGAAGGCCAAGGAGTCCTCTATGTCCAAGTCTTCTCGGTCAAAACGATTGACGATAAAAAGGTACTTGGCCAAGGACAGTTGCCCTTGACCAAGAATAGCATTGGCTTGGGTCAGCAGCTCTTGGGGACGGTCTTCACGGCGATAAGGCGTGTAGCGTTCGCTACCCACGGCAAGCAGGAGAGGATGGACCCCGGCTGCATCGACGGCGTGAACGGCCTTCACCCCCGGCAAGACCGTGGGGATCACTGGGCCGGTGATGTCGTGGATGAGTTCACCAAAACGGGTGTCCTCTTGGGGTGGCCTACCCACAACCGTGAACGGCCATATAGCGTCCTTCCGATGCCATACTTTTTTGACCCTCAAGACAGGAAAATCATGGCTCAAACTATAGTATCCCAAATGGTCGCCGAAGGGCCCTTCTGGTTTCGTCTCATTGGCACAAATCTCGCCTTCGATACAAAAATCTGCCTCACTGTACATTGGCAGGTGACCCTTCCTTTTGACCATGCCAATGCGCCCACCCGCCAGTGCACCGGCGAAAGTCAGCTCACTCATGCCCTCGGGCAAGGGCATCACCGCGGCCACACTCATGGCTGGGCTTCCTCCCACGAAGATGTTCACTTTCAATGGTTCACCCTTGGCCATCGCCGCCTGCTGGTGCACTCCGATGCCGCGGTGGATCTGATAGTGCATGCCAACTTCTTGGTTTTTCACATAGTCACCACCGCTGAATTGAACCCGATACATGCCCAAGTTGGCTTTCATCAGCGAAGAGTTATTGGGGTCTTGACTAAAAACCTGGGGCAGGGTGATGAAAGCACCGCCATCATCGGGCCAACTTTTGAGCTGAGGCAGGTCCTCCAGTTGGCACTGCCCCTCCATGATGTGCCCTGAACTCATTTTTCTTGGCAACATGTTCAAGGCTGCAAAAGGCAAGCCTAGATTCTGAAGTGGTCGTTTGAGCAAGGAGCTAGGGTCAACTTTAACCGCAACCAGACGTTTCACTTGCTCTAAGGTGTCACGAAAAATAAACTGACTCCGCTCTAAGGTTCCAAACAAATTTGAAACCATCGGAAAACGACAGTTTTTGACATTGGAAAACAAGATGGCGGGGCCACCCCTTTCGAAGACTCGCCGGTGGATTTCGGCTGCTTCTAGATTTGCATCCACGGGCTCATCGATACGAATCAAACGCCCCGATTCCTCTAGGTCTTTAACACAGTGCTGAAGGGTTTTAACGGACATCTAAAATGAGCTTATACCTGAGGAAGAGCTTTTTACTCATGTTACGAGCTATGGTCCTTCGCCAAACCTCGGCCATGGACAAGATCTCCTCGATCAATGGCTTGACTCAGGGAGCCGAAGGTGTTCTTGGCTCGACCCAAGACGTCACTGTTCTATACCCCACTACATATGAAAGCATTCGCCAATACGGTGATGATAATCCCCCTCGAGCAGAACCCTGAAGTCCGACCATGGCCGCTCAGCTCTTGGTATCTCTGGCAGAGCCATCTCCCCCATCGCGCTAAACCGCTGTTCAAGGATGGCTTTGGCCTCTTGCAGAATCGGATCGTAGGCCCCCAACCCAAATAAATTTTTCACTTCACCGGGGTCACGATCCAAGTTGTACAACTCACCACGGGGATGATCGTGGTCGAAAAGAGGACCGTTTCTCAAAAAATGATCGACCGGCAGGCTCTGTTCAAGCCTACTGGGGCTCGGGTAAAAGGTCACTTTCCATGGACCAAAACGCAACATGATGGCCGGTTCATCCATCAAACCACAACTCATGTAACTGCAAATGGCGTGATCTCGATGTCTGGCAACAGCGCCCCTCACCCTTGGCATCAGGCTCATGCCGTGGATACCAGTGGGCAAAGGGGAGCCGATCACATCCAAGACCGTTGGCAGGATATCGACATTCTCAACAAAGTCATCCAAGCATGTGCCTGCGTGTTCACCATTGGGGAACTTGAACAACAACGGGATCTTAGCCACCGGTTCATACATGTGTCCCCATTTTTCTAAACACCCCTGTTCTCCCATCATCGCACCGTGATCGGAGCAAAAAACGATGAGGGTTTCATCGTAAATCCCGATCTGTTTGAGCTTGGCCATCACCCTAGCGATGCGGTCATCGTTGTGCTGGATCAATCCGAGATAACAAGACTTGGCCAACTTGTAGTCCTCTGCACTCAGATGCTCAAAGCCCCTCGCCTTGTGAAAAAAAGCCTGCAACTTGGGTTTATGATCGTAATCGACCTCATAACTGTTGGGCAAATCGATCGCTTCGGGCTTTAAAAGACCGTGGTATTGATCTATGGGTTGATAGGGAGAGTGTGGGTCCAGCAGAGAAAGCCTCATGAATTGTGGCTGGCCCAGGTCCATGCTTTCCATGTGGTCGAGCAAGTGCTTTGTGAAAATCGTATCGGCGGTTTGAGATTCGGCAATGGGGTTCAAGCCGTGCATCACCAAGGACAACAAGCCCGGATTCCTAACGGTGCAAGCCTTTTTTCTCAACTCGGGATCCGTCGTTCCAAAACAGGTTATGTGTTTTGCAGGTTCAGGAACCTCGCTGTGATGGATGTCGAAGCCCCATTGATGAGCGTTCACATTGGTGTGCCACTTGCCGGCATTGAACGTTTGATAGCCGGAGGACCTGATCGTTTCGTATAGGGACCGCTCTGAAGGCTTGGGTTTCATCACATTATCTAAGGCTCCATGGGCTTGGGGGTGCCTAGCAGTAGCGAGGCTCACCCGCGAAGGCACACACATAGGACTAGCACAGTAAGCCTTTTTACAGACCAGACTGTCCTTAGCTAAGGCATCGAGATGAGGGGTTTTGACCAGAGGGTCGCCGGCAAAACCGGTGGCGTCGGCCCTCCACTCGTCGGCGATGATCAATAAGACATGAGGTTTACGGCCCATGTTCTTACAGCTTGGGCAAGGCTTGCGTCGGCGTGCTTCTTGCCCCTTGCCTAACTTGATCGATGTAGTCAAACCAAACCTCAGACAGACCATCCACCACCTCGCCCATCTCCGGCGAGTTGAGTAGATTTTGATCTTCATGAGGATCCTTTTCAAGATCAAATAAAGCCACTGGAAAATAGTCCGCGCCTAAAAATTGCTGCTGCATGTTCCCCTTCGCCTTTTTCTTCTCACCCAAAATGAGTTTGTAGCGACCTTCGCGAACGATCCTGGCCCTCCAATGCCCCTTATACAAACCTTGAGCAAGGAGAGACGACCTTCCCACAACCCCGTCTTTAAACAATTGAGGGTAAAAACTTTGGGAATCCAAGCCTTGATTATTTGGCACATCCCTGCCCGTGAGGTGATAGAGCGTAGCAAAAATGTCCGTTGTAGAGATCAGGCTATCACTTTGGCCTCCCGCTTGAATTTCACGGGGCCAACACACCGAAAAAGGAACGTGGAATCCGCCTTCGAAAGCAAACACCTTATAACCGCGATCTCGATGATTAGAGATGTGTCCGGCTTTTTGAACCTCCTCAAAACGCAAACCTCCATTGTCAGAAGTCAGGATGATCATCGTGTCTTCATAGAGCTTGTGTTTTTTGAGAGCTTGGATGATTTCGCCGACCTGGAGGTCGAACTCTTTGATCATATCCAACTGCGGGTGGATATGGGTACCCGCCAGCTTCTTGCCTCGCCAGTATGGAGCTGGCGTGAGCGGTTTATGAACGGCCAGAGCGTGGTAGGCCATAAAAAAGGAACTTTTACGCTCCCTTTCGATAAACGACAAGGCTTTATCCACCAACTGCTGCCCCAATTGACGAGAATCCCAGTTGGAGTCACCGAGTCCATGCTGTTCTGGACCGGGCCCATCTTTTTTTGTTCCCCGGTCGCCCAACATCGAGCCCTTGGGGATCAGCACGCCTTCACCGTCAACATTGTATTTTGGGTGCGTGATCAAGTTGACGATGCGAGAGTCTCGAGCGATAGGAGCCCATTCACCGTTCTCGAAAAAGGCATGGGGTGGCGCTTGATGACCCGAAGGAACGATAAACGAGTAGTCGAAGCCCTTTTCCGAGGGCCGATCGGCTTTGAAACCCCTAGCGATATCGGGTATCGTTTCTGGAGTGACCGTAAAACTGGTGTAATAGCTTCCATCGTCGTAGGCTTTATCGCTACCCAACTGATAAAAAGTTCCTCCCAAACTGTATTTACCAAAAAAGGAGGTCTTATAACCGGCCTCCTGTGCGACGTGACCTATGGTTTTGATGTCTTTTGAGATGGATGACCCTTTGGTGAATGTCCAGTCACCCATCGTCGTCCTAGAACGTGTGGCATAACGTCCCGTCGCAACGGACCAACGCGTGGGCGCACATAAAGCAGCAAAGCTATAGGCTTTAGAAAAACGCTTGCCACTCGTGATGATCTCATCAAGGTTTGGGGTTTCAACAAGCGGTTTCCGCTCACTCCTTTGCCTGTGGTAGTGACTGATGTCACCTATACCTAAGTCATCGGCCATGATGAAAACGATATTGCGCGGCGCCTCGGCCGAGAAAGCGATTCCCTGCAAATCAATCAGGAAACAACAAGCTATGAGAAAGCTTAAGCGATATCGATCAACGCTCATCATACCCCTCGAGTAAAACTGAAACACGCTTGAGGGTGAGGTACTCCTCTAAACTGTACTTGGAACAGTCTTTTCCCGCACCACTTTGTTTTAGTCCGCCATGGGGCAACTGCACCGAATAGTGAGGTTCATTGATGCACACGCTACCAGCTTCAATACCGTGGGCAGCCCTAAAGGCCGTGCTCAAGTCTTTTGTGAACACATAGGCCGCCAAACCATCTTTCACATCGTTGGCCAAAGCGATCTCATCATCTTCATCGCGAAAACTGTAGATGGCCAGAACAGGACCAAAGATCTCTTTGTCTTTAATGGGATTACTTTGATCGAGATCGGTCAACAGGGTGGCTTCCATAAAGTAACCATGACCTTCAACGGCCTTGCCCCCGACTTCGCAATGAGCCCCATGACGGCAGGCCGTATCGATCAATGCCAATACTCGTTCTCGCTCGGCCTCGTTGACCATCGGCCCCATCTCTACTTTTTTCATTTCAGCCTTAACGGCGACCAAAAAGGAGTCCAAAACACGCTCGTGAACGTAGCAACGGTTTGGTGAGACGCAGACCTGACCACTGTTGGCAAACTTAAGCGCAACGATCTTTGCGGCGGCAGCCTCGATATCGGCGTCAGCGTAAACCATCACCGGTGCATTGCCGCCCAGTTCAACGGAAAAGTGCTTGATGCTGGTGCAGGATCTTTTCATCACTTCCAAACCACCTCGGGTAGAACCGATCATGGTGACCATCGAAGCGATGGGGCTCTCCAACAGTGGCGCCACCTCATCATGATCCGTGGAGGTCACCACATTGACCACACCGTCGGGTACACCGGCCTCCTTGAGCAAATAGCAAGCTTCTAGGGTCGCCAGTGGCGTGTAAGGGGATGGTTTGATCACCGCAGCACAACCCGAAGCCAAAACCGGCCCGAGCTTGTACCCCAAATTGAGCAGCGGGAAGTTCCACGCCAATAAACCGACGACCACCCCTAAAGGCTGTCGCTTCAGGTAATGTAAAAACCTGCCCTCGGGGTCATGAACAACGGGCTCGTCCAAACGTTCAACTTCTTCGCAAAAATACCGCAAGCAAGTCGTCAGCATGTTGAAGTCATACTCAGCATTGTCCTGTGGTTTGCCAGTCTCTTTGATCAGCAAGGCAACAAGACGATCCCGATGTTCTTCCAATAACCGCGCGTAGTTCAGTATCGTCCGTTTACGGTCGGCCGCTGTCCTTTTGGCCCAAAGCTTTTGTGCTTTTTCACAGGACGACAATGCTTTGGAACATATATTGGCATCGCACTCAACAACCGTGGCGATCACAGCTCCAGAACTAGGGTCGTTGACTTCAAATCTGGTTTTGCCACTAACTTGCTCGCCATTGATCAGGGCGCAATAATCAATCATACAAGAACCATCCTTAATAGCACTA
>JACLAC010012599.1_pt1 | contig 21806 bp, 22 predicted proteins | sample 8027881 | NCBI WGS metagenome assembly JACLAC01 (sample SAMN15725517, study PRJNA655200) | protist metagenome | isolation source: fluorescence activated cell sorting (FACS) single amplified genomes of... | place: Spain: Blaines Bay Microbial Observatory, Mediterranean Sea | collected 2016-01-19 | reverse complement strand
ACTGTACGGAAAATCTTCAAGATCCATATCCGTGGTACAAAGCACTTCGAGATGAATCCCCAATTTACAAGATACCGGGCTTTGATTACTACGTAGTGTCTCGATACGAGGACATTCAGAAGATTTGCAAGAACACAAAAGCGTTTTCCTCGAATCTGGTCTCAATCTTACTTCGAGGAGGATCGACATTGAATCGTCCGATCTCAGGTATTGTGGACGTACTTGCACTTCAAGATCCACCCATTCATTCTCGTCAAAGACGAATTGCCATGAAAAGTCTCTCACCAAAATTCTTTCGAAGTCTCGAAGATGAGGTACGAGTCTTGAGTCGTCGTCTGTTTGAGAAGATTTTCAAGAGCGAATCTTGTTCAGGTTTCTGCTGGATGAACAACTTTGCAAACGTTCTACCTATGCGTGTGACATTGAGATTGTTAGGTCTTCCCGAGGAGGATCACGAGCTTGTGAAACGTTGGACTGATTGTACGTTGTCTCAAATCGATCATCTTGAATGAGACACACACACAAACAAACAAACAACAACAGGTGGTGTAGCTTTGCTTGCAGGTGTAAACACAGCGGAGGAATTCGTACGCAACATCACCGAAGCATCGAAATTGCTGTCTTGGGTGCAACAAAGAGTAAACGAAAAAATTCGAAGTGTTGAGAAGGACGTAGATGACACCGAAAGACCGAGCACGAGAAAGGATTTCACGATTCATCTCATTCGAGAGGGATTACAAAAAGATGAGCTCTCGAAGGATGAAGTGATTTCGATTGTTTTGCAAATAATCATGGCTGGAAATGATTCGAGTGCGAGCGCGATGGGATCGTGCGTACGTATTCTTGTCGAGCGACCGGACATTCAGAAAATGTGTAGAGAGGATCGATCCAAAATTCCTGACTTTGTCGATGAAGTGCTTCGATTGGAGAGTCCGTTTGCAGGTCATTTTCGAAAAGTTGTGAAACCGGTAAAAATTCGTGACACGCAATTTATGCCCGGTGATCGTGTTCAAGTCCTGTGGGCATCGGGTAATCGTGATCCTCGTGTTTACGACAGACCGGACGAGTTGAATCTGTCTCGCAAATCGAAACGTCGTCACTTGGGATTTGGATACGGTATTCACATGTGTCTCGGAAATCCTCTCGCAAAGATGGAGATACGTGTTGTACTGGAGGAACTTCTCTGTAAAACTCAATCTGTCTACTCTCGATACGACATCGAATCACCCATGTACATTCAAAGCGCATTCGTACGTTCGTTGGATAGTTTGTATGTGGGCGTGGAGAAGATTTCTTGTGGTAATAATGATTAGTAGTGAATGTTGTTGTGTATTTTCTCTGTTTTGTTGTCGTTCTTTATTGTTATGTATATTTTATTGTTTGTGTGTGTGTGTGTGTGTGTGTGTTTTATATCATCACCGTCATCAAGTATGGTCGACCGTTTCCCTTTTTCGCGAGTCTGAGAGTCTCCTGTCTCCTGGTTCCTCGTACTTTTGTACTTTTGAACTAACACAACATTTCAAAACCACATATATTGAAACTTTGAAAGTCTTCTTCAAAGAACAAATCAAAATCATATACTCATATCTGTCGAATTAATACCGATCAAGCATTATGTTGTATCACCTTTTTATTGTGATGTGCATTTTCGTCGTCTCGACGAACGCCGAGTCGAACTTTCCACCACCAATCAAAGCAGTGTGGCCTGTTAAATGGGTGTCGAAAAACTATACTGGTGAATTTCCATTGGGCCCCTCACCGTATGATCAAGTGACTTTGGTCGGGACGTGGTATTACGATTGGCCGAAGAATTCTTGGAGACAAGATACTTGCATCAAAATGACGAAGAACGCGACGGCTTCTTGTAAGATCGAACTTTGGAAAGGAAATGATCACACTGCAGGATCTTCGACAACGGGTGCAACGTATGTTTTCAATCAAGACGATGGATCATGTTCGTATTCACCCAGTATGGTTCCCGCGGTGACACATCCGGACAGCTTTGTCGATGGAATTTACAGTGGACGCTTACAATTGGACGATGGCAAATGGGGTGACAAGTGGACTCAAAACACCGCATCATGGATTCATTACAACTTTTCTACCACAATGAATATTGAGACTGGTGCCCCGCTTCGTGACTGTGGACCGATGAGTCCGACTCCCCCTTATGCGTATGCATGTTCGAACCATCACACTGTACATTACGGCAGCGAGTACACGGAGGACGAGTGGAAATCCTTCTTTGCGCTCGACACGTCCAAGTGCAAGTCACAAATCTCGAGTGATGAGTCTCATACTCTGAACCCCATTCGCAGTTTTGTCGCGATGTCTTCTTTATTGTCGTAATTTTGTTATTGTTGTTGTTGTTTGTCTTTTTTTTTACCACATCTCAAAATCTCAAGATACTCTCCAACACCCGAAAGTATACTGTAAAATTGTAAAATTTCAGCGTGACGTCCTCACAATCATTGGCGTTCGGAAAGTGTCAAAGAAGAAGAATCCACATTTTACAAATTGCACACAGTAAACAATGTCAGGACATAAACAGAAAGTACTTCTTAAGATTATCATTCTTGGTGATAGCGGGTACGTGTATTTTTTTTCTTGTTGACGATTAGAATCATCATGAATATTTTCGTCTCTTGACGATGCGAACGACACGATCGTGTCGTCGTCTTTTTTTTTTTAAACGTCGGCCCTCCAATCTTCAAAACAATAAAATGACTCATTTTCATTTCTTTCTTTCATGATACAGTGTTGGTAAGACATCGTTGATGAATCAGTATGTGAATCAGAAATTTTCCAAGCAGTACAAAGCCACAATCGGAGCGGACTTTTTGACAAAGACGGTGATGATCGAGGATAAGAGAGTCACTATGCAGGTACGTGACTCTATCGACTTCAGTGTATCTGATATGTAGAAGATGTTGTAACATTTTTACACACATACACACACACACAAACAGATCTGGGATACAGCAGGACAGGAACGATTTCAAAGTCTCGGTGTCGCTTTCTATCGAGGTGCGGAGGGATGCGTTTTGGTGTATGATGTAACCAGTACTAAATCCTTTGATCAGTTGAGAAGCTGGAAGGAAGAGTTCCTTATCCAGGCACTTCCGAATGATCCTGATAATTTCCCGTTCATAGTTATCGGTAACAAAGTGGACAAGGAACAGGAAAGACGAGTGAAGCTCGATCAAGCCGTGGCATTCTGTAAGGAGGATCATGCCAAGCCAATCGAACATTTCGAGACCAGTGCAAGACTTGACTTGAACGTATCCAAGGCTTTCCGTGCGATTGCTCTTTTGGCGCTCAAGGCTGAGCAGGACAGTGATGATTACATGCCGGATCTTAACATTGTTGTGCCTCCCTCTCAAGAGTCTTCAGGTGGTGGCTGCTGTTAAGAGAAGAGGAAGTTGATGATGGTGTGTGTGTATATTCAGCAGAGAGAAGAAGGAAATCTTCCTTTCTGTGTCTCTTTATGAGTGTGTCGTGTGTTGATAGAGAGGCTTGGGATATATATTTACGCAGCATTGAAATATTGTTAAATTAGTTCGAAAAAAAAACACTCCGTTACTCAACTGCTCGCAGCCGTCAAGTTCCAGAACCAGATTGAAAAGGGAAAAGGATTGTGGGAAAAGACATATCAATCTCTCTCAAACACAAACTGAATACGATCATCTCAGAGTATCAAGATACACACACACACATATACTAGTTAATAGATCAAGACAAATGCGAGTAAATCGTTTGAGTTCCGCACCGGGAGAACCAACACAAAGAGCGAAAACGAAGAAAGATACCGACAAAGACGCCGGAGCTTTTTGGTATTCATGTTGCTGTGCAGAATACTGGCTTCATCACGCGACGGAACAGAACATTCGAGAAGAAGATGATCGTGTGATCTATCAAAAATTGAACACCCCATTTGTTGAAGCGACTCTGCTGACTCTTTTGATCGTGGAGATTATTCTATCCGGCGTGGACGTGTTTCTCGAACGACTGATCGAGTGGTCAAGAATGGACATGAGATCGACGTTTTGTGGGTTTGGAGGTCCCAGCACTTCCGATGAAATATATTGCTATGGAACCGGAGATGCGTTTAACACTTCGAGTTCGACATTCTATATTGACAGAATAGATGAGTTGAAAGACGAAATTCAAGTCATGCAAATTATGTCCTTGTTAACGGTTGTGTTCAGTATTGTCACGGTGATACTCTTCGCAGCAGAAAGTTTGATGTTTATGTATTATCTTGGACGTAAGTTTTGCAAGTATCCTCTTCTTGTTTTGGATCTGATATTTGTTTTGCTATCGCTTCTGTGTCTTCTTGTGGATCTCGCATATGCCATGTCGTTCTGCGAAAACAAAGTCAGTCTCGCATCTGATTTCTATGAAACTTATTTTCAGGACAATCCTGATGAGGCAACATCTTGTGCCATACCGAGTGAGTTCTATGATACAAGCAGTGCTGATCAGTCCTATGCTTGTGACAATCAAGTCACGTCGAAGTATGTGAAACATGCAGGTCGTTTGTTGCTCGTGTTTCGTCTTTGGCGTCTAATTCGAGTGTTCAAATCGATATTCGAACATCAGGAAAAAAAGAGCAGACTTGAAGCGTCGCACGCAAGTGCGATGGCAAAATTCGTAGCAAAGACGACATTGATGTTACGACAGCAGCGTGAGAAGGACAATGCATACTTAAATCAAATGCTCGGTAAGAAGTGGAGCATACTTTTAGGTGTTGTGAGAGGTGATCGTCTTAAGGAGGAGAGGAAGAAAAAGTCAACTGTGATAACCATGAGCTCAAAGAGCGATCCCGAGCCAGCTATCGGAGTGTCCTACGAGGGTATGATTCATGACATTGGTAGTACGTTTCGAAATGTTTTGAATGATGTTGCTATAAGTAAGAGAAGATACTCGGGACGTCGGCGAGGAACTATGTCATCTAACATGACTCATGACATTCACATTGTGGTAAAGACGGTACGTGTAGTATTTTATTTCACAAGATGAAAAATCCTCTCATACACTGAATACTTCACAGGTACGCAATGGTCACGAGAAATGGGACAGGAAACACAGACCAAAATATAACATTATGCAATGTGCTACAATTGATGTTGCGTCTGTTGTTGCGATTCGTAACATTTCACATCACTCTCGTTTGGTCAACATGCATGGAGTCTGTTTGGTGGAAAATTCAAATCATGTTCACTTGGTTACTGAGCTTTTGGAGGGTACATCTTACTCTCTCTTTTTACGTATCACTCGCTCAAACTTTTTCAAACACACACGCACACACACACACACAACACACAACACAGGAACGGGTACGGGAAGATCCATGCAACACTACGTGCATCACGAATCACCAGACTTTAACGAACGACAAATTATGCAAATCGCACATGACATGGCAGACGGCTTGAGGTATCTACACGCAATGGGATTGATTCATGGAAATCTGTGTCCCACAAACGTCCTCCTCGTAGCTCCGTACGTCGTGTTTGAACGTGAAATTCTAAAGATGTAAACTCCAAACACCAACGCTCGAACACAGGTACAAAGCAGTGATAGCACCGAAGGGACACTCCTCATCACACTCCTCAAACAGCAGCAGCAATGTGATCAACTCCCTGTCGAGAGATGACATGATGCGATGTAGAGCTGCATGGCAAGCGGTGGTCGGAGCAAATGCTACGAAAATCAGTTTAAAGGACTTTCCCATGGCAGCTCGCGCGGTCGATTGTACAGAATCTGAGGTCGAGAAAATTTTATCCTCGAGAAGTGCGTAGTGTTCGAGCGTGGTATTACTCTCTCAATTATATCACTCAAACTACAAGAATAGCACTCGTATCGACAACTCGAACACCAACGCTCGAACACAGGTACAGAATTGATGAAAGACAATAATGCAGACGCTTTTTTGAAATTCGAGGAATTTGTTGCAATAACGACCATGTCAAGACTTCGATCGAGTATGTACAGAGCCAAGCTTGCAGATCCGTGGTTCTACCGAACAGCGTCGAGACGCCCTTTCAGAGTGGGTGATAGAGTCGAAGTAGTCGATTCTCAAAGCTCGGATTTTGGAGCGATAGGTAAGGTTGTGAATGTGGGAAAACGAAAACTCGAAAAGGGTAAGGAGGCACTCAACATAGTCGTAGATCTTGGAGATGACATGATTTCCTCATTCGAGCCGTATAGTTTGAATATCGTAGATCACATAATCGGTCCGATCGGTGTTTTGGATGAGGAGAGAAGACGAGAGATTACACAGAAATGGGCAGGCTACATGTCTCGTCGTCTCGAAATACATGGACCTTCCGAAGTGAAAAACGATGCACGACGTCATGCCAAGGTCTTGTGTCAGCGAAAGACCTTTGAGAAATCTATGTACAGATCACCAGAATCGACAACGATGGGACGTGATTTCAGAAGTACAGTGTCAAAAGATGCCGATTTGTATGCTTTTGGTGCAACGGTGTACGCTGTGATGTTACGTCAGGACTTTGATAAGGGAATACACAACAGTGGTATGAAACGATTTCGAGAACTTGCGAAAGGGCATGGTTCCTTATCTAGTGTGATGTCGAAACTGTTACATCGTCGTCGTCGCTCGAAGAGACGAAGCAGAAGGAAAAAGAGATCACCATCAAATTTATTATCATCTCCTGATTTGAAACGTAATTCGAGTCATGGATCGGTGTTAGAATCGATGAGTTCGTTGTTCGGTTTTGGGAGCAACGACAATGATCTGGAAAACGCAGACGAGGTCGCTTCTCCAAGAATCATAAGACATCGACTCTCAAGTTCAGTCAGTGGATTATCACATTCATCGAACAAATTAAGTTCAATGCTCGGCTCCGAAATTGTGGACAACGGTACAGTACGTAGTAGTGTGTGTTCGAGTTCAATTCATAACAAAAAGTCATTCGAACACCAACACACAGGTACAGTTTCATCGTTTCATCGGTAAATGCCTTCGAACAGATCCTAGTGCAAGACCAAAATCTGTTCGATGTCTAAATTTGATTGGAGAGTGCATTGAGAATTGGCATTTCGACGCAGCGAGCAAATTGACAAAGTTAGAGCAGCAGCTAAATAGTATCGCTCATCAGAACAAGAAGCACAGTGCACATGGGGTAGGTGGTGATCATTTTTGAAGAATTCTCTCACTTTTCTGACCAACAAAATATACAAAACACAGGCAAAGGGTCTGGTAAGCATTATCAAAACTTCGTATGCAAAAACAGCAACGATTTACAAATCAGCACAGTCGATGAAACGTAGCAATTCGATTTTTGGTGATGATTATGATGATGAGGGAAGTGAGAAAAATGGCGATGATGAGAAAGAAGAGGAGGAGGAGGAGAAAATACCAGAGGGTTTGAGCGACATTGAGCAGCAACCCTTGAATTTCAAACCGTTGATACCGGATGATGTATTTGTTCCTCCTCCAGGTCTTGCTCCAATACAGCGTGTGAGTATGGATAGTAGTAAGAAGACCAATACTACTTAACTTATTTTAAAAGAGAAGTAAAATTACAAATACTCGTCACAATCAATTCGTCGTTCGTTTTCTACTACGAGTACACAACAACACAACTAGAACCATTATTATTATTACCACTCTACTATTAATATCATACCACCTCGCGTAATTATTAATTAATTTGCCGATACGTATTCCCAATTCGATATCAACAACTTTGCACTCGCCTGTAATGCCTCTTTCTTTACCTCATCATCATCGTGTTCCACGAGTTGCATTAACTTTATCTTTCCTTTGTGATGTACAATTACAGAACGACCGCTTTCGTAGAATCGAGCGAACTCACCTAAATCGTAGCATGCCACTGCAATGGTAGCCGCATCCGACGTGGGATCGTCCAGAAGTGCAATAAGTTCTCGAATAAGCTGAAAATTCTTGTACTCAAACTTTCGTGCGTTTTCACTCCAAAATCTTTCCGAATGAATAAATCCTCGCTTCAATTTACCAGTCTGAAGTTCGATCTTGTATCTATCGAAAGAGGAGAGAACCCTAACGTTCTTCTGAAGTTCCACTGTAAGAACCTTCAGATCCTCCATTGCGTCCTCGCGATCGCGATCGGCGTTGCTCCATTGACGTACTGCAATCTCCGCAAGTACCGTTAAAATGTCGGAATCAATCATTTGTTCGTTAAAATTCTTACCCTTGGGAGACACTTTTCCGAGTAGATTACGAAGTGTCGAAAGACCGACTCGAACGACCTTATCTTTCGCCGTCAAAGACACGCGAACGAGTAAAGACACGGCGTCTGTGTTTGCAAAAATCGGATACGAGGCCGGATCGTAGGAAATTGCCCACAAACAGAACGTAGCATCATATAAAACTTGTTGAAGCTCACCGATATCACCCTGACGTGAGGAGAGTAGATTGACCAGAAGACGACACGTAAGAGGATGAGAAATGAATCGAGAACGAAGATGTTTGTTTCCAAGAATGACCGTACATGCTCTCAGAGCTGTTCTTCTGGACTCTGTCTTTCTCGATAAAAGATCTGCTATATATGTCAAATACTCTAGAAACTGAGAAGAACCGTCGTCCTTCAGAGACGCCGTCGTTGTGGCGAACGCTCTTCCGCATACCACGACCGCCAAGTCTCTCACGAACAGATCCTCGGAATCCAAATGACGAATCAAACTTTTTGTACTCGACACAAAATCGTAGATCTTATCTCGATTCCCATAGTTCAAAAGCAGTTCGTTCATCAGCGTAAGACCGATCTCGGGTTTGGATACTAGATTCGAAACCGCGTTGACCACGGCGCTCGCGTATTCCTTCGTGTACATCGGTTTCGACTCACATCCTCTCTCAAGCAACTTCACCTCATCTTTACTCAAAAATCCTGCTGATACGAACAGAGAGCTGTCGGCAAGAAATTGAGATTTTACTTTTTCTGTTTTCATCTTCGTGTCTTTCTTTATTGTTCAACAAAAAAAAAGATTTTTTTTCACGTGTGGACGATATTATAGATACTGTAGACTAATGCATGATTGTATAGATACGTGATTGTATAGATAATCCCTCACACACACAGAAAAAAACACACACAGAAAAAAACACACACAGAAAAAAAATGGAGTTTCTTGTGAGAACGACGATCTTGGCGCTTTTGATAGCACCATTCAGGATATGCAATGGAAGATCTAGTCGAGACAGGACAATGAACTCGAATTTAGACTCGCTGTTGAGCGCACAGGGTGATGTGAGACAACAGTTGAGAGGAGAGGAGTTTCCGAGATTTCAAAGCGTTCGCGCGGAGGCGGCGAAATCGGGAAAAGGAGGAGCTCCACCTCCTTTGACATGCTGTCAGATATGCCCTCAAAAGTTCTATTTAGATTTAGAGATGAAAGAGTATTCGGAACCCGTAAAGAAAAAGATTTACGATTCCTTTCTGGAGTGGCACGTGTCGATTCACGAAAAAACGACAAAGGCTGTTGTGCCCGTCCGGGAGACAGGATTTTTAGAAATGGAGACAGAGATGAGAAAAGCAGGTAAAGGTGGTGTGACACCTCCTCCACCAAGTATAGAGAATCTAGGTAAAGGACCTTGTTGTCAGCTATGTCCTGATCTTTTCTATCCAAGACTACCTCCTGATCCGAACGCGAAAACGGGAGCGGGTATTCAGTTGGGATTCTTTCTGGAATCTGGTGAGAGCGTATTCAAATCATTGTACAATCCTTCGAAGAAGGAAAAAATGTGGAGAAAGAAAGGTCCTGCACCTTCAGCAATGTTGGAGCTCGAGTCAGGATATTTACCTCATATTCCGAACGACGCGGGAATGGGATCACATCCGTGTTGCAAAGTATGCCCAGCACAATTCTTCTCACCGCGATCTTACGGTGATGTCATGGCACCACGTGAATCTTCGAGTAGTAGTGGTGGTGGTGGTGCTGCAAAAGCAGGAGGAGCGGCGGGAAAGGCAGGATCGTGCTGTAAAACATGCGCAGCAAAAATGATGGAAACGTCATTGATGATGGTTGAGGGTGTGGATCCGGACGCACCGCAACCGGAGATGAGTGCAGTCGATGCAGCCACAGCAAAACTTGCCATGCAGACATCACTTCCTCGAAATCCTTCGAATAAACGGGTTTACGGCGATGCCAAGGCGGGTCGAAAGTAGTAAAACTTATTATATTACACTGTATGAATATTTAAAATTTCTACTTTATCTCAGGATGTAAGGAATACACACTCTACTAATATTATCATTCTCTCCCAAACAACAACAACATACACACAGCCCCCGATTAAACACCATCCACTTTCACAGTCTCGGAATCCACAGATTTTTTCAACGCTTCCAATTTAGCTTTGAAAGAACCACTTCCTATTGACAGACGCATTTTCACAGAAGCACGAACAGTATGCATAGCTCGTTTCAATCTACGGCGTGCTGTGTACTTTTTCATATTACCATGCGCGTTGTGAAGAATCTTGTCCGATTTCAACTCAACCTTCATCCATGGATGGCTCAATACCTGCTTCGCAGTGTATCGAGTACTCTGATTCACAGTCAAACATTTTCGCACCAAATCTTTTGCTTCCTTCGAGACATGTCCCCAGTCCTCATCATCAAACTCATAAATTCCCCCGACAATACATCTATCCTGCTCGTCCTCATCCTCGTCATCGAACGGTGTGTATCCACATAATAAAATGTAAAGCACCACACCGAAACTCCACATATCGACCTCCGTACCGTAGTCCTTCTCCAACAAAATCTCCGGTGCAGCATATCCGGGAGTTCCCAAACGATCGTGAAGTTCTCGATGTGTCTTGTCCAAAATACCCGCAAATCCAAAATCAGCAAGCTTGATGACAAAATTCTCTTTCTCGCTCAACAAAAGATTCTCGGGTTTCAGATCTCTGTGAACCACGCCGTTCTCGTGAAGATAAGCCAACGCATTCACGATGTCCACGGAAATTTTACGTGCCCATTGCTCCGTGTATCCGATCTTCTCACCTCGAGCAACGATAGCATCGAACAACTCACCGCCGTTCATAATTTCCGTCACCAAAAACAGATGAGATTTCGAAAGCTCGAAAGAGATCAGATTCACCACATTCTTGTGTTCCAGATTTTTCCACACGTCCACCTCTTTCATCTCCTCGTCCACGTTCAACGCGTCGCGCGAACACACCTTTATCGCTGCAATCTGTCCTGTCTTGGAACTCTTGCTTCGATACACAATACCCCTGTTTGTGTTCGAACGTGATGTGAATGTGCATCATATTTTTGCTTTGAGAGATGTGAGGTGCGAACTTTTCCGAACCAAAAAAAATTACGTACGCCGCTCCCCGACCCAAAGGCTTTTCGTCTACCTTCATCCACTCTCCGAACAGTACGCTGTGCTTCTTCTCCTCACTCTCCTTTGAGGAAACCTCCTCTGACGAATTTGTAGTAGTTGTGCTTGCTGTCGTTGATTCCTCATCACCATCAGGTATCTTGCTCGAACACAACCCCATGATTCCGTGTTTTGTTTTTTAAAAAATCTAACGAGACAATCGAGGTGCGTGGGATCATATATTTTTGAGTTTTTGATAGGATCCTGTGCTTCTTCTTCTCACTCTCCTTTGATTGAGGAAACCCCCTCTCTCCTCTGACGAATTTGTCGTTGTGCTTGCTGTCGTTGATTCCTCATCACCATCAGGTATCTTGCTCGAACACAACCCCATGATTCCGTGTTTTGTTTTTAAAAAAATCTATGATGAGACAATCGAGGTGCGTGGGATCCTATACTTTTGAGTTTTTGGAGATGAAAGATGGAGAGAAGGAGTTTCGATTTTTTGTTTGTTTTAACAACCAGAGTGTGTGAGAGAGAATCTTGGATTGGTGGTGTTATTTGGAATCGATTTTTTGTTAGGAGGAGATCACACGTTTTATTAAATTCAGAAGAGAGAGAAATAGTTTTCGAGACACACGAAATGAGAAAGGTTGTTGTGGTGATTGGAATATTGACGACGTTCGTTTACGCGGGCGAAACGCGATTTCTAAGAAGCGGAGACAATCCAGGTCCACCCGATGCCAACGGATGTTGTAATCCTAGAGGGTGTACGAATCGTCTTGCAATTAATTATGACGCGAAAGCGATCGATGAGGATGGAAGTTGTGTGTTTCCCAAACCCATGCCGAAAGACATGGCCTCGGACGAAACGACGTATCAATATTATCACAGCGAGTTGGATCCCGAAAACAAAGGAATATTCGAATCTACATACACACGTGCAGTACGTCGTATGAAGGGTCGAATGAGAGAAGACAGTTCCTTGGATCCACTCTCACAGGGTGATGATTACAGCGGAACGATAGGAATAGGTAGTGTTGAGGGTGATGTGATGAAACCTCCCGTATCGGAAATCAAGAACGATCAAGGTGACGATTACGGTGGATACTCAGACATGTGGCCGAGGCCGATTAATATTCCACCCGTGAAAGGTATTCCCGTAACGTCGGATGGGTTTCGTATGACGGGAGGGTGATTTTAAAAATAAATTGAGTTTTTTCTAAATTATAATTTGTTGATAACAATCTGTTTTCAGTTGATGTCGAGAGAGAGAGGGGGATGTTTATTAATGTTTAATGAGCCAAAACGGCTCTTGAAGACAAACTCATCTCACGGCTCCGTAAGAACGAAGTCTTGAGAAATTATTAGAAAATTTGTCTTACATACGCGGTGCGCATGCGGTGACCTTTAGTTGAAAATTTCACGAGCCACTCCCAATGAACGTTTCAACTCTTTTCTCGTCTTGCGGTTGCTCTCTCTTTGAATGACAACAAGAAAAAAATTATTAAAAGAATGGCCACTGAGTTAAAGAAAGAAATCAAGCAGAAAGGAGACGGTAAGAACTATCCCAAGAGTGGTGATGTATTGAGAATGCACTACGTATGTTGAGAGTAATGATCGATATGAGAAGCTCTGAGACTCACTCCATTTACGTAAAAACAGACGGGCACGTTACTGGACGGAGGAAAGCAGTTTGATTCTTCCAGAGATAAGAAGAAACCGTTTCAGTTTACGATCGGTGTCGGTCAAGTGATCAAAGGATGGGATGAAGGTGTTATGAAGATGAGTCTTGGAGAGAGAGCCATCTTGACAATACCTTCCGATATGGGGTACGTGTAGTTTTATCGAGCGCGAAACGAGAGAAGAGCGGTACACCAACGCTCGGATACAGGTACGGTGAGAGAGGCTATCCGGGTGCGATACCTGGAAATGCCTACTTGGTGTTTGACGTCGAGTTGCTTCAAATCAACAACAAGAGATACTACTACACCTCAGATCAAAAGGAGAAATATGTGAAGATGATGGAGACTTGGATGAAGAAAAAATTGAAAAAATACGATGACGACAAAAGTTTTCGTACAGACATGAATAAGACACACTCGAATCGTAAAACGTTCGAGGCACATTTGAAGAGTCTCAGTGAGAAAAAAATCGGTGCGATTCGAGTTCGAGATGATTTGTAAGGGATTTATTTTTTCTTGTTGAAATCAAATTAAAGTATTTTTTTACGCTACTTTTTTGCAAATCACACTACTACTATTACTAATACTTAAAACTTGTACTCGTGCTACTACTCGTACTACGAGTACTACTACTACTACTACCACTACTACCACTACTATCACTACCACTACTAGTACATATACACACAAAAAAAAACTTATCATACTACAAACGATGCAATGGCTCTCTCGTGTTCATCGACGGATGGTGAGGAAACAGGTCAGCATCCTGCTGCGGTTGCTCGAAACTACGCTTCTTTCGATTGAGTTCTTTTGAGATATACATTGCTGATAGTGCGATGAATACAGTGATAACGATCATGGCTAAGAGTACTTCTCAAATCAAAAGTGCGTCATTGTCATCATCACCGTCATCGTTTACAGCGTTGTCGTCCTCATTCGATTCGGTAATCGATGCCATTTCTGTTGTCGTCATCATCTCTGTTGTCATTGTCGTCATCATCTCTGTCGTCGTTGTCGTCATCGTCCCTGTTGTCGTTGCGTTACACACAAGACCGAACGAAGATGGCAAAAATTGACGTTGTGGACCATTTTCAGGATGTTCACCAGTCCAGGAATCGTAGATACGACGCCTGTTGCAATCGGAGAATCCTGACGCGCCCGAAAAGGCGTTCTCAATTTGACAATAATTGTTTAATTCCCACACAGAGATATCTTGGTCGAACACTGCGTTGTTCAAAAAGAGACCTGTCATGTCAAGAACTCGTTCAACGTTCCATCCTGTAATATCTGAGTTGAACGAATTGGACAGACCGAACATAAATCTCATAATTTCCACATTGCTGACATTCCAAACACCTATCGGTCTATTAAAAGCCGACGCGTTCCCGAAAAGAACTTCCATGCTTATCACATTCGAGACATCCCAACGCGATATGTCGGCGTTGAAACGGGTAGTACTTGCGAAAGTGATGCGCATATCTCGAACACTATTTACGTTCCAATTTGAGATATCACCGTTGAACATGAACGCTTCATGAAATGTTGCCTCCATGTTACGTACTTTCGAAACATCAAATCCGGATATATCACTGTTAAAAGTATATGCCCCATCAAACGTACGCTTCAACGACTCAACACGTGACACGTCCCATGATGAAATGTCGCCGTTAAAAGAGCGCGCATGATGAAATGTTTCGTTCAATGAAGTGACACGACTCGTGTCGAAATTGTTCAGATCGGAGTTGAAACGAAAGGCACTGTCGAACATTTCACTCATATCAACGGGGCTTGCACTCCAGCCACTCAGATCAGACGTGAATCTTGAACAAGATTTGAACATTCCCTTAAATCGTTCCCCTCTCGCAACGTTCCACTGTACAATGATTATTGTTTTTGTGTCATGGTTCGTGCTCTGAAATGAGTTCGTCTCGATCTTTGAAGGAACAGCACTTGGGTAAGAGTGACCATGACGAATCCAACGAACTCTGTTGATTCGTCCACGAATCGTAGATCCGGTATTTGTTGCAATCTGAAAATCCTGTTGCTCCCGAAAAAGCGTCCTCAATTTCACAATCAGGGTTCACTTCCCATACAGAGATATCTTGGTCGAACATGGTATTGTTCAAAAATATATTTCTCATGTCAAGAACTTGTTCAACGTTCCATTCCTGTAATATCTGAGTTGAACGAATTCGATAGAGCGAACATATGATTCATATCTTGTACTTTGCTGACATCCCACACACCAATCGGTCTGTTAAAAGCTGATGCGTTTGCAAACATTCCTCTCATAATTGAAATTACCACGATAAGAACGAGGTGTACGAGTTGTTTGAACATTTTCGCTTTTGAGAGTGTTTATGAAATCTTTTTCTTAAATCTTTTTTTGTGTGTGAGATCTTTTTTTTTTTTTTCACAAACAAAGTAACAAAGTGTCCAAGAATTTTCGCTTTTGAGAGTGTATGAAATCTTTTCTTAAATCTTTTTTTTGTGTGTGAGATATTTTGAGATCTTTTTTTCACAAACAAAGTGTCCAAGAAACTCCAAAATTTCAACGCTCATCTTCGTCATCAATCAACGTTTTTTTAAAAATTCAAAAATTCAAACTCTTTTCCCTTAAAAATATTTGAAAAAAAAGAGTGTTCCACACGGAAAAAAAAAACGAAAAACATGCCTTGCTTTTTCAATCAATGTACTCCTATAAAGGCAACATACAAATCTCCTGTGGTGTCACAAAAAGTGAACAGAAGGGAGAGACCTGCATTTTTGATGAAAGGGTTGAACGAGTCCACTCCGACGAACAAAGTCGTAGCGGCGACCGGAGAGATCACGCCGATGAAGAAGATGATCGAACGCAAACCGAGATCGAAATCTTCACCTGATATGTCAAAAAAAAGTATCATACGTCGAGGTCTTCGATTCTCTTCGTCTGTGTCCAAGAGAAAATCGAAAAAGGGAACGGAAAAATTGACCGTCGTGTTGGATTTGGACGAGACTCTGGTGCACAGTCGTTTTGTGAACAAAGATGATGGTACGATTCGTCAACGAGAGAGACGTAAGACTGCTACTGTTGCTACGAATGAGTTCATCTTGAATATAGGAGACGAGACTATTAGAGTCAATCGAAGACCCGGTTTGAATAAATTTCTAGCCGAAGCTTCCGAATTGTTCGATCTGTATGTATTCACAGCAGCAATTGAGGAGTATGCACGACCTGTGATTGACTATCTTGATCCTAAGAATAAGATTTTTGCTGGTAGATTCTATCGTGGAAGTTGTTTTCAGATGCCCAATCGAACGTACGCAAAGGATCTATTTCACGTCTGCGACGATTTGAAACGCGTCGTACGTGGTGTTCAATCATTTCACACATGTTTCAATCATGTCACAAGCATATCACGCACATCGCTCACTCGTAACGCAAGAAAAGTCTCAACGCTCGAACCCAAACTGGATTATGACGAAAACTCAAACACCAACGCTCGAACACAGGTACTTGTAGATAACAACTGCAACTCATTCGCACTTCAAAAATCAAACGGTATTCCCATATCTTCGTTCTATGACGATGCGAGTGATGTTGCGTTGACCAAATTGATGAAATTTTTGAAGTATCTTACAAAGGTTCAAGACGTGCGTCCTCGACTTAAAGCACTGTTCAACGTGTGTGAAGTCCCCAGAAGTGTAATTCGTCGAAAGTCTCTTGTTGAGAAAAAAACGAACCATTTCAAATCATCATCATCAAGTGAGAAGGAGAACATTCCTGAAGACAATACTGCCCTCTCGACGACTTCCGTGTGAATGTTGTTGCGTAATAAGTTCCCTCGTTTGATCAAAGCTAGCTTTGGAGGCTCGCTTTTTCACGGGAATGATCTGAATGTGAATTTTTTTATGTGTGTGTGTGTGTATATAGAAGCAACTTTTAACTTTTGAACGATTATATTTTTTTTTTTAAGACTACGACTTCAACACAACAAGAACAACAGCAACAACAATTAACATGCACATCCAGATCCCGAAGCACTCGAATCGGAACCGATCTCACTTGATCTCACGGCATCAGAATCATTTCTTGCTGATTGTTTCGTGGTCAAATCATGCTTTAAAATATCTTCCACAAGGAATCTAGCCGCATCGTGGATTAAAGTTCCCTCCTTCGCGGATGTCTCGAACCATCCGATGAAACCGTTCTCCTGTACGAACTCATTCAATCGATCTTTGTCGTCGGGGACTTGACGACGTTCCTCGAGATCTGATTTATTACCGACCAACAGAACCGGTAGTCTCGATCCGTCCGGAAGTCGTACCTTCTCGTCGATCTCCTTTTTCCAAAGTAGCGTATTGTCGTAAGAGTCCTTCCTGGTGATATCGTAAAGAAGTAGAGCTCCCTTTGCATCTTTGTAGTAGACTCTAGCGATCGCTCCGAATCTATCCTGACCCGCGATATCCCACATCTGAAGCCTTACCTGTTGTTTGTGTTCGAGTTGAGTGTTTTTCGTCATTAAACACCATTCCGAAAAAGTACTCTTCGAGTGTAGACATGTTGAAGGTACTGGAATTCTCTCGCTTATCGCTTACGTACCGATTTTTTGTTGACTTGAAGTTGTTTTAACACGAAATCCACGCCAACTGTCGCCTTATGATCCTTTGAATGCGTATTGTGAACATATCTTTTTATAAAACTTGTCTTTCCTGTAGCTGTATCACCAAGAACCAAAATCTTCAACAGATTCCCCTCGCCACTCATGATGTCTTCTCTCCGGTCAAAAATCAGTTTCAAAAATTTTGGACGAGGACACATCTGCCGATCCTTGGATCCTAGAAAGAGAGAGAAGAGATTCCATTATTCCCAAGAGAGAGTGATGGGAAAGTGGGGTAAGGAACTTCGTGAGCATATAGATTCGACAGAGACAAGGTCAGATGCGTATGTGAATTACAAGATATTGAAGAAAGGAATACGATCGTGTACGAAACAGGATTTCGGGACGTTGTACGTGGGCGAGGCACTCAAGTTCATGTTTCATATTGAGGAAGGATTACAATCGGATCCTAAATTTATTGAGGTGAATCTGAAATCGTTGGAGAAGGCGAAGAAAAAATTCAACAAGTTTCACAGAAGAACCTACGAGGAGAGAATGTTCGGTTTGGAGGACGCCGGATCTACCGAAGCTCGTTCGCAAGATTTGGAAGGACTGATCACTCAACACATCAAATCGTACACGTCTCCTATTTTTTTCCGTATTTTGGCGACCGAGAGATTTGCACGTAAAGTATTTGAGGAATTGACCAGAGACTTGAAGGGGAACTCCTTGACGAAAGAGCAGATGTCGAAGGCGTTACACAGGCTCGGACTTCCAGCATCGTCCGAGACGGTGGACGAGCTCATGAGGGCTGTGGATCGAGACAGAGACGGAGTAGTGAAGTGGAAAGAATTCAAAGAGTTCATGGTTATGCGGGAACCTCAGATCAGAGCTGCGTTCACGAAAATGGATACGGAAAATAAAGGATACATCTTACCGAATCAACTCGTTCGTGCTCTGAAAATGTTAAACATCAGAGATCCGAAGATGTTGGCTGAGAAACTTATGGAAGCAAGTAAGGACAGACGGCAACGTTCCTCAGATCTTTGGCTTCGTGATCTTGCTGATGTTGATGCTGTGAATACGATGATCTCAGATGAGGATGGTGGAATTGACTATCTGACGTTTCGTGAGATGGTAAGTTGTTCTTTCACACACACGACGAAAATCAATCCAAATACACACACAAAACGTAGGTACTTCTTCTGCCCGCACTTCACGATCGTCGATCTGTGGTGGAGTATTGGCAGGAAATCGCAGACATGGACGGTGAGTTCGCAATTTACAGAGAGTCCGGATCGAAATCCATGTCGAAAACGGACTCGGCACTGATCACACTTGTGGCAGGATCGATTGCGGGTGCGGTGTCGAGAACTTGCACCGCACCATTCGATCGTTTGAAAATGGTCATGCAAGTAGATCCCAAATATGCGAATCTGGGTATCGTGGGAGGTATGCGTGAGATCTATCAGAATGGTAAGACACATCGTGTGGGATACGACGGACAATTCAAAATGGCAAAAGGTTGGAGAGGTGTGCTTGCGGGTTCGATGGCATTCTTCAGAGGTAACGGTACGAACGTGACCAAGATTGCACCGGAATCTGCGATCAAGTTTCTTTCCTATGAGATATGTAAGTCCTACGTTCTGTCGTATCGGAACAGAAGCGACGAGGACGAGCATTGGTGGAAAGATCTCAGTCTTGACATTGACGTGGACAAAGGCGAGGATAATACTCAGATGATGTCACCTTCAAGTCGTTTCTTTTGTGGTGCTGTAGCTGGTGCCACCGCTCAGACCTTGATCTATCCTCTCGAGGTTGTCAAGACACGTCTTGCAGTTTCCACAATCGGAACGTACAGCGGTATCAGTCACGCACTTTTCAAAATATCCAGACAGGAGGGTGTATTTGCGCTGACACGTGGTCTTCGAGCCTCTTTGCTCGGAATCATACCGTTCAGCGGAACAGATATGGGTGTTTATTTTTACTTGAGAGAACAGGTCGTACCTCGCGTCTTGGGAAATGATCGTAGAATGAGTCGTTCCACCGAAGTCGCGTCAATGCTTGTTTGTGGAATGATCTCCAGTACATGTGGTATGCTCGTAGCCTATCCGCTTCATCTTGTTCGAACACGTCTTCAAGTCGATGGATTGAGATACATGCCATCCTATTCGGGTATATACGGATGCTTCAAGCAAACGATTCAAAACGATGGATTTCGAGGTCTGTATCGTGGTTTCGGTGCGAATCTCTTGAAAGCAATGCCGTCCATCTCAATTTCGTATGCAATTTTTGAGACAGCCAAGAGCAAGCTTTCGAGCTATTGATTTTTGTCGTGGTGGCTTCTTCATCGTTTCTTCTTTACGATTATGGTCTATTTATTTTATCGTGTGTGTGTTTATTAGACACACACACATATACATTTTCTTATTCATAATAATGGGTAATTGATATAGCAATCACAGTCATACAAAAGCTCATTTTCACCGTTTCACCGTTTTTTTGAGCTGAGACACAACAATGAATTGTGAAAAGTGGAAAATGATACTGATCATTTTGTTCTTCCTCATAATCCAGATCTCAAACGCACATGAAGAAATCGTTCCGATACAACGATCATACAGTTTATCTAACGATGTGTATCCCATCAATGACAAGCGAGCACCAGAAAATATTGTGGACGTTGTTGCTTTCCAGAACGAAACGTTGTTCGTTTCGAGTCTAGGAGACGTTTACGAGGGAAATGATTTTACAAAAGTAGAAATTCTAGACGAGAGAGGTGATGAGATCGATCATCTACCGTATCTATCAAAGTTGATGTATTGGGACGCTCAACAGTCGGTACTCGTCGCACATGCTGAGGGAGTTCTAATGATGAAATGCTCCGGGAGATGCTCGACGATATACAACAAGAGTTCAACCATCGGACACGTCAACGACATCGCGATAAAGGACAACGAAGCATGGATTGCAACAGAATCAGGTCTGTGGTTGTTTCGTGAAAACACAATTCTCGATCGTATTCTCAGCAATGGAGAGATTCTTGCAGTCGATATCGACGATCGCAGTGTTGTGTACGCTGCCACGGAAGAGAAATTCTACATTTTGAGTTCAAAAGAGAGACGAGTGATTCGTTGGGAATGGGTCAGCAATGTTCAGACTGGACAAGGTGGAGTCATTAATGATGTCATCACGTCAATTCGTTTCGTTTCATCAACGAACAGAACACTCTACATTGGAAGGAGACTCGGTCTCACCGTACTTAATCTCAACGACTCGACCTTTTCGAATTTGAATCGTGGCGTGCTTCCCGTGTCAAGTAATGTGACGAGTTTAACATACGACTCAATGTTTGATCGGTTGTGGATTGGTACGACAAAGGGACTTATTGTTTGGAACCCTTCGGATCGAAGCTCAAAATTTTTGAACTCCACACGCTGGCTCGCGGGCACAACACATTCACAAATCTCAACAGTGATCATACGAGAAAACAACGTAATCGTAGTCAAACCAAATGATGGCGTGACATTCATTATGTTACAACGAAATTGGACACTGCTTTCGAAGGCTAATTATTACGAGAACATCCTTCAAGATCGGCATGGTCTTGTGACGTCGTGCCAACTACAACACTTTGCAACTCTTCAAAACTGTACGAAGACCGATTCTGATAACGACGGACTCTGGACTGGTTTGGTACTTGCCGCTCAACTTTTTCGATCACACATTGCCGCGAGTGAAGCGGAGAGAGAAGATGCCAGAATGAAATCGAGTACGTTCTTGCGTGGGATTCTGAATCTGAATCGTATCACAGGAAAACAAGGTTTTATGGCTCGTAGTTTGTGTTCGCCTTCTGAGTGGAACGCGGGTACATGCGGAGGAAGCAAAGATACACACGACAGGGAACATTGGAAAAAATCTACAGTGAAAGGTTTTGAAAACTGGTACTGGAAAGATGATACGAGTTCTGATGAGGTGGTGGGGCACGTATTTTCTCTGCTGATCTCAAGCATTTTGTCTCATTCCTCTCAAGAACGTGATGAGGCAAGAAAGGTTTTGCTTGATATTGTCGAGGGTATTGTCAAAAATGGCTATCTATTGATAGGAACGGACAATCAATCGACGACGTGGGGTACGTAGTTGTGATTCTGTGGATTCTTGTGATTCGATCTTGTGATTCGACCTTGTGATTCGATCTCTT
>JACLAC010005422.1_pt1 | contig 21806 bp, 7 predicted proteins | sample 8027881 | NCBI WGS metagenome assembly JACLAC01 (sample SAMN15725517, study PRJNA655200) | protist metagenome | isolation source: fluorescence activated cell sorting (FACS) single amplified genomes of... | place: Spain: Blaines Bay Microbial Observatory, Mediterranean Sea | collected 2016-01-19 | reverse complement strand
GAAGCCTCGGGTAATTCTAATTCAGCCAAAATATCATTTGACTTTTTAATCAATTCGCGGCTTTTTTCATCAATAGCTTGAAGAATATTTCGATCTACACGTTCCAGTATTTCTGTGTAAACGTTGTTGGCATCTTGTAACTTTTCCTGTTGTTCATAACACCAAGCTATTCTTAAAAGCGCAGCTTGATTGATATGCTGCACCCACAATGAATCCACCCCATCTAAATTTAGTGCTCTCAACTTTTCGTAAGCCTTAATGGCCTCTACGTAATCTCCCTTCTGCTCATAGCAATTACCAATAGCTTGATGAGAATAGGCCGCAATTAGTGGATTATTCGGTGGAACATTTTGAGCGAGCTCACGGTAAATGCTCAGCGAAGCATCTAACTTACCTTGATAAAATTGAATTTTGGCGAAGTTATATCTAGCTCGATCAACGAACGGTGTCTGAGCAAAATTTGCGTTTTCAAAGAAAGCCTTCAGGTCACCAGAGACCTGATCAAATGGTTGTGATGATTCTTTGGTATCTTCGGATTTTTCCGCGGATAACCATTCTGTTTCAGCTACATTATATTGTTCTACCAATTCACGATAACGGGCAGCAGCTTTAGAATACTTTTGGTCCTGATTTTGCTTCCAACCGACAAAAAGTGCACTACCTGCTGCTACACAAAAAATTAGGATAGTTACAGTTCTTGAGTGCCTGCGGATAAATCCAAAAGCTTGTAGGACAGTCGTTGTGAATTGGTCCTGAACAACTTCCTGATCTAAAATCGGATCTTGTTCTGACATAAGATGGTAGGAGCCTTATAAAATAAAAACCATCAGGCTGGCTGAGGTTCTAACTGACAAACGGATGGTTAAACACAAAAGGTGTTTCTTGGCTTGGGGAGCCAGTATCCCCCGATGGGGATACATCCGAATATTGCCGCCAATTATACTTACGCGTTTGCAACCATGTCAAGCCGTTTTAGATAAAGCTATAGGTTCTGGTAAGAGCTCTGAACTAGTCGTATGAATTGCACAAGAAGTTTCTGGGATTTAAGCCACTTTAACAGGTCAGGATACTCATGACGAAGCAAAATCAAAAACTCCTGTCTTTGAGCACTAAAGTCCGTGAATTCTTCCCATTCCTTTTCACTGAAAATATGATGAGGTTCGGGGCCAACTTGCAATTCGACCTTTTGGTCAGAATATTGAACTATTCTCCCAATTTCATGATTTTCTGCCAGGTTTACATAACCAATATCAACTGAAAAGTTTTCTAAAACAGAATCGTTTCTTTCTTGAAAAGGAGTAGATTTTTCTAATAAATTATGTTCCGCAAAAGCTACATCAACTTGACTAATGATTTCTCTGGCTAATTCTTCATCATTAGGCTCAACATAAATCCTAATTTGTGAGCCATGATCTGGCCGACAGACAATTTCGTTCCTCGACAAAAGAGTTTTAATTAATTCGACCTTCCAGTTATCATCTGTACGATGAATTTCAACCCAATTCTCTTGCCAATGGTTATTCTTACTTTTCAGAAAAAAAGGTAAAATCACTTGTGATAAAGCTAAAGTAAAGGGAGAAAGACCAAAGCCTTTCTCCCTTTATTCGTTGTACCGCTAAGAGTGTTAAGGTAATTTATTTTAGAATAACCATCTTCCGAGTTTCGCTGAATTGACCAGCATCAATACGATAGAAATAGACTCCACTAGCTACATCTTCACCTTTCGCATTTTTGCCGTCCCAGTATGCCGCTTTGTCAGCTGAAATGTGTCTTCCCGATTCTTGAAGACCGAGGTCTAAAATTTTTACCATTTGCCCAAGTGAATCAAAAATCTGGATTTTTACATCAGCTGAATCCTTCAATGTGAATGGAATCCAAGTTTCAGGATTAAACGGGTTAGGATAATTCTGGAATAAGGCTGATGCCACAATCAACTCAGGGTTGGTAACCTCTAAGAGGTAATTACTACTAGAACGATGATGTGTTAGATCATCATCACTTTTAACCAACTGTCCATTGGTCCACTCAAGTGTAGATGAACCAATTTGTAGAGGGGTCAGAGACAGAATCACTCCCTGCTTCATTGGTTCCGAATTTGCTTGAGCAATCATCAACTTTTTTAAGTCTTTACCACTAGTACTAATCTTATTAATCAGGAATCCGTCTTGGTCATTTTCATCAACCTCCACCAACAATTGTGTAGAGTTGTAAGTCAAATCAAACCCATATCCAATTACGTCTTCGTCGATAGAAATAGCAATCTTCACTGTCTGACCAAATTCTATTCTAGATGGTAAATACGAGAAGCCAATAAGATCTTCCAAGACACCAGGAGTTGAATCTACTAAAGGCGCAGCTGCAGGTTCTTCACCTTCTACTGGTGCTTCACCTTCTGCTGGCACTTCACCTTCTGCTGGCACTTCACCTTCTGCTGGAACCTCGGCTACTTCTCCGGCTTGGTAGTCCCCATCATCACCATAAGCCACACCAGCAAGACCAAGTGGAGCCATAGTAACAGAACCAAAGTTCTTAGCAATGAATTTGAAATCGTCAATATCAACTTGACCATTTCCATCAATATCAGCCGTGGCATCAGCAGTTCGGTAGAACTTAGCGAAAGCAATTACATCATTCAGGTCAATTTTGTTATCTTCTTTGCCCGCTTCACCTGCGTAAAGCTCACTTTCGAATTCACCAATACCATCGAACTTCGCATCACCATTTAAATCTCGGAATCCATATATACGGATCCCTGAAATAAACTGGCCAGGGCGGATTTCAATCGGTTTACTAACGACAATATCTCGACCGCCGATCTTTTCTGGTTGTCCATTTTGCCCTCTTAAGTGATGGCTGGTTTTTGCAGTCAAGAAGAATCTACCACTCGGTAGGTCTGTTAGAGTGAACTGTCCATCAGCATTAGTTACCAACTGAATTCCCGGTGCAATAGGGTCGGTGTCAATACCTGCGGCGGGAGAATCAGGTACTGGATATCCTGGATAGTGTCCCATACTACCAGGCTTTCGTAACTCAATTGTCACAGTATCACTGTGATCGGCTTTACGTCCTTGCAATCGAACTATGCCTGACAAGCTAGTGGTTTCCTTTTTGACAGTCTCAATCAAAACAGTGGATGGGCCATGCGGAATGTGTTTTTCCCCTTCAGCATCTATTACCACTGTCTGACTTCCTTCGGCAAAAGAGAAATTGATATTAGCATTGCCAACAGCAATTGTCTTGAATGTAGCAAATAAAAATGGCTGATTGGCAGAAAAGGCCTCAGCAGCCTGACCTGTTGAAATAGCCGAGAAGCTCAGCTCGCCAGCAGCTATACTGTCATTGGCATTGACTGTTGGACTCCAATCTCCTATTTCAACACCGGTCTTAATTTCTCTATCGATGCGGAAGAAGACACCTTTCCCTAACTTGACTGGTGTTCCATCAGAGCTTAAAAACGGTGGGTCAACAGTTAAAGCTTTAGCCGCCTTGTCAAAGTTTTTGATTATGCTGCGCGAACCACGTCCTTTTCCACTAGTTATGATCACCGAAAAACCGTCATAATCGAGGTTTTCTAAATCACTAGAAATGAGGACACCAGAACTCGGGGAGTCTTTTGTCGTGTAACCAGTCTTTACAAGCACATTAAATGGTGCAGTTGGGTCGGCGATTTCTAAAGTGGTTGCATCATAGGTAAGATAAACTTCAACACCAGCGATTGGTTGACCATTAGTATCAAGTTTGACACCAACGTCGAAGTAATCTCCTAATCCACGACGGTCCTTGGGGAATTCGATGTCGACTTCATGATTGGTGATTGTAATTGCACCTACACTACGTGCAAAAATTTCTAAGGAATCGATACGGAATCGACCATCTATTCCTGCCTTAGAAATAGTGTTTCCATCAGTATCTTCCACAGGATAGTACAAACTACCACCTTCTGGATCGAAGGGGTGATCTAGGGTCAGAGTACCAGTACCAGAATCATACCCTAAGATAGTTCGGCTTTGGCCAGCAAAGTCGCCTGCAGTCATAATCACTCTAGCTCCCAGATATAGATCAGCCTCATCCGTCAAATCTGGATCAACAATCTTGGTGGGGGTACCTTCTGTCAAGCTACCATTTTTTGAACCTAAGGTTGCTGTTCCCGTTAGCATTGGGTTTACATGACGGCTGATACCACTATTATAGATGTTATTCACACCACGGCCAGGATGGTAAGGAGTACTAATTTCTACACCATTTTCATCGATTGCCTCCGAACGATCAACAAGGTTACTTCCGGCTGCTGAATCCATTACAGCATACACATAGTAAGTACCGTCCGGAACAACTATTTTGTATCCGGTAACCGTTTCCGGTTTAACCTCAGCTGCAGCTGGAGGGATAAACGTCAGTGTACTCGTCTGTGGATTATAGCCAACAATCTTGTGAGCTGAAGTTATTGTTCCAGAAGTAAAAACTAGCCGTCTATTAGTGTAATAACCTTTTTCCTTGGGCGGCAAATTACTATCAGTTAGGTTAGTTGATGATCCTTCACCGGTAGGGCGTCCCATTTGAATCACCAGATCATCCCAAATGGCACTATTCTGTCCGGCCATTAAGCCGTCAGAGGTTTGATTCAACGGGAGATCTCGAGCAATAATCCCTGTGGCTGCAGACTCGTTCTCAAGACTAAGCTCTAGTTCACTTAAAGAAAGTGTTTTCTTAGAACTAAAATAGAGATCAACATTCACATCTATCAATGGATCAGTCCAAGATTCCATCCACTCAACCATATATTGGGAAGAAGCTTCATCAACTCCAGAAGGTTGAGTCACGAGAATAGAAGACTGCCTTTCCGGAATTAAGCCACCAGATTGGTAGCCAGCTTCTGGTTGTTGATCACCATCAGCATCAATCAAGGCATAAATGTAGTAAGTTTGACTATCGTAAATTGGGGCACCTGAACGACCTACCAAGTGAAAGAGATAACGGTCTCCATCACCATCCTTATCTTCTGCAAGTGGGTTATTATTAATTTTGGTGAAAGACGTCGCAACATCGAAACTTTGTTGCAGCGTGAGCTCTCCTCCAACACCACTTTGACCTCTCAAATCAACATTACTATAGTATAGATCCACCAAAGCCGATTGATCATTATCTACATCAGTCCACATGATTGTGTAATAAGGATTTGGAGTTCTCGTAATTGAGACTGGAATCGGGTCATCAATCCGAATCGAGCTCTTGTGAGAAATTGTCACCGTATTTGCGCTTCGTTTGGAAACCGAGTCGCCGTCAGCATCTTCCAAAACCACCCAAACGACGTATTCACCTTCAGCTAAACTAGCTACGACTTCGGGTGCATAATAGTCCCATTCTCTAAACCCGTACTGCTGATCAAGATTTAGGCCTGTTAGTTGACTGGTTGGAACAGTAACTCCATCAGGATCTAATGCTACAGCCTCTGTAGCATTGGCTCGGAGTAATTCAGCGTCTGAGAAATTAGTTGGAGATGCATCAACTGCTGATTTTAAGGCATAGAAAATACCAACTTTTGATGTTTTGGTGTCATCCCAGTCTCCACCTTTCCAAGAAACACTAATCGACTCTGGCCCTTCTGCTGGTCCCGAATTAACTTTGCTAGTAACCTTAACTTCTGTGGGGTAAAAGAAGGGGTTATGCTTGACCTTAATTTGTCCTTCGGCTGTCACTAATTTGCTATATTTGGTATCGTCGTTTATATCTTCCGCAACAGCATAAACGTAGTAATCACCTTCAGGAACAGCTAGAGAATTAGAAATGCCAAATCCGGAAGTCAGATTCCAACTGACCTGATCTGGGCCTGCGGGGTCTAGATCAGATGCAATAACCACGGCACGTGTAAGATCATTGGTACTGGATTCTGCTGTTGAGGCAGATCGAATCTCAGCTACACTTTTGAACGACTGTTGCGACACATAAATATCCATTGTACCAACACTAGCATTCCAGTCTGACCAGTTGATTAAGTAGTTTTTATGGTCAATGACATCCGTATTACTCGCAGTGTCAACTTCTGTTTTAATGCCAGCTGGTAAGTCTTTAAAATGGACATTTTTTAGCTTTACTCCCTTACTAACCGAATAGGATGCCTTAGAAGATTCATAGTAAATCCCATAAATGTAATATGTTGCACCATCATTGGTAGCTAAACCTGAGGTGTCCCAAACGTACGAACCATCAGTTCCATCCTTAGCTGAGGAGACTTTTGTAATTAGAGTAGTTTGATCGTTTACTGCTGACAAGTTTTGTAAGCTAGGTAAACCATTAGCATAACGCAATTCGACCGTAGCATTAGCATTTCCATCGTCCGTCCAATCAACTCTGAAGGAGGTATAAGCAACATCGCTACCCGAGGTTGGTTGATCGTTTCCACCTGGCAGAAAAACAATTTTACTGATGTTCACAGTGTGATCAGAAACAATTATATAACTGTTTGCGTCGGCTCCGAGTGGGTCTAAATACACGTAATACCGGCCCATAGCCACTTCACTTAGTGCTTGTGGATCAGTTTCGTCCCACTTAGCTAAAGAGCTGTTACCATCTAGGTTTTGGGCAAATACATAAACACCATCTTTAGTACTACCACTTTCAAATAAATCTATAGATTCATTCAGATCGGATTTACTAGTAGCATAGAAGTTATAAAGCTGACTATCTTTTTTGTTATCTGTCGAAATTGGCTTTGTAGAAAAATCTGTAATAGCTGACGATCCTTGATCAACAGGGGTGGCAAATTTTTCATCAGGCCACCCCACATTTCCGGTCGCATTCACTACACTATCGCTAAAACCAAATTCAACACTCCCAGTACTAACTGAATCATAGATCATGCCACGAACAGCAGCCCATTCCCAGTCAAGCCTACCATGGTTCTCCATCGTCAATTGTTGATTAATGCTTTGTGCAGAGACAAGCAACCTGTTGCTTCTATCAGTACCATCATTGCTTCCAGGAAAACCTTCGATCTTGAAGGTTCCATTATTGATTATTCTGGATTCATTGGCGAATTGTATATGAATGTTTCCACCATTAACTGCCTCACCGTTACCGACGTTTATGTCCGTACCTAAATCCACATCACCATTGATTCTCAGAATTGACCCACCATCATCTGGATTGCCTTTTCCGTAAATGTTAACATCACCATTACCCTCTGTTGATAAGCTGCCAAAGGTAATTGTCCGACCAGCCCAAAGTTCAACATCCGTATTCTTACCCACCGTTACCTGACCATTCAAGTTAACGTTAGCATGCTCGGTGCTAATTAAACTGTCTTCACCGAAAATCATTTCGACGGTATCGCCCGAGACGATCGAGACGGGTGCTAATGGTATAATCGGGAAATTATCCTTTAACCCTTGTAAAAGCTGAACGCTACCACTACCAGTAAACTGGCGGTTATAATTCCCAACGACCTTACCCAACGTCGTTGAAATAACATGGTTATCATTAGTTTTAAACTCTGAATCTTGAGCAATTTCAAGAATTGACATAGTCGATAATGCAACAATTCCACCAGCGCTGTTATTTAGCTGCCCCTTTGGTAATTTAATGGTCGCACTGGAAGTTACAGCTAATTCTCCCAACTGGCCAATCAGTACACCATCGTCATTGTTGTCAAGGAAATCGATACTAGTCTCGGCAGTTGTTAGCTGTCCGTTAATATTGGCAGCTTTACTGACGGCCAAGGTGAACTGGGAATTAGATTCGTTCTCTTTGGACATCAACATAGCTTTAGCAAACCTATCTACGGTCAGGCCGCCACCAATTTCAAAATTGTCAGGCAAAATTATTGTGGCTAAAGCTTGACCGGATTCGGTTTCATTGTTGCTGATACGAAGGCGAACATCGCTAGCTTGTAAATCAACATTAGTTAAATCCACTCTTTGATCTTGAATCCCATCCAAAACTAACTCACTACCAGATTGAAGTTGTAAAGAGGTGCCGTTACCAGTCAGTTCCAGATTACCTGCCACATCTATATTACCAGAACCAACGGTTAACAGTGGGTTACCACCCTCCTTGATCAATCTTAGGTCACCATCGATTTCAACAGATACATTATTAGTATTGAGTTTTGGGCTTCCAGAACCAGCTATAGACCTCAGCTCCAAGGCGCTAAGTTTCATGGAAACGGATAATTCTCCATCGACCAAGGTCGAAGACGTTTCTAGTTCTGCTGAACCACTGCTTCGAGTAATGATATTTACAGTGCCAGCTTCAAACTTATCCCCAGCTGTTTGAGTCAAAGCGGCCAACTGTCCTGCGGCAGAATCAATCGTTAAATTACCTATTTCGATTGAGCCTACAGCAAGAACCTTACTCGGATGGCTTCCGCTGGTTATTGAGATGGAACCTCCACCTGTTAAGGAATTGCCGTTCAGGTTTAGTTCGGCCGGATTTGAGACACTGTTAATACTTGCATTACCTGTAACGGAAAGAGAACCTAACATGGTTAACTTCCGACTTCCACCATCTGTACCCGTGTCGGTGATACTCAGATTTTTTACAGTAAAAGAGGGCATTGTGAGATCGGCCTGCTTGAGCACAAACCTGTCAACTGATATGATCCCAACTGAATCAACTTTTGTCTCAATCGCTGGGGAACCACCTCCAGTATGTCGGAATTCTAGTAATCCCAAATCTTGAATGGTAGAAACTTGTAGGCTGTAATTGTCGATATCAACTTTTGGAACTCCAGCCCCCGAGGTTCCTTCCAAGATTAAGGTTTCAGTAACTATATCCCCTCCAGCAGTGAGTACTACATCTTCGTCCCCCGTGGATGTTAGGTGAACTGAGCGAGCAGTCAATCCTCCCCCTGGTGCTAGAACAACCTCGCCCGTTCCCACGCCTGTTAAGCTGACATCGCGGAATTGCATAACACCGTTACCTTGGAGAATTTGAGCATTTCCTCCACTAGCCCCAGTTTTTACACTCATAACTAAGTCTGCTGACAGGCTTACATCATCACTATTTCCTAACAGATCATTGTTGTTGAGTTGAAGCACAGCGTTTTCGCCAGCATCATCCCCCGCTACAACACTAATCGCAGCATCATTATCGCTTTCTGCTAATTGCCTAAAAGCGCTAGTAGCACCATCCGGCTGAACGAAGCGCAAAGACCCTGAGGTTTCCGTAATCTTAAATTGGAAAGGTTTCCCACTCACTTTTTCAACTGGGTGTCGAATATTACCTGGCTGATCATGACTAATAACTAAACCTCGAACTATAGCAGAGGTTTTTAGTTCTGCGCCATCACTTGAAATATTTTGTACATTTAGGATGACATTTTGGAAGTTGACACCCTTGTCAAGGGAAATAGCTTGGCTAGTATCTCCGGCAAGTATAACTTCACAAGGGATTTCAGAGTCATTAGCTGGCGAAAATGATACAGTAGGGCTATCAGCGGAGCCAGAAACCACTATATTACCGGTAACCACAATTGTACCGGATCCAGCTTTAAATGTTGGTGTACTGGATTCTGACCCATCATCTTTCAGGGTAATATTCCTGACAGTCATTCCATTATCGCCAATATCTAGAGTGGGAGTCCCCGTATTTGTCCCTTCTGATGTAATTCTTAATTCTTCGACGCTTATGTTAGGTCCAATCGCCGAAACTGCGGCACTACCACTTCCAGAGCCAGCTTTTACTTCTAGTAATTTAACGTCAGTGAAACTACCTCCCGCCGCATCTAGTAGTACATCCCTAGAGTTATCTGCAATTACTTGCATTGTTTCGGTTACTACCAAGCTCGTTATATCGCTAAATGTTGTATTGGAATAGACTTTCAGGATTTTCACAAGTAGGGATTGATCGCTTTCTAGTTTGACCGTTCCAGATTCATTCTGTACAGTGATAGTCTCATCTGCTAAGTCGGCCCCATTAAAATCCACTGACTGATTATCTGTTCCATCAAAAGCGACTTTGTCAGCATCAAATCGTACTTTTTTGAGTTCGACATTGCCGGCAACATTTGATTGGCCAGAGGATGAAAATTGGGGCCAAGATTCTACAGCATCCAAATCTCCACCAGTCTTAGTGATTTTTAAGCTTCCATCAACATCTAAGTTATTGGCACTCATCAAAAGAGAGGCAACACCATCACCAATCGAAGAAACAGTGAGGTCACCAGCAACGAGTAACCCTTGAGGTTCAATCGTTGCATCTCCAGTGTTTGTATTGACGTCAAAGTTCCCAGTTACCTCTAGGCTAGGGCCGATAACATCGACTCGACTGCCACCAGTATCTGCTGAGGTAATCAATTCCAACTTATTTGACTTGATCGTTGCAGCACTTCCACCCCCCAAAACAATGACACTATCTTGAGCGTTGTCAGGAATAGTCAGCCGAATTGTTCCATCTGCGCATTCCAAGGTGTTATCGTTAAGTTGAATTGTACTGACTGTACCACTGGCTCCAGTAACAGTTAGATCACCAGTAACTACTACCGGGCCTGTGAACGTAAGTTGAACGTCCTGAGCACCTGGTTCCAAAATGAGGTCATTAATAATTGACTCCGGCAACTCAACAATAGTAGCTTCTGCCGCATCTGGTTTAGAACTAATCCTAATATCAACACCTTCTGGTACAGTCGTCGGGGACTGTGCCGTAGGCAAATCAAATGTGGCTGTGTCTCCTGCTTGAGGGACTTCTTGTCCAGCCACACCATCAGTATTAATCCAGTTCCCTAGTTCGTTCCACTCACCGTTGTTAGCCCCGGTCCAAAAAAGATCTTCTGCCAGCAGTAGCTGAGAGCAAAAGGTAAACAGGAAAAGACTTAGGGAAAATTTGGCAAACCATCTGTCAGTGCTCTTCATTTCTAAGTGACCTCTTTTCGTCATATTCTTTCTGGGGGAACTCATCATAAATTTTTGATTATCCACAGCACTTTGGAGTGCTCTAAGTAAGTAAGTTTTATTCACTAGCTGTATATTTTATTAGACATTAACGGGCTCGTGGTTTTGGATTATACAACAGATCGAAACTACATTCAACTGGACTTGTAGATGACACTTAGGCTCAGTTAAAATTCACGAATAATATATCAATCCACACACTGAGAAGTGGTAGAGCAACAGTTCTAGATTAAATTTCTTAAATTTCATTACAACAGACAAACTCTATTCACTATCTTCCCTATGTCTTGCTAGCAATTAGTATGCCACAAAACTGAAAAATCAGATAATGCAGTATCACCAAAACTTGAAGTTGACCATGGCAATCACGCTCTCCATATGTCTGACGACAGCCTTTGCAATGCGTCCTGAGTACATATCATATGGGCATAGAGGTCGTATACTATCTTTGGCCATTAACGAAGACCATTCACTCATCGCCTCCGCTGGAGACGATCAAGAAGTATTCGTTTGGGACTTTGAAACAAAAACTATTTTATACAGATTTAAAGGGCATCTAGTCAGAGTCGTAAAAGTTGCTTTTCTTTCCGGTAACCGTTTGTGTTCTATTGACCAAAGTGGCCATATCATCGTTTGGAGTATTGAAAGTAGTGAAATACTTTTTCAGTGGATTGGTTTAAAAAACACAAATACCATGAGCGCTGACATACAAGAACGATTTTTAGTAACAGGTATGGATAATGGAATAATCCGCTTATTCGACTTGCTTAAGCGACACCATATTGGTGACTTTGAGATCCACCCAACTATTATTTGGTCCGTAGCGTTTAGTCCTGGTGCAAAGCATATAGCGATTGGAACTGAGGATGGGAGAGTTATCCTTTGGGACTTAAATTTACGAAATATTATCAAAACTAGTACCCTACATACCTCTCGTGTCTGGTCTGCGAATTTTCACCCAATAGACCAAACTATTGTGTCTGGGGACTGGTCAGGAACCGTTAATTTTTGGCAACCATCATCTGAAAGCAAACAAGAAAGTATCTCCTACAATAGGCCAATTCTAAAAGTTAAATTTAACCCAAGTGGGAGTTTACTTGCGATTGGAACTACTTCAGGATACGGCAAAAACCAGTTGACTCCAACGACTCGACTGGTAGACTATCATTTCCAAAAAGAAATATTGTCATTTCACCAGCAAAATGCCCACGATATTGCGATAACACAAGATGGAAAGTATTTCCTAGCTGCTGGAGATCAGGATGGTAGTATTGTCTGGTGGTCTGCAGAAAATTCGATGCCGTTGTTGTCGCAACCATTAGATGGCCAAAGGTTCAATTCACCTGAAGATATAAGCTTATCTTGGGATGTTGATAATCTTTATTCTGTCGTTCAAGTTGGAAGGGATCGAATTTTCTCTAATTCAGTGACATCATCAGTTGTCGATTCAAACTTGGACCTGCAGATTGGAACTGATGGGAAAACATTGCAACTGCTGCCCAACGAAATATTTATAGATCCGTCATCGATTTATTGGTGGAGAGTAAAAAGTGGAAATTTCAATCGTTTTAGCGAATGGTCCCAAGCACAACAATTTCGTGTAAGCTCACCATTGGCTGGCAGAGTAAGAATTTCCCCTAGTAGGCAAGCTGTAGAGTCAGGTGAAGATTTTACCCTAGCTGTATGGATAGAATCGGTAGATGACTTAAATAGTTTTCAATTTGATATTCAATGGACTGAACCAGAGGCGATACATTTCATTACCACAACACGATTCAACGAAGTTTTTCCAAAAGATGCTGCAATCATTGATACTAAGCGTTTTCAGTTGCAACAAGATAATGAACCTTTAAGAGATGAGCCATTTTTTCAAATAGACCGCCAGCAAGGCGTTTACAAAAACATTGTTGCTGTCAAAGATAGTAAATATGCTGCAAAAACTACTGGCCGCCTGATTCAGATTTTATGTCGCGCTAAGAAGAAAGGAACTTACCAATTTTCGATTGAGAATTTTTCATTTTTAACCCAATCATTGAATGAAATTGCAGTGGAGATTAACCCTGCAGAGGTAATAGTAGGTGAAGGGTTTCAAACTTGGGATGTAAATTTAGACAATATTGTGGACATATTCGACTTGAGTATCGTAGCCCTTTACTATGGAAAGAAAGTTCCCTGGGACTATAATCCTGATGTTAATCGGGACAGTGAAGTCGATTTGTTTGATTTGGTGTTGATTTCGAGTCACTTCGGACAGTCTTACCAGAGCACGAATTTCTGGGCTGAATCATTGGCACCGTCCCAGCTAGACTTGTCGACAACACTAGAAAATAACTATCCTAATCCATTTAGTATAGAGACTTGGATACCTTTTCAATTAGCTAATCCTGCTAATGTTCATATCCAAGTCTATTCTTCAACTGGCCAATTAGTTCGTAACTTGAGTTTAGGGCAAATGTCTTCCGGTCATTATATCGATAAACGTGGGGCTGCGCATTGGGATAGAAGAAATTCGGAGGGAGAATTAGTTCCATCAGGTATCTATTTCTATACACTCACTACTAACGGCTGGCCCACAGAGAAAATATACTCACAAACGAAAAAGATGGTTGTGATTCATTGAGAAGAGTAACCTGCTCACAATTAACCGTACATTACATCTTTTCTTTCCTTACAATTCTACTATTTTTTACTCTACCCGTTTTTTCTGGTTACAATTATCAATGGCGAAATTTCACTCGATTCAAGGACCAGCTAGCTAGCAATGAAATTCGAAAAATCATAACTGACCCAGCGAATCAAGTCTGGGTGGGTACAGATCGAGGGTTACTTCGATTTGATGGTTTTTGGCATAATATCGTTCTAACTAATCCGAAAACAACAGAACGTCTTTCTAATGTGTCCATACAAGATTTATCATTTTCTAGTAATGGAGATTTAATGATTGCGACCAACTCTGGTTTGCTTGTTGGGAGATGGGAAAGTGATGTTTCAGAAATATTTTGGCACACCTTGTATGACCAAGAAATTGGAATTCAATCTAATTACATCTCATCGGTTCTAGAGCGAAACAATGGTGAAATTTGGGTTGGGACTTCTGCCGGTGTGAGTTGGAAAAAACCAGAAGACATCAACTGGCACCATGCAAGGACTGAACAAATAACTGGTATATACGAGGATTTTTCAGGCCAAATTTGGCTAGTACATCAACCATCTGATCCAATTATCGAAAACCAAGCTCTTCTAACATTAGTCAGTGAAAGTAATGAAAATTGGAAGATGTTTAGTAATCAAAACGGGTTACCTCGAGGTGGCGTTCAATCTCTTACTGGCGAACCAGGTAGGCTGTGGGTAGGTACAACAAAAGGACTTTTTGTCTACGAAAATCAGACATGGCAAAAAATCTTCAATTGGCCAGAAGTCGTAGAGGCTAACATTCAAGCCTTACATCTGGACCAAAGGAAAAATCTATGGATTGGTACCGATCAGGGGATTCTCTTGGTAAATGTTAATGCTGGGAGTCAATCTTCACCTGAGCTTTTAGATAAATCCATTGGTCTAACTAGTAACAATATTACAGCTCTGAGTGAGGCATCTTCTGGCGAAATCTGGGTTGGGACTCGTGATAACGGAATTAGCTTTTCGGATTTGTCTTGGCAAACTTTTCAAGTTCCACAACAAATGAACAATCGAGTAACATGCTTTACCAAGGATTCAGGAAATAGTATCTGGGTAGGGACTGATAGTGGAATTGGTCGAATCTTTAGTCGAAACTCAAACAATCGACTATCTCGAATGACAAACATCCCTATTCCAATTTCAAATAACTTTTCTGTGCGGTCTTTAGCTTATACGAAAGATGGAACAATATGGGCTGGGACAGAAGCTGGCATATTATTTTTTGATGGTCGAAAATGGCAGAAATTACTCTTGCCTAACGGAACCGGAAACACACAAGCTCTGATCGTTGACAGTGATAGCCGGATTTGGGCTTCGACCGCTTTGCTGTTGCCCAACGACGCAAACGGATTTTTACCTACCTTAATCAGAGTAGAACTAGGAGGAGAAAAGCCAGAGGTAGTCACATTAAGACCAGTACAGAATCAGATTCGAAGAGCGGTCAAAATTTTATCAATTGATTATAGAGGTTACGTTTGGCTTGCAACTGCAGGCAATCAACAATTACCGAGTGATCTGTGGATTTATAAACCGAATGAATTACCTAGGAACCAAATGGTCGAAATCTCTCAGCAGCGGTTCGGGCAAATACAAACTATTCTAGAAATGGATGGCAGTATGTGGGTCGGTACCAACCAAGGCATCTATGTTTTATCCTTGAGTAGTCCACCGGGATTAGCCAAACACTATACCACTAATGACGGTTTAATTGATAACAATGTGCAGATCCTATTCAAGGATACCGGTGGCCAAGTTTGGGTTGGTACGTCAGATGGAGTTAGTATTCTTAAAGAGGGTGAAGTGGTAAAGCAGCTGACGGCTTCGGATGGTTTGAGTAGTGGTAACGTATTTGCAATTACAGAGACTGATAGTGGTGAAATTCTCTTTGGAACCGAAGAAGGTCTCAGCTCCCTTAAACAAGAACAAACACCTCCAGTTACTCGAATACTAGAAGGTCCAACTGACTATTCTATTGTTGGCGAAACTACCGTAACTTTCAAGTTTATAGGCGGAGACGCAAGTAGTCAGAATTTTCGGTATCAGTACAAAATTGACCAGAACGCTTTTCGTTTAACAGGTGATTCAGGGCAAGAAAATCGAGTTGTGTTGTCTGGTTTAACTCAAGGTTTTCATCAATTCATTGTTCAATCGATTGATCAAGAGAATAATGTTGATGATGTTGGTTCATACGCCAATTTTACAGTCGATTCACTGCCTCCAATTGCCAAAATCTTTCTATTACCTAACCAGGAAACAATGGTAAGTGGTCTATTTGAAATCCAAGGTATAGCTAATGACAATAGTGACTTTCTAGAGTATACCATGCAAATTTTTTCTCAATCAGGTGCAAGAAAGATCATCCATCGATCAGTTGAACCAGTAGAAAGTTCAACTCTATTTTCGTGGCAAACAAGAGATTTTTCAGATGGTCCGTATACGATACAACTGAATGTTACAGATATGGTGAATGGACAATTTGACTTACAACACCACAGTCAAGCTCAAACAGATGTTGTAGTTGATAACACAGTGCCTATTGTATCCCTTGAATTACCACTTGTAAAAGAACAAGCTAGTGGAAGGCTAAATATCCGATATTTTATTCAAGAATTAAATCCTGCAAGTGTAAGGCTTGGTTACCAAAGGCATACATCAAAAGAGTGGATTTGGTCTGAGTGGGCAAGTAACTTGAAAGCTTCAGGTTTCAATGATTTATACAATTATTTTTGGGAAACTGAAGGTGTAGATGGATTAATAGACATACAAATTCAGGTAAGAGATAAAGCTGGTAACATCGGTCAATCCGATATGGTCGCTTTACAACTAAACAATAAAACAGCTGGGCCTCAAGTGCAATTGGAGCCAATTAAGAAAGTTGTATCAGGATTAGTCAGCGTGCATGCAAGTATCCAGGTTGGAGCAGCTCCTGAATCAGAAATACAATCTTCTTGGCTTCGACTGAAACAGACCGATCAATCAAATTGGCAAACACTTTGGTTTAGTTTGGGTGAAATTAATCAAAAAAAAATTGCGACTTGGGATACTGCTACACTCACTGATGGAACCTACAATATAGAGCTAATTGTTACTGACAACCATCGATATCAAACGATTCGCCAGCAAACTATTACTGTTGACAACCAACCCCCCCTAATCGAACTGCAAAAGCCCTCAAACTTACAAGTGGTTAGCCAACGAGATAACCAAATCATAGGTAGTGTGAAAGATACAAACCTTGAGAAATATACTTTATCATATCGTCTAAACCAACCTAAGTTGGGTTGGGAAGATTTCTGGACAAGTTCACTGGAAGTGGTAAACCACAATACTTTGGCTCAGTGGAATACCACTAACCTAGTGGGTGGACTGTACCAATTACGACTTGAAGCCAATGACTTTGCCGGTTTGTCATCTCAAATAATAGTAGATGTAATAATTGATAGTACAGAAGTCATCGCGCAAATGACCTCACCTGAAACCAACCAAATGGTTAATGGGACCATCGAAATCATTGGTACAGCCAGCGATGAAAATCTAAGAGATTTTCAATTGTCATTCAGAGAAGTCAATGGCATAAAGTGGGAATCGATTTTTGTTGAAGAACCAACCATCTCTCGGGTTGATAGTTTGCTAGCCAAGTGGTCAACTCCTATCTCGGAAGGAACCTATCAAATTAGATTAATGGTTACTGATTGGTCCAATAAATCTCAGACTATAATTCGACGAGTTTTTGTCGATAATATACCACCAACAGTTAAAATCTTGAACCCAGACTCAGGGCAAATTATTAGTGATGAAATTCGGATTACTGGAACTGTAGATGATGCCTACCTTTCGAGTTTTCAACTTCGATTCCAATCAAATTTGGCGGTCGAAAATTGGCGCCCTATCCCGGTGGTTAATCCTAGTTTCCCTAGAAAAGCACAGTTGTTAAGTATATGGAAATTGCCTGTTGTTGATGGCTCCTACCAAATACAACTATACGCGGAAGACCAAATTGGTCATACTACAACTCAAAACGTTTATGTAACTATCGATAATTTGGCTCCGAAAGTGGAAATTACTTCACCAAATTCCGGGCAGTTTGTATCGGGAAAGATAGCAATTCAGGGAAGAGTAACCGACCAAAATTTGGAAAAATTTGAACTGAAAGTTAAAGCGATTAGTACTCAGTCAACTAGTTCGCTTCGGATTCAAGAAAGCAGTCAATCTATAGATATCGCAACATTGGTCGAATGGCAGACACCAGAAGTTGAGTCTGATTTTGAAATTATTCTTGAGGCAGTAGATCAAAGTGGAAATTCATCAATTCATAAGACTCTAGTGAAAGTTGACAATAAAAAGCCTAAAGCTCAAATTTCCACTCCAACTTTCAGGCAACAAATTGGACAAATAGTTAACATTAGAGGATTAGCTTTCGACAAAAACTTTAAACTATACAAAATCGAATATGCAGCTGGTGAAAATCAGTCAAATGAAGAACCTAACCCAATCTGGTTCCCCGTTTCTAAGCAACCTTTCTCGATTCCTGTTGAGCAAATCGGCTTGCTCAGCGAATGGCGAACACCCACAAATCTGGTAGGGGTACATACTATCCGTATTCAGGTAGTAGATCATGCGGGACATCAAAGCCAAGATCAAGTAGAAGTTGTCTTTGTTCCCCGACTAGACAGCCAAGAAACAAAAACAATCAACAGCCAAAATCAGAAAGTTCGTATAATTGTTGCGCCAAATTCCTTAAAAGCTCCAACTCATATCACTATTAACTCTACATTGTTAGATAACGAATACCTTATTGAACCCAGTAGCTTAAGTTTTCCAGCTCATAAACCAGCCATTTTGTCTTTTCAGCTATCAAAATCTATGAATTCAGGAGTCTTTCATTGGTCAGAAACCTATTGGAAATACATCGGTGGGACGACAGAGCCTTATCAATCTGAAATCAGGATATCAGTCCCAATTCAGAAATTAGGACGTTATAGATTGGCCCCGAGAAAAGTGGTCGAAGGAAGCACGTTAGAACTGCGTGACATTACCTGCCAGCCACGTATATTTTCACCAGACCACCAAAAATCAATGGCAATCTCATTCTTAGTAAGTCAATCAATACCAGTTACAATTTCGGTCTACGATACTAGTGAGCGAAGAAAGCGCTTATTAATTGACCGAAACGTTGTGGAAGCCGGTCGAAATACATTTTGGTGGGATGGGCGTGACCAATTTAATGAAAGGTTAGTCAGTGACATTTATCTTGTGGTTTTTCAAGCAGGTAGTTACTTGGAAATTGAGGCTATTGTTATCAAAAATGATTGACCATAAAGAACGGATTTATTCTTCTACTGTCCGAAACCAGATGTCATAAAGAGATCCAAAAATGGTAATAGCAAAAGATACGGCGGTCATCAAACCTGCGAAGTAGACAAGGTATGCAAAAGCGGGACTAATCAAGCGAGTTAACCACCAGCAAGTAATATCTAAAAATATCGATAGGAAAGGTAGAGCTACTCCGAAAGTACGGAAAGGTGAAGAGAAAGTTGTGAAAGCAAAAGTGAAGCTCAGTAAAAAAGCAAAAATCCCCATGCCAAATGCATGATAGTGTGTAAAACGAGCTAATTTACCAATAGATGGACCACTGTCTGGTTCTGCCGACGCAAACACCTGTTCGTAGGTTTCTAAAGGGTAATCAGGCTGGTCGCCATAAGGGTGGCAACTGACACAATAGGCGTCCATCAATGGTTGAACGACTTCAGTATATTCTTCTTCAGTTCGTCCATTAGTAATCCACTGATCGATCGCAATTTTATCTTCTTCATCCGGTAAATATTGTCTCATACTCCCATTAATCTTTTGTCCTAGAAGGGTTTGGCTGCGGTCCCCATGGTAGGTTACGACAATATCTTGGACTGTCGCTAAACCCGAAGCATCTCCATCAGCGGGCCTAGTATTTAACTGCAAGTTGATTTGGGCAAATAGATAAGCATATCCCATCGACAGCAAAAAAGAACTTATGGCAATTTTGAGTTGTATCGAAAGTTGAGATAATCGTATTTGCATACAAAGACTGGATGGACAAAGCCAGCTAGGGTAGAAATAAATCGGTCTCGACTTCTTGATCGTATTTGACGTTGTCAACGTCAAATCCGAACAGATTTCTAAAACCGGTTTTATATCGATTGTAATCGGCTAAGTGATGCAGGTTTTCGGTGGTAATTTGCGACCAAACCTGTTTGACTTGGTCAGTGACCTCAATTGAAAGTTCCCTGTCATCTAGTCGAATACGTCTTTGGTCATCGAGCTCAGGGCCATGGTTCGAAAAGAGATGTTCTGTAAAAAGGCGAGTGATTTGAGCGATTGGGTTCTCATTGATTCCTTTTGAATCCATGATTTTGTAAAGGATACTAATGTAGAGTGGTATTACTGGAATCGCCGCCGAGGCCTGAGTAATTACAGCTTTATTTACCGATACAAAAGCGTTCCCACCAATTTCTTGACTAAGCTTTTTGTCAATATTATCGACATGTTGTTGTAGATCGTCTTTTGCCTGACCAATAGTCCCACTTGTGTAAATTTGGTGAGTTATTTCTGGACCAATGTATGAGTATGCCACAACTTGTGCTCCCGGTTTCAAGCAATCATGTTCCAGAAGATAATCGACCCAAAAAGTCAAATCTTCACCACCCATTACTGCGATTGTATCCGAAATTTCTTTTTTTGTGGCTGTTTCAACCGAAATATTGACGATTTCTTCCTTAACGAGATCAATTGTCTTGTCGCTATAGGGTTTTCCTATTGGTTTCAATACTGCACGGTAATCCTCACCTGTCCGAGGATGTATCCGTCTGGGTGAGGCTAAGCTGTAAACTATCAGGTCGACTTGGCCAAGTTCCTTCTTGATAGAATCGATCGTTTCAAATTTGATCTTATCTGAGAATGCATCACCATTAATGCTGAGCGCTTTCACTCCTTGTCTGTCAGCATGTTTATGGAAAGCGAAGGAGTTATAGTAACCCGCGGTACCCGTCTTCTTTCCGACCGGTGGTTTCTCAAAAAACACACCAATTGTGTTTGCTCCGTAGCTTGTTGCCAGCGCAACCCGAGATGCTAGCCCATATCCAGTTGAAGCACCAATGATCAAAGCATTTAGGCCTGTTTGGCGTGAAGGTACGGCTTGGCGAACATAATTTGCTTGTGTTTCTACATTCTTGGCACAACCCACTGGGTGAGCATTGGTACAGATGAAACCACGAATCTTTGGATTTACTACTTGTTTGGCCATCTGGCTACTCAACTTCAACAATCATCTCAACTTCAACCGCAATACCACCAGGCAGCTGTACCATTCCTACGGCCGATCGAGCATGCCTTCCCTTATCACCGAAAATTTCGACAAAAAGGTCTGAAGCCCCATTTACCACTGCTGGCTGGTCTTTAAAGTCAGTTGAAGAGTTAACGAAGCCGACTAACTTAACTATTTTCTTAATTCGATCTAAATTACCAAGTGTTGCCTTAAGAGTACTAAGGAGTCCAATACCGACAGCGCGTGCAGCCTGATAACCACCTTCAATATCCATATCAGTTCCGAGTTGGCCAAGGATTAGTTGACCATCATCTCCAATCGGTCCATGCCCTGAAGTAAAGACTAAATTTCCAGTCTGAACCGTTGTCACATAGTTGGCAACTGGCTTAACTGGCTTCTGTAATTGAATTCCAAGTTCTTCAATTTTCTTGTCTACTAAGCTACTATCAGCATTCATGTCGAACCCCTATCAAATCGAAAATAAACAGCCGAAGTATAGCATGGGCCTACATTCAATTCAACTATTCTTGTATTCGTTTTCTCAGCAGTGGTATAATATGGACCTACGCGAGCTTCAGTAACCTACCGATGAAAAAAAACTATTACTCACTGAATTACGTCTTAGCTGTTTGCACGCTCTTAACCATGCTCATTCTGGTGTTGGTTGGGGGTATGGTAACTGGTACGGATGCAGGTATGTCTGTTCCCGATTGGCCTACTACATTCGGAGAAAACATGTTCTTATACCCTATAGATCGGATGGTGAGTGGACTTCTGGTCTCAATACCAAATCATTTAGCTAATGATTTGGATAAAGGAGTTATGACTAAAGCCGTTCAGAACTCAGTTTCTGTTGATGAAAATCACTTGTCTGAAATGGCCAAAATTCGTGTAGTCAAACCGGGTGAAGTCTGGAAAATTACGGATAGCCAAACACACCGGTCTTA
>JACLAC010011635.1_pt1 | contig 21811 bp, 25 predicted proteins | sample 8027881 | NCBI WGS metagenome assembly JACLAC01 (sample SAMN15725517, study PRJNA655200) | protist metagenome | isolation source: fluorescence activated cell sorting (FACS) single amplified genomes of... | place: Spain: Blaines Bay Microbial Observatory, Mediterranean Sea | collected 2016-01-19 | reverse complement strand
GACGATATCGCCTTTGGGGTCAATGACGAACAAATGGGGGGTCACCTTGGCCTTGAGAGCTTTGCCCACACGCCCGTCGGCATCGATGAGGTAGGCCGATGGAGCGGCTCCGTTTAGGGCCTGCTCTTTTTTGATGGCGGAGCTGTCCATATAGCCTTGTTTCCCCGGCGCTGAAGAGCATATGGTCAGCCAAACCAAGCCTTTTGATCGGTATGTTTTTTGTAAATCGGGTAGGTTACCTGATTTTTGGTAGTGTTTTTTTACGAAGGGGCAATGGTAGTTGGTGAACTCCAAAACAACGATTTTACCACGATAATCATTCAAGTGGTGCTCACGACCTTCAGTGTCTTGGAGTGAAAAAGAAACGGCCTGTTCCCCATGGGCGAGGCCGCCTATCAAGATGAAGGAAAGCGTGGTGATCCAAAACTTGAGTGACTGAGCGGTGCTTGATCTCATGAATATACCTTTTTTTCTAGAAAGGGTGGCGAGGTTCGGCGTTGGCTGCCCTCGATCAGCTTCGCCGTGGGGTGTTTGAGCAAGACCTTAGTTATGGGGCACAAAAAGCAATCAGACCTCGTTCTTTCAACATCGCTTTTAGCTGTTCAGAAAAGATATGTTTTTTTCATCAATATTTTAAATGTAGCGGAGTTCTATGCTCATAGCATGTTCTACCCCTTCTTCTCGAAAACATTTCCTCTATGGCTCACCCATTGAAAATCGTTTCTCTTTTGCTGCTTTTGGCGATAGAGGCCTTTGCCGCTAAGCCCAATGTGGTTTTGATCGTTTGTGATGACCTCAACGATTACAATAGCGTTCTCAAGGGGCACGTGCAAGCTAAAACCCCCCATTTAGACTCTTTGGCAAAAGAGTCTGTCACTTTCAATCGAGCCTACTCCAACAACCCTGTTTGCGCCCCATCGAGGGCTAGTTTTCTCACCGGCATCCACTGTTACGACTCGGGCAATATGTTTTGGCGCAAGTGGTACACCAACTCCGTCCTGAAAAACAGCCACAGTCTATCGGAACACTTCAAAGCAAACGGCTACTACAGCATGGGCTCCGGCAAGATGATGCACACCCTTAAAAAAGACCTTTGGGATGAATATGGACATGCTGCCGACTACGGTCCTTTTTGGTTTGACGGCAAGAAAAGGCTGGCTCACCCCGAAGTGAAGCAGCCTTTTGCAAGCATCGGTTGTGTCGATGGCTCTTTCGGGCCTTTAGCCACCCAAAGCCAGAGTTCTGAGGGGGGCTGGATCTATGGTTCTTGGGGTCAGGTTCAGCATTTAAACTATAAAGACGATGATCAGCGCAGCCCCACCCCCGACGAAAAGAATGCTGCCTGGGCGATCCATAAGTTCAAGACGAGACCTCAAGGCGACAAGCCCTTTTTCATGGGCGTGGGCTTCATCCGTCCCCACACGCCCATGGTCGCACCTCAAAAGTACTTCGACCTTTACCCCCTCGATGAGGTTCAGCTCCCCGAGATACTGGAAAAAGATCTCGAGGACACCCACTTCAAAGCCACCACCGACGCTAACAGCAAAGGTTTCAGGTACTACCGCATGCTATGCGAATCCTACGGTAAAGAACTGGGCCTTAAAATGTTCACCCAAGCCTACCTTGCCTGTGTGAGTGCTGTCGACGATTGTATCGGAACCGTTTTGGAGGGCCTGAAAAAAGAAGGCCTATGGGACAACACCATCGTTATCGTCACCAGTGACCACGGCTGGCAAATGGGGCAGAAGGACTTTATCTTTAAAAACTCACCTTGGGAACAGTCCACCCGCGTCCCTCTGTTCATCAGAGCCCCAGGCATCAGTCAAAATGGAAAGTCCGTTGACACTCCCGTTAGCCTGATCGATATTTACCCCACCTTGGTGGACTTGTGCAAACTCCCCAAAGACACTATGAAAAATGAACAGGGCGCCCCCTTGAGCGGCCATTCGATGGTTGCTTTGTTGAAAGATCCCGAGGCCGAACAGTGGGGTGGGCCGGAAGTTGCCATCTCCATGATCTTTGGTGGCCCCAATACCCCTGAAAAACAGCGCAATTCCGTCAAAACCCAGCACTACTCGCTGCGGTCCAAAGACTTTCGTTACATCATCTACAACACGGGGAAAGAAGAGCTTTATGATCATCGCCACGACCCCGAAGAGCATCACAATCTAGTGAATAAGGAAGAGGCGGCAGCGATGCTGGCAACGATGAGAACGTCCTTTAAAAAGTGGGTTCCCCAAAATGATGATCACCTCAAAGGGGTGGACTTGGGAACCTGGTGAATCTTTTCGGCAGGAACGGTAGGCGAGGGCATTCTGTTTTTTTGTCGCCTTTTACTGTCGAAAATTCTTTTTTATTTCTGGGGGGGTCCTAAGATGAAATTGATCAGGTTTAAAAAAAAATTTTCTCTGAGTTGCTGTTTTACCAAGAGCTGTCAGGTCAAAGCTTTAACGGTGGGGCCAATCCGTTGAAGGTGATGAACTTATCGATAAAAAGGTATTCACTGGTTGAGGTTTTAGTTGTCTTAGCCATATTGAGCATCTTAGCGTCACTGTTGACGCCTGCCTTAAAAAAAAGCATCGAACAGGCCAATGTTAGTCGTTGTAAAAGTAATCTTAAATCTCAGGTGATGGCTCTACACCTCTATCTCGATGATTACAACCAATACTTTTTTAATCGACGCGACTGGGAGGGCCAAAAAGAAGATATGGTCGAAAATAAACCGTTGTCTTCTAACTACCCACTCAGTGCCCACAAGATCTATGATGCCGTGACAGCAAATAGCGAACTTCAGTCAACAGCTTCAATGAAGAAGTATAAATGCAAAGAAAACTGGCAGTATGGGTCTTCAAAACCTCACCTTATGGGCTATGGTCTTGGCATCAGTCATTTCATCTGTCCAACGTATCAAAATTTTGAGTCCAATGATGATAGAGACGCTTTTACACATGCTTACGCCATGTCTTTTGCCTTTGATGGTCATATGATAGGGCAGTTCAAAACTCCACCGGACCGGGCAGGCGTGTTCATGGATGGACGAAAACATAAAGATAGAGATGTGGATACCGAGACTTCTGACATGATGCAAATAGCAGCAAAGATGTCTGCTAGACACGATTTGAATGTCATGGTTGGTTTTCTAGATGGACATGTCGAAGGGGTTTTCTTTGAAGAAGCGGGTCGAGTGGAGGCGAAGAAAGAATATTTTAGCTTTGAACACTCACTGAAAGAAAAGAAAAAAAATGGAAAAAAAATACCGGAGTGGAAACAAAAATATGATGAGAAGCGTCAGTGGGAATACTTTGGACCTATAGACGTTCCAGAGTTTAGGTGACCGTATAAAGTTATAAGCTCGCCTTCCCCGAGCGCCACCGGCAAAGCCTCCAGCGTTAACTCGATCTCAGTCCACCAGCATCGTCATCACCGACCACGACACCGTCATCACAACGGCCACGCCGATGATGTTCAAGATCACTCCAACTCTCACCATATCGATCACCCTAACGCGATTGGTACCAAAAACAATCGCATTGGGCGGAGTAGAAACGGGCATGCTAAAGGCAAAGCTAGCGCAGAGCGTTGCTGGCAAGGCGATCACGAAGGGGTGCATGCCTTGGGATTCTCCAAGGTTCATGATCACCGGCAGGGCAACCACGCAAAGGGCGACGTTGCTCATCACTTCGGTCAAAAACAAGGTCACAAAAGCCAACATGAAAACCAGCGCATAAGGCGAGCCCAAATCTAAAGCTGCCAAAAAGGAGGTGACCACCTGAATGATGCCCGCTTCTTTCATGGCCGCAGCCAACGCCATGCCGCCACCGAAAAGCAGCACGATATTCCACGGCAACAAGGGGATGTCATCTTGGTCCAAGACAGGGAGCCAGTGCCGTGGACTGGTTGGTAAAACAAACAGCAGAAAGCCTCCCAAAATTGCCACTGAGGTGTCGTTGAGGACTTTTTGACCCAAAAGGTAGTGCAAGCCACCCTTAAAAACCCAGAGTGAGGCCGTGAGCATGAAAATAACCAGAGTGATCCTCTGCGGCCCGTCGATTTGACCCAATGCGGTCAGTTTGTCTTTCACATAGGTCCTGAACTTCTGATCTACGGGCACCCTGTAAGCATAAACGCGGTTCAACAACAAGACCATCAGTCCCAACAAGACGATGGCCGTCGGCGCAGCGATCATGAACCAACGGTCGAATTGAAGCTCGTACTGGAACATGTCCTCCAAGTAACCCAAGAAAACCACATTGGGCGGCGTTCCTATGGGGGTCATGATGCCGCCGATGTTGGCTGAGTAAGCGATACCAAGAAATAAAGCCGTCGACATCGGCTTAAGAGAAGTCTTGTGCTCATGGGCGATATTTTTTTCGAGGAAATTCATCACCGACAGAGCGATGGGAACCATCATCACCGTTGTGGCCGTGTTGCTGATCCACATCGAGAGGAAGGCCGTTGCCAAAACAAAGCCAAGCACAATGCCCTTGTCGGATTTGCCTGTCAAGTTGAGCAGCACCAAGGCGATGCGTTCGTTCAACTTGGTTTTCTCCAAAGCCCTGGCGATCATGAAGCCGCCCAAAAAAAGGTAGATGATGGGGTTGGCGTAGTTGGACGTCACCGCTTTTAGGGGAAGGATGCCCGTGAAGGGCAAAAACACCAAGGGCAAACAGGCGGTGATGCCCAGGGGCACCACCTCGAAGACCCACCAACTGACCATCCATATCATCATGAAGAGCGTCAAGGTGACATCGTTCTCAACACCGGCGAGGGCCAAGCCAAAACATAGCACAAAAGGCAAAACACAGACGATTTTTTGGTGATGGCTCATCAAGCCTTCCTTTTTTTTTTCACGATTAAAAGTTAAATGTCATTAAATATGACTTTTTGATGTCGAGTATGCACTCCTTTTGGATAGATCGACTAAGTTTCCAAAAAACAATTCGATGCACGCCATATTTCTACTAGGAAGCAACACGCCGTCTAGGGATACGCCTTTCTGGTTGCCGCTCAACTTTAAAATTGGCGTCCACAAGATGATCAGCAAAAAGCCGATGTTCCCCCACGTTTTGATTCCACGATTTTGCGCCCAACAACCATGAAGGTGGGCATCGTCGGCGCTGGCATCATGGGGCGGCTGCTGTCTTGGCGGCTCGCCAAGCAAGGGGTCAACACGACCTTGTTCGACAAAGATCAATTCAACTTGGGCCGCGCAAATGGCCAAGCCGCAGCTTACACCGCTGCGGGCATGCTCACACCACTATCTGAGGCCGACTCGGCAGAGGCTCCCATCGTCAAAATGGGGCTCCATGCCCTGAAGCTGTGGCCAAGTTACCTTTCTGAGATCCGGCAACCCGTTGATTTCCACCAGCGGGGCAGCCTCATTTTGGCTCACCCCAACGACCGCGCCGACTTGCAGCACTTCCGCCACCACGTCGAACGCTTGGATATCGGTCGGGAGCGTTTAAAACATCTCGATGCCTCTGAGTTGGGTCAGTTTGAACCCGAACTCGCCGATCGTTTTCAGGAGGGCACCTTCATCCAAGACGAAGCTTGGCTGTCACCCCAAGCGCTGATGGAGGCTCTAGCGCTTGAGCTTGAGGGCTCTAGTGTTCAAGTGGTGGAAAAAACTACTGTCCAAAAGCTCGAACCTCACCGTGTCCTGTGCAAGGACCGTTCGTGGGCTTTCGATCTCGTTATCGACTGTCGAGGCCTAGGAGCAAAGACAGAGATCAAAGGTCTGCGGGGCGTGCGGGGGGAGGTGTTTTTGCTGCACGCGCCAGAGGTTCGCCTCAATCATTTGGTCAGACTGATGCACCCCAGGTACCGACTGTACGTCGTTCCCCGAGAGGACCGTCACTATGTGATCGGCGCCACCCAAATCGAGAGCTCTAGCGATGCCCCCATGTCGGTCAGGTCTGCCCTAGAGTTGTTGTCCGCGGCCTACGCCGTTCACCCCAGTTTCGGTGAGGCCACCATCGTCCACTCGCGCGTGAATTGCCGACCTGCGCTCCACGATAACTTACCTAAAATCTACACCCAACCAGGTCTCATGCAAATCAACGGACTCTTCAGGCACGGTTTTTTGCTGGCGCCCACCATCGTTGAACAAGCTCTAGCCTGTATCGTCAAAGGGGACAAGGCCGAAAAATTTTGGCCCGAACTCGTCCAAGACAAGAGCCCTGCAATGGCCCATTGAATCAGAACCAACATGATGGAATTTTTATTTAATGATCAGAAGGTGACGCTCCCCCACGAGAGCTCACTCGAAAACTTTCTTGCGCAACAAGGTGTTGAAGGTGCTTTTGCCATCGCCATCAACGAGCAATTCGTGCCCAAATCCCGCTATGGCGAAACCCAAATCCAGCATGGAGATCGCATCGATCTCGTGAAACCCATGCAGGGGGGCTGAAGCCTTGACCGCCTCCAATTCAACCTGGCAACTGGCAGACAAAACCTTGTCCAGTCGTTTGCTGATCGGCTCAGCGCTCTACCCCTCGCCAGACATCATGCAAGCTGCCATCAAAGCGTCCGAAGCCGAGGTGGTGACCGTTTCGCTGCGCCGACAAGACCCCAGCAACGGTGGCGGCCAAGATTTCTGGGCATCACTTTCGGAGTTGAAGCTGCACTTGTTGCCCAATACCGCCGGCTGTCACAGTGCAAAAGAAGCGATCACCACAGCTCAAATGGCGCGCGAACTGTTCGACACCAAATGGATCAAACTCGAGGTCATCGGTGACGAGTACAACCTTCAGCCCGATCCCTTTGCCCTACTGGAAGCCACCAGAGAGTTGATCCAGCAGGGCTTTGAGGTGTTTCCTTACTGTACCGACGATCTGGTTTTATGTGAGAAGTTAGCCGAAGCTGGTTGCCGCATCTTGATGCCCTGGGGCGCTCCCATTGGGACGGGCAAGGGGCTCATCAACCCTTATGCTTTAAAAACGATCCGACAGCGACTGCCCAAGCTCACCCTCATCGTCGATGCAGGCATCGGCAGCCCCTCCCACGCCTCACAGGCGCTGGAGATGGGTTACGATGGCGTCTTGCTGAACACCGCCGTCGCCAATGCCAACCACCCAGTGACCATGGCAAGTGCCTTCAAACACGCGCTCATCGCTGGACGTCTGGGTTATGAAGCTGGCGTTATGGAAGAGAGGGATCTGGCCAAGCCCAGCACCCCAACCCTCGGGACGCCATTTTGGCACCAATAGAGCCCCCTAAGGGCAACCCAAGTCACCATCAAAACCAGAAGCGTTCATGACAACGGCCTACGACCACGCCACCCATATCGATAAAAAATTCACTGAAGCCAACCGGCGCCCCGTCGTTCTCTCAATAGGAGAACACGACCCTTGCGGCTGTGTCGGTGTACAACGGGATGCGCGAGTGATCTCCAATCTTGGCGGCCACGGCAAAACCATCGCCAGTGCTTTTGCCCATCTCGACAGCGATGGCGTCCAGCGCATCGATGCCCTAAGGGACGAGGCCTTCACCTCGCAGTTCGCCACAGTCTTCCCTGCATCATCAGAGCAGCCCGCAAACATGGTCGATGCCGTCAAGCTGGGGCTGATGACTTCGGTCTCACAAGTTGAGTTTGTGTCATCGGTCTTGAAAGGGGCCAAGCTCCCCATGGTGATGGATCCTGTTTTTTCGGCCAGTTGTGAGCCAACCCTTGTGAAGGCTCACCTATCCGAGCTCCTGCCCCTAGCTGCGGTGCTCAGCACCGATTTGGATGGGGTGAGTCTGCTGGTGGACCAGAAGGTGGAGAGCCACAGTGAGGTGGAAACAGCGGCAAAACAACTTGTCGGCCTAGGGGCCAAGGCCGTTTTGATCAAGGGAAGGCAGCAGCGCGATAGCTCGTTGGTTCACGATTATTTTTACAGCACTAAAGTGTCCTTTTGGCTGAGGAATCGTCGATCAGATGCTTGTGGCCGTAGCAGACCAGAGGGAGAACTTTCGTCTTCCATCGCCACCGCTTTGGCCATGGGTTACCCCTTAGAGGATGCCGTCACCGTCGCTTCTATGGCGTTCCATCAAGGGGTCAGAAAAACCTACAGCCTGCCAGGCGAGCTGAAGGCCGTTCACATCGGTCATTTCCCCGACAACCAAGCGGATTTGCCCGATGTTTTGCAGCGCAAACATTTGCATACGGACTTTGAGGCTTTCCCGCCCTGCACTTTGCCCTCTGGCCAAGAGGTTCCCCTGGGCTTGTACCCCATCGTGGACAGTTGTGCTTGGTTGGAGCGTTTGTTGCCCTTGGGGGTCAAAACCATACAGTTGCGCGTTAAAAACCTAGAAGGGTTAGCCCTTGAAGAGGAGGTGAAGTCGGCCATAGCACTTGCTTCTCGTTTTGATGCCCGTCTGTTCATCAACGATCACTGGGCTTTGGCGATCAAGCACAAGGCCTATGGTGTGCATCTGGGCCAAGAAGACCTTGACGATGCCGACATCGTTGCCATTCAGCGGGCAGGGCTCCGTTTGGGCACCAGCACACACTGTCACTATGAAGTGGCTCGTGCCCACGCTTACAAGCCATCCTACCTCGCTTGTGGTCCGGTGTTCCACACCAACACCAAGCAGATGCCCTGGGCGCCCCACGGCAAAGATGGTTTTGAGTACTGGCGTGGAGTTTTGGACGTGCCCCTCGTCGCCATCGGTGGCATCGATTCCCAGAAGGTTGGGCAGATGCTCAAGGCAGGAGCAGACGCCATCGCCATGATCACGGCCATCACGAAGGCCGAAGATCCCGAACATCAAACCAGGCTTTATTTAGAGCAAATCAACGCTCATTTTCTCGGCCACTAAGCTTTGCTGGATCGGCCCGTGCCATTTCCATATTTCATCTCAACCTTATCCTCTGGCATCGATAGCAACAATCCCACAGTGATGACCTACACCCCTCCCAAGCGTAAAACCAAAGTTGTCTTTGTTCAATTGGGCTCCCCCGAGGAGCCGACCCCCAAAGCTTTGCGCAAGTACTTGCGCGACTTCCTGGGGGACCCGAGGGTCATCGACCTGCCGCGCTGGAAGTGGAACATCATCTTGAACTGCTTCGTCTTGCCCTTTCGTCCTAAAAAATCGGCCCGCCTCTACGAGCGCATTTGGGACGGCAAAAGTTTTCCACTGATCACCAATACGGAAAACTTCACCGACAAAGTGCGCTCTGAATTAAAGTCAATCGACCCCGATGGCTACGTGGAGGTCAATCACGCCTTTTTGCTCTCTCCGCCCTACGTCAATGAGGTTTACGACAGTTGGGAGCAAGACCTCAAGGACGGCTGTGGCGCGACCAAGCTCATGGTGATCCCCATGTTCCCCCAATATTCAGAAAGCACCATCGCATCGGGTATCGACGCTTTAGCCAAAGAGCTCTCCCAGAGGGTCAAGATCCCCACCTTTGAGGTGATCACCAATTTCCATCGCACCCACGCTTTTGTCGACAACTTCGCAAGGCGTATCGACGAGAAGATCATGACCCTGCGAACAGAGCAGATCCAGATCGATCGTTTGGTGGTTTCCTTTCACGGTATGCAAAAACGCCGCATCACGTCCAAGGGTGACGATTACTACCGCCACTGCTACGAAACTTTTCGCTTGATCGTCGATCGTCTCAAGGAGCTCCCCAGCGATCGCGCACTGATGACCTTTCAAAGTCGCTTCGGCTCTGAGGAATGGATCACGCCTTATACGGAGCAAGTGGTCGAAGGTCTGGTCGAAAAAGGCGATGCGGACATCTTGGTGTGTTCGCCCAGCTTTGTGGTCGATTGCCTCGAAACCACCGACGAACTTGGGCACGAACTGGTCAACGATGCCAAAGAGTGGGGTGCAAACGTGCACACGGTGGACTGTTTGAACGTCGACGAGCAGTGGTGTCGCGATTTTGCCAAATACACCCTCACCCAAGCCGAGGGTTCAGCCCAGGACAAGGAAGATATCGAGTACGTTCTGAAGCCGGAAGATTATGAAGATATGCCTCCCCTAAGCTTGGGTGATGACGGTTTCCAAAGGGCGATGGCATCCACCTCGTTTGAACCCATTGCTTCTGAGGCGTAACAAATTGGACCCACAGGCCCTTCAAGGCCAGTGGGCCCATCTTTTTTTATTCAGGCCGTTATGTAAGGCGTCACTTTAGGTTGAAGTGGTTGATCGGGCCATTGCCCTTGCCCAGTTGTTTGTTTTGACCTTGTTGTATGGCACGATTGATATACTGACAGGCTTGCCCAACGGCATGTTCTAGGTCGTTTCCATTGGCAAGGTGAGCCGCGATACTTGAGGATAGACTGCAGCCTGTGCCATGGGTGTTGTTGGTGTTGAATCTGGGGTTCTCGATCAAGAGGGTTTTGTCGGTCTTGAAGTTGTACAACAGGTCGAGCACTTTTGTTTGTGACTCATCGATATGGCCTCCTTTTAAAAGCACAGAGGTCTTGAACCTCAAAGCGATGTCCTTGGCTGTGAGCTCGGCGTTGTTTTCGTCGATGGAGTGACCGATGAGCAGCTCGGCCTCCTTGCGGTTTGGGGTGATCAGATCGGCCTTGGGCAGCAGCGTCTTGAGGCTTTCTATCGCTTGGTCGTTGATCAAAGGGTCGCCCGATGTGGCCACCATCACGGGATCGATGACGATGTTGCTGCAGTTGTATTGAGATAATTTCGACGAGATGAGATCGATCACTTCACAGGAGTGCAGCATACCGATTTTTACGGCACTAAAATCGATGTCGCTGAAGACGGCATCACATTGTTTCTCTAAATGCGCTATGGGTATGGCGTGGATGTCCGTCACCCCTTGGGTGTTTTGAGCTGTTGTTGCGGTGATGACACTGGCAGCGTAGGCTCCACAAGCAGAGATGCTTTTGATGTCAGCCTGAATGCCGGCGCAGCCGCCGGAATCGCTTCCGGCTATCGTTAGGACACTGTTGTAGGGTGTTGTTAAACTTTCCATGACTCTTTGTTGTATGCACTATCCCAAAACATCCATTCTAGTTTCGAAGCTTTTTCAAAGGCTTCACTCATTTTGTTGCGCTGCTCATCGGAGGCATGGAGTGCCAGTTGGCTTGTGATGTCCACCGCACACCTCACCGACTCAGAAAAGGCTTCTCCTCCGTAAGTGGAGATCCAGTCCTGATAGGGATTTTGGTCCTTATTGGACTGGTGGGCGAGAATATGATCCCCGACTTGCTTGTAGATGGTGAAGCATGGCAGGGTTGCGGCCAGTCCCTCTTCGAGCGAAGCGGTGTTAACGACCCTAGACAGATAACTGATGTAGAGTTCACAGGTCGGTGAAGCTTCATCAGTGCTGCTTGCTTTGTCGAGAAAATGCTGATGCAAAGCCTTTTCGACGTTGATGATGCCCGTGGCCGCATCCAAGAAAAATTGAGTGTGGTCTTGTTGAGAGCACTTGATGGCGATTTGGGCTAAGACCTTTTTGTATTCCGATAAATAAATGGTGTCTTGGTTGATATAAAAGTTGAACACCGCTTTGGACAGGGTTCCGGCCATGAGTTCCTGGATAAAGGGGTGCGCCTTTATTTTTATAAGCAGATCTTCGGTTTTTAGACTGACTTCTTCGTACCAGCTCGACATAGGACTTGGGTTTAAGGTTTTACCATAACGATTAAAACAAGCTAACGACAAAGTTGTTTTGACCAATGCCTGTCATCACAAACCATATGGAGTAGGTCATAACAAAGAGGTTCAGAAAGAGTGCCCTTCATCCCTCTATTAAAAAAAGTAACTAAATTCTGGACAAGGGGAAAAACGCCATTGAATCACAGGTATGGAGTCGGACGTCCCCAGATCATTCAGTTTACCTGAGGTACTGATCAATCTCATCGAGAACACGGCCTATCGCCTAGCTCAAAAGCAGTCGGGTAAAGTCAGGGTCAACGATCTGGCCTGCGAACTGCCCCTTTCCCTTGAGATCATCGAGGAGGGCTTGAGTCACATGCTGCGGGCCAATGCCATCAGCACCAGTGAGGAAGACGGTTTAAAGCTGTACCTCTTCCCGGCCTTGAGTACAGAGCAATCCATAGAGAGCAAGGATCCAGAGCTGTGTGTCGCCTGTCAAGAACGCGGGCCTAAAGGAGCATGGCTGTGTCGGAACTGCGAGCGCAAGCTACGCCAAGGCTTGCAAGAGCTCAGCGCTCCACTGGACTGGGCCGAAGCGGCGCTCCAGCAGCACGCCTTGCTTCACCTGGCTTCACAACACACCGGGCCCATCAGTCCGTCTTTTTTAGCTGCCAACACGCCCTACACCTTTGGGAAAGTCGAGGGGCTTTTGGAACAAATGTGCCAGCGTGGCTATGCCAAACTCAATCTCGACCAGGCCGAGGAAGGGCTTTTCTACGATATCCCGAGCCGTTCCTATCCCGAGCAGCAATTTAAAATTCAGCAAGGCTTCATGGAGGCTTGCCGTTCCGCCGTCGTTTCGACGTTGGATCAGTTGGTCGCTAAGGTGGCCACCAAGCTCGGTGTGTTGGTGCTCTTCCTGTTGGCCTTGAGTCTCATGAGGATACCGCCTCGCATGATCGTCATCAGTTTCCTCTTCTCCGCTCCGTTGCTGATGGCATGGGAATGGCGAAAATATAAAAAACTCACTCACTCTAGGTCTTAACCATGGCATCTCCCGACTTCGAATCACAACTGCCCGAGGCGCTAAAGGCCCTCAAGCAACCCTTGGCCCTCGTGGGCCTTGCCTTCTTGTTCATCGCCATCACGGCTTTCATGTCTTTCCGCGTCGGCAAGGTCACAGGGGAGGACATCGGCATCTTGCTCAGCAAGATCAACGGTGATCTGGAGGTCATTCAGCAGTCGGGGGTCAAGATCTACAACGGCATCACCCACGACTTTTTCACCCTAGACAAGACCATACAGACCCTCGATATGGTTGGGCCCAAGCACAACCTCAAGGTCAAAACCATCGACGGTTCCGACGTGTTCGTGGACCTCAAAGTTCAGTACCAGATGATCCCCGAGATGGCCGAGACCGTGCTGCTGGCCTCGGGGCCTGGGATCGCCTTCAAGTCCAAATGGGCCTTCGATTACGTGCGCTCCATCTGTAGGAATTACCTAGGGGAATTGACCACCGAAGAGTTTTACGACGCCACCAAGCGCGACGTCAAAATCATCAATGCCAAAAAAGAGGCCAACCGTCGCCTCAATGATTTTGGCATCCGCATCGACAGTCTGGTGATCTCCCAAAGACCTCGCTTCCACGAAGATTATGAAGCCAAGATCAAGAGCAAAAAGCTGGCGGACCAAGAGATCCAGGAGGAACGTTCCAAAGCCAATGCGGCCACCCAAAAACAATACACCCTGATCGTCACTGAGACCAACCTTAAAAACGTGGCTATCGAGCGCTTTGCTGGGGTGATGGATCAAAAGATCATCGAAGCCAAAGCCAATTCCGAAAAGATCCACAAGGAGGCCGAGGCCTATTTCGAGAAGAAAAATATCGATTCCGAGGCTCTGCTTTATAAACTCAAAAAGCAGTCCACGGCCATCCTAGCGGCCAAGCGTGCCGAGGCCGAGGGCATCGAAGCCCTCAAAAAAGCCCTTGAGGGCAAAGGCGGCGTGAACATGGTGAAGATGGAGTACGCCAAAAAGCTGAAGCAGATGCAGATCTCCGGTTCGCCTTTCACATACAACGCGCAAACCAATCGCTTTCAACACTCCGCCGACAACCCGGTGCTGCCCTTAACTCCCACTCCAGCGAAGGCCAAATAAGATGAACATCGCCAGAAACTTAGCTCTATCGACCTTATTGCTCCTTGCTGGATTCTACGGAGCCATCAATCTGCTGCTCGTTAAAATACCCGTTGGTATGGTGGGCGTCAGGACCCAAGAGTACAGTCTGTTCGCCGAAAAAGGCGTGGTGGAGGAGTCCTTTCTGCCCGGTTGGCACCGCGATTTTGGCCCTTTTCACAGCTGGGTCACCTTCGACAGCACGGTGCAAACCCTCGAGATGACGAAGAATCAAACTCGCGGCGATCGCTACGGTAAAGACGACGTGCGCGTCCAGTCCGCCGACGGTTACGCCATCTCCGTGGACGTGACGGTGAAGTACCGCATCATGGCCGATAAGGCCCACAAGCTTTACCAAAACACCGGTAGTGGTGTCAAGTATAAAAAGATCGTGCGCAACACCTCAGAGCGGTTTTGTATTGGTAAATTTGGTCAGATGAAGACCGAGGAGTTTTACAATCCCGAGATCCGTCGCATCAAAACCCAGCAGGTTAAAGATGAACTGAAGAAAGATCTGGCTGACAACTTCATCGAAGTCATCGATGTTTTGATTCGCAACGTGGAGTTTGATGTGGATTACGAAGAGAAGATCCGCAAAAAGAAACTGGCCGACCAAGACGTCGAGCTGAACATCTCCCTCGCCGAAGCGGCCGAGATGGCGGGCAAGCGACAAGTGATTGAAGCCACCACCCAACGGAAAATTCACATCATTCGCAAAGAGCTCGAGTCGGAAAAATTGACCATGGAGGCGGAGACGAACAAGCAGATCGCGCTCATCAAAGCCAAGTACGAGAAGTATCACACCGAAAAACAGGCCGATGGCGACCTCGTCTACGCTGAGCGCAAGGCCGAGGGTGAACTCTTGCTCAAAAAGTCCGAAGCCGAGGGCGAGCGACTGCGCAACGAGGCCATGCAAGGGGTGGGCGGTAGTGTGATCGTGGCTTTGGAAGCGGCTAAGAACCTCAACTTTTCTAATGTATCGATCTCAACTTTGCAGACGGACCTGCTCGACCTCAACGAGATGATTGAGAAGCTCGGCGTCACGACGCCGTGAGGCTTGGCTGTTTTTATGCTGGTGACATCCGTTTTGTCTAAGGGATTGAGACTCTTTGTTTCATTGTTCTCACTGGGCCTTGCCTTGGCTTGTACCTCTTCTTCGGAGGAACTCCGCCCTGCGACGAACTCGGCTCTTCAGTTGGAGGAAGCATACAGGGTTTTAGAAAAAGGCAGCGGCAGTTCCTTCGATTCTGAAGGGACTTTCGTTTTTGAGAACGATAGCGACTTCAGTGCCCATTACCTTGTTCACCAGGGTGTCGGCATCGCTGGGGTTGCTCCTTCAATCGATTTTGACTCCGAAAAAGTCATCGCCATCCATTTGGGGGCAAAACCTTCTTACGCTTACAGCGTCAATATTGAAACCGTAGAGTACAATGAGTTCGACGAAGTGATCAACGTGAGTTACTATCAAGTGGAGGACAGGACAGAGGTCTGGCCTGCGGCGATAGCTCATCCTTATGTTTTTCTGAGGGTTCACGATCAAGACTACCGTGTCCAATTCAATCGACTGGAGGATAAGCAGGGCTGATGCCGTAGTTGATGGGGTGGTGCAGGTTTATGGTAAAAAAAATCAACTTGATTTAGCCAACAAGTGACGGTTTGAAGAGTGTTGAGATCGTAACGGTGTGATAGTCGGGGAGCTTTTACAAAGGTTCTTTGCTCGAGAAAAATACTATAGGAATGTCTGATTTCGAGCTCAGTTGAAATAATAAAATTTGGTCATTGATTGAAGGTTGTTGGGGCCACAATCATGTTCTGATTGGCAATTTTTTCTGAGTTAATTGAATGCGTATCAAGTTTTTTGCGTTGGTTTTGATGGGCTGCATGGGCGTTCTATCTGCTTATGATTGGAGCACAGCCCCTGGTTATAACAAAGAGGCAAAAAAAATTGTCACGATGTATGAAATCCTTGATGACATGAAGGTAGCAGCCTATAAGAAAGCCCATGCTGCTAGTAAAGATGATCCTACGAATCCTTTCTATCACTTTTATATGGCCAACATGAAAATAGGGTTTGGAGATACTAGGAATAACGCCTATCAATCAGTGAAACATGCTATTGCCTTGGAACCCAATTACTTAGATATCTTAAAAGAGGTTTTAAAAGAAAAGATAAAAGAAAAAGGCTTTAATGTATTGATGAAGAATCCCGGTCGCCTCGCCATATTGAAATTCCTAGATCGCGAGTCCCAATTTGAGTTGTTGGGTCTGAGCTTGGAGGCCCAACCCGATTACAAAGCAGATGAAGATGTTTTCCATACATTTTCTAAAACCGATCTGAAAAACATTCAATTTATTGGTGAAGCCTTAAGTAGGCTTGAGGCCAAGCCTTCCAAGGTGCTTGATGCTTATGCTCTAAAGATCAACACTTTCGTTAAGAAAGTGATCGATTTGGGAGACGGATGGAGTTGTGATGTCACTAAAAGGGCACTAGGGGACTATTTTGAAGTCAATCAACTGCGATTTGAAGACCAAACCCCCTTTTCTGACGTTGTTTCTGAGGAGAACAAGGCCCTTGGGCAGGAAATTAGCGAATATATGAGTGGTAAATTTGCAGAGGATTATGAGATGTCTTTGAATGACGTTAGAATTTGTAAAAAGGAGATAAAATATATTGGTATTGATACAAAAGACATGTCCGACAGAAACTTATTTTATCGAAATGACCGCGAGGTGTTTGCTATTGACTTAGACGGTGAGGATTTGTTTGGGAGGGAATTGCACATTGGCACAAATATTGGCAACGGAACTTATCATCCAGTTTTGGTGGAACATTATTTAAACGTCATCAAACCTACTTCATTTAAGAAGCGTTTCATAGGGATGCCTGCAATGGACTTCGATATGTACTACATGCCGAGGACTCCACGAAATGTCAATGCTTTTACGAAGATGTCTAATGATGAGCTTGTTGCTTATGTGGAGAAAAAAGGATATTCAAAAAATCGGTTGCCACGGCGGTTTTAGTATTGATCACTGACCATAGCTATCGTTAGATATGTGATCATAGTATTTTCGTTATGTTGACCTGCTCATAAGGCATCAGGTTTTAATCATGTGACTTAAAGGATACTGAGAATAAATAACCACTCCTTGAAACATCGCTCAATGTGGTTCCCAACCCTATTGTTGTTTTGGTCTTCTACACCTGACAGTGGATGCTGAACCACAGCCTGCCAAGCTATTTTGCGAAAAACCTCATCGAGATAATCATGCTTAAAGGCGTTTTCGTCTTTAAGCAAAATACGCTTTTTGATGAGTTCTGGTGAACGTCCATAGAGCCCGCCATAAAAAACATAGCTCTCCAAACGCTTCAAGTCTGCGGCGATATGGCTTCGCTCGTATCTCCATATGGACTTCGCTTTAGCGACCAAGAATCTCAATTTTTCTAATGTCTCCATCTCAACTTTGCAGACCGATCTGCTTGCCCTCAACGAGACGATTGAGAAGTTGGGCGTCACGGCGCCATGAGGGATTGGCTGTTTTGTGATAGTGATATCTTATTGAAGCTGATCCCCTTTAGATGTTTGGTCGGATGTCGTTTCCTTCAGACCGTGGAAAGAAAGCCACATGTCAGGTCTTTGACACTTTTCAGGTCGAGATCGGAAATGCTCAGCAGTTTAGCCACGCCTTGTCATGCCCGCAGTTGAAGTGGTATATGTTTTAGGCCATGGGTTGAATGTACATCCTTATTGGATATACTATCTGTAGGAGAAAATATGGAATCAGTAGTTTTTAAAAATGGCAACAGTCTAGCGATTAGACTTTTGGGGGAATGTAAATTACCCAAGGGAACAAGGGTTAGAGAGTATAAAGAGGGCAATAGAATAATTATTGAACCCATTTCTAACGGTTGGTCAGATGATTTTATTCGTTCATTAGGTGGGTGGAATGAAGATATTGAGAGACCTACTCAACAGGTTAGAGATCCATTTGAATGAAATATTTATTGGATACAAATACAGTCAGTTTTGCGCTCAGAGGTATTGGAAATGTTGGAGATTCAATTTTAAAACATACCCCAAGCGATTTGGTTGTAAGTTCAATAACTGAAGCAGAGTTGTGGTATGGAGTTAAAAAGCGAAAATCTAAAAAGTTAGAAAAGCTAGTCAGTGATTTTCTAAATCAAATTCAGGTGATCGATTTCAAAAGTGCAGATGCTCAAATTTATGGAAAACTATTTCTTGATTTAGAACAAAAAGGAAAACCTATAGGTATGGCTGATTCAATGATAGCATCAATTGCGATGAGTAATGGATTGGTTCTAGTTACCGATAATTTAAAGCACTTCAATAGAATCAAGGGTCTCAAATTAGAAAATTGGTTATGATTTAATGGGGTACAACTTTTGGGGAGAGGGGTGCCACGCAATCGCAATGCCATTGCGAGCATCAAGGAAGCCGCTTTTGACGAATTTGTTGAAAACGTGATCCGTCGACGTCCGTTCGTTAGCTAGCATTTGGAAGTATTGGAGAGGATCAATAGCAAGATTCTCGAATTGGGGCGGCTAGGTGTAGCTTCAAATAAGGCGGTCCCTATAGGCAAGAGTTCAAGGTTATTGGAGACTCTCCAAGACCTTGACGACGCACTGCGGAATGACCAACGAATGGTTTGAAAATTTAGGTTTGGTGAAGCTTCGTTAGGCGTGGATTAACTTTAACTATCTAAACAGATAACAATATAGTTACACGGTGAACAGACATGGTGACGATCCGTGAGCCGGATTGTGTCGAAGATGGAGGCTAATCACCTCTGGCTACCCGATTTATGCGTCGGGTGCCCACGTGAGGACGGGCTTTTGTTTTTCCACTACGCAATTACGAAGATACATATTCATTAGCGATTGATATGGTATGCCAGTTTCCTTTGATAACTCATTGAAATAATCAAGGATATCCTGACCAACCCGAATGGTGATTTGTTTTTTTAGCTTAGAAGCGTATGGGTTTTTTCTGCGCTTCATTTTTGAAAGGTCATACTCTGCTTTCATTGATGATACTCCTTTGCTTCTGTAGAGGTTGCTTTTCTGGCTGAAATAATTCTTATGGAATCTCCTTCCCTGACGCAGTAACAGACCATGAGCATTCTGAGTCGATGACTTACGCCTAGAAGCAGAAAACGATCTTCTGTTTCTGAACCATCTTCATCACAAAACTCTACTGCGTTTTCGTCATATAAAACCGTTGACGCCTCCTCAAAAGAGACGCCATGCTTCCGTTTGTTTGAAGTGTTCTTGCGTCGATCCCATTGAATCTCAAAAGCCATGACTACATTGTAGTTTTTACCCTACAATGTAAAGCAAATAATATTTTGGATTAGTGCAATAATGACAGACAGGGGAAATAAAGGGATCATGAGACCCGAAAGCCTCCATTTCTAACAAACGCCTGATATTTTTCTATTCATCCCTTTGATAATGAATATTGAAGCTGATTCCCTTTAGATGTTTAGGTGGATTTCTTTTTATCCAGACCGTGGAAAGAGAGCCACAAGTCAGGTCTTTGACTCCCTCCAGATCCGGATCGGAAATTATCAACGGTTTTTAAACGACATGCGCATTGGCCGAAGGGGACAAGCGACCGATGGTGTGGCGATGAAATTCTCGGGAGAGTGAAGGTGCGTATTGTCTGGAAAATGGAGTTTGATTTTTGGTAGGAACTCAGAATCTACTTTCCTTGACAGGGACTCAATTAGATGTTAGCTGTCCGTTGTAGGAGAAGATTCTATATTTTTCCCAATTGGAGGAGATGACAACCAGGCAGACAAGCATGCATATGGGAGTGTGTATAATGAGCAGATTAGGATAGTTTCCCCGAAGCTGTTTGCTCCGGTAACTTTTGCACCAATTAGCAAGAGGGGAATATTGATGACAAGCATTGCGGGTAGCATATAAATGCAGCAAACAAAGCTTAATGCTGAGAATAGGAAAAGAGCTGCTTGAAGTATGGGTGAATCCAAATGCCACAATGGACTGTGTGAGAAGAAAAATATTACAGAATTTGCTCCAAAGACAGTTACCGAAAATAAGCCGATGACATCTTCATAGAACTTAGAAATGTTAACTCTAGAGCTTCTTTTTGCATATAGGAAAGCTGAGCCTGCACAAAGCGTAATAAGAAATGAGGCATTTTGCATAGAGAACAGCTAACGCTGGAGTTCAGATGCGTTGAAAAGATTTAGCCGAAGGCCGGAGCTTTTTAAATTCCGCTCCAACGATTTGGTGTGTCCAGTATGCCACTTGCCTAGTGAGGTGAAAGTCCTCATTTTCAACATCGGAGAGAGATCATTTCATGATTTTTAACTGTAACAGCAAGTCGCAAGGGCGTAACCGTGAGGTTGGGTCTGAAGGAAGCGAGACTGCAAAATCACGAGCCGACGAACAGGAGTCGCGTATAAGGCCCAGAACTCCGGTGAGCTTGCCAAGAAAAGCGAAACCCACCGAAGGAGAATTTAGGGTAAACGCGGCGGTTGCGGGGAGAAAGGTGATTGATTAGGGATATCTCACTAGAATGGTTGCTGGTAAAGTGGGCGATGGTAAATTTCCAGAATTTGCGAGGGCATAAAACGAGGACTTATTGCTTCTGACATAAATCCGCAAAGTGAATCCGCACTTGTTTTGTCACTGGGGATATCTCTGAATCAAGGTTGAACAGGTGGAGCCGTATGAGTTGAGAGATCCACGTACGTTTCTCGGAGGGGATGAGGTGGAGAAGTCACCTTGGTCTACTCACCTGGGAGCTGTGGGCTAATTTTTTCGGGTGCCGGATGATATTGCGTGTCAAAGGGATGGGTGAAAGGTTTGTTCACTTTCGATAGCCTTAAGGGTTTCAGCTAGCGATAGGCCACTATAAACTTTATGCCATTTTTCTGTGTGGCGCATAAATGAAAGGGAATATGAATTGGTGCCTTCCCATGTGATTTTTGTATATTTTGCTTCATAGTTTTTATGGAGAGCATTCGGGGCATCACATTGATATAGAGAGCTGAGAGTGAGCGTATTGCCTCTCCACTTTTGCTGAAGCTCAACAATATAGCCAAACTGATACCCCTCTGGGGGTTTGCTTATTCGAGGTGTAAATTCTCGAGTCACGAGCTCTGCGACAGAACGATCTAGGCGAGCTTTCGAAAAGGTGTCTATTTTACTTGGCATTAAATGAAAATTAGCAATCTAATGACTGGCATAAGTAGGGGTCATAAAAACATTACACGAGCTATATGCTAAGTCAACATTCATAGGTTCTCTCATCTGCATCATGCCTTTGTTGTGCTCATTTAAAACTTTCCTGATTTAAAGTTAGGTTTAAAAGTCAAGATGATGTCTTTAGTCAATTCTGGAGATGCCCGCATGAATCAGAATCTGCCGTCCTTGACAGGGCCTCAATTAGATGTTATGTGCTCACCAAGGAAACCTTTTTTACTCCCTTAAGCTTTGTATTCTTCTTTGCTACCCATAGGTCATAGGAGTCTTGCATGGAAAGCCAACTTTCTGGACTTCTTCCAAGTGCCTTGGAGAGTCTGAGTGCCATTTCTGGGGAGATGCCACTTTGACATTTAATAATGCGACTGAGAGTAGAAGCTGCAACATCTAATTGTGTAGCCAAAAATCTAACACTTAGGTTGAATGGCTCCAAATAGGTGGCCTCGATGAACTCTCCGGGATGTGGTGGATTGTGCATGCTCATTAGTGATAGTCCTCGTAGTTTAGGATGTGAATGTTTCCATCTTTAAACTCAAACGTTAGACGCCAATTTCCATTGACGGTAATAGCCCAAAGATGCTTTTTGTCTCCTTTGAGTGGGTGTAAATTGTAGCCTGGAAGATTGCAGTCCTCTATTTGATGTGCAGAATCAAGAGCCGCCATTTGAAAACGTAGCCTTTTGGCTTGTTTTGCTTGGATTTTTCTTTTGCTACCTGTTTTGAAGAACTCCTCAAGCCCCTTGTGTTTGAATGAAACAATCATAGGTTGATTGTAGCTAGATGCGCAACACGGTCAAGTGAAGGTTCAAACCTGATGAGC
>JACLAC010002046.1_pt1 | contig 21811 bp, 22 predicted proteins | sample 8027881 | NCBI WGS metagenome assembly JACLAC01 (sample SAMN15725517, study PRJNA655200) | protist metagenome | isolation source: fluorescence activated cell sorting (FACS) single amplified genomes of... | place: Spain: Blaines Bay Microbial Observatory, Mediterranean Sea | collected 2016-01-19 | reverse complement strand
ATCTGGAACAACTCCGAAACCGTTTCCTTGATAAAGAATTTAACTTCTCAGAAATGGAACTCACTGTGAATATTGATGCACGTTCTGATGCTGATTCACAGGCGTTTGCGAACCAGGGCCGTTACCAAGAGGATACAACGGCAGTTAGTCAGAAACAGAGATTGAACGCTACTCAGGAGAGTGCTTCAGTGGTTCGTCCACAAACTCGCTCAGACGGCAGCTTGAACCTCTATGCTTGATGCAAAAAGGAGATTTTGATGAATATCAATGATGTCAATCAAACTATTAATGTTGCGCAGACATCCCAGCGTCAACTGGCAACTAACAATTCAAAAGATGGTAAAGAACTTGGTAAGCAGGACTTTCTGAATTTGCTCATGACCCAAATGTCCCATCAAGACCCAATGGATCCAATGAATACGGATAGTATGATGCAGCAGATGGCTTCGCTGGGTACAGTAGAACAACTACAAAATCTAAATGCTAAGACCGATTCATTACTGAATTATCAAGAACAACTGATGCGTTCTGGTTCTGCTGGCTTCTTAGGTAAAGATGTGGAGGTTCAAGCAAACGAAATCCAATTGATGAATGGAGCATCCGCTCCGATTTCTTATGAATTAGTCGGTGATGCGGATGAAGTTGTTCTTCAGATTATGAATGACGTTGGTGATATTGTTCGTCAAATCCCTCAAGAGGCAAGGAGTCAAGGCCACCACAATGTGCTTTGGGATGGCATGGACAACGAGGGCGATCCTCTAACTGATGGTACATACTCGGTTAACGTAGTTGCCAGAACACAAGAAGGAGCCATAGTTGACACCCTCCTTTCAAAGTCTGGACAAGTTCAGGATATCCGATTTGAGGGAGGAGGTGCACAAATCAAAGTGAACAATGAGTGGATTTCAACAGGAGACATCCAAGGCCTGGGCGATAAGACAGATCGGAGATTCGCACAAGCCCAGCCGATGCCCCTGCACACAGAACTGCAACTTCGTCAAGCTTATGGCCGCTTAAGAGACCAAGAATAAATTCTTTTCCCGTAGCCACTATTTAGGAGCAATTCATGGCACTACTTGGATCATTGCAAACAGGCGCCAGCGGCGTTCGAACTCACGGAAAAGCGATGGCTGTCGTTGGCAACAACATCGCAAATGTGAACACCTTTGGCTTCAAAAGAAATGAAGTTGCCTTTGAAGATGTAATGGGGAATGAATATCCACAGGGAGCATCTTTTACTCAGGTCACTAATGGAGTAAAAATCGGTGCAGTGAAGCAAGATTTTACTCAGGGAACTTTTGAAAATACCAGTTCTCACACGGACATGGCTATTGGTGGAAATGGTTTTTTCACACTGATCAATCCTAGATCAGGCCAAGAAATTTACAGCCGTAATGGTCAATTTACTTTTGACAAAGAGGGCTTTCTTTCAACTGAACGCGGAATGCGTGTACAGGCAATTGAAGTTGACCGAAACACCAAAGAAAGCAAGGGACTTCCTGGATCTCTAAAAGTTTTAGGATTAGTAGATCCCCCTCAGGTAACAGGAAACGGAGCTGACGGTACCGGAATTCGAGTCTCAGCAAATTTGGATTCGAATGCAGTGATCAAGGATGTTCCTTTTGATCCGACGAATGTACGTGATTCAATGTACAACTTCTCAACATCGGTGACAGTCTATGACCGATATGGTGATCCACATACTGCCACAGTCTCCTTCAGGAAACGTCCTGACTTGCCAGAGCAAATTGATCCAGCTACAGGTCAGCCAATTCCTGGAACAGGTGTAATTAATCAATGGGAATACTATCTGATGTTTGATGGTGGTTCCATTGGGCAGATGCCTGGAAACCAAATCGCTGTTGGTGGTGGCTTCCTGCAATTCACTGAAGATGGAAAGTTGATCGCAGCAACAAGTGGTAGCTTTGAAGCTCAACCCGGAGGTGTAGATGCTCAAGGAAATCCACTTCCCTCGGGTCCTCCTAGATTAGTTCCGCAACCTGTTGACCCTGAGACGGGGGTTCCTCAATTCGCAGTGCCGTTCAATGGTGAAACTCCAGTTGTGCTTGGTGTCCACTTGGGAGATGGTTACAATCCAGATGATCCTACAGACCCAAGAACCGGACTAGATGGCTTGACTCAGTTTGCTGGTCAATACTCAGTTAGCAAAGCCAACGCAGACGGCAACCCTTCTGGACAACTAGAAAATATCTTTGTAGAACCAGATGGCACGGTAAATGGAGTATTTGATACAGGTTATAGTAGGCCGATTGGTAGACTGATCCTGACAAAATTTGACAACCCTGGTAAATTAATGCAGATTGGCGACAACATGCTTCAAGAGTCTCTTGGGGCAGGTAAGAAGGTCGCGGGCGAACCAGGGACGCCAGGATTCGGGGAGGTGCGTAGCAAGAGTCTGGAACAATCCAATGTGGATTTGTCTCTGGAATTTGTGAAAATGATTGAATCGCAAAGAGCTTTTCAAGCAAACGCGAAGACAGTCACCGCAACCGATGAAATGATTACGGACCTGGTGAATATGAAGAGATAATTCTTGAGGCCTCAGTGGAGGCCTTCAACCCATTTTTTGCAGCCATGTTGAAACTTTCCATGGAACTTCATCTCCTGAGAAAGCCATTATTAATGGCTTCTCTTCTTATTGGGCTGCAAACCGGAGTCATGGGACAGACAACGGAAGCCCAAAATCAGGTAGATCAATTTTCCGCCATAAGCATGGAAGCACAACGGTTAATTTTCGAAATGTCACAAATTGAAGGTGATAGAGCCAAAGGCATTGCCCTAAAAAGACCGATAAGAAAAAATGTAGGGCGGTTTGGCAACACGATTGAGTATAAATCCCCGCGAAGAAGACCAAGCTCGTCACGTAAATTGATAATTGGCCGATCTCAGTCTTACATGTCCGCAATCCCCTAGTATTTGCGGCTAATTTCGTTCAAAAGGAGACTAGCCGCATTCAAATAGTCCATCCGCTTAACAATCGGCCTTCCTACTACCAAAAGATTAGCCCCATCTGACACCGCCTCAGCAGGTGTCATAGTACGTTTCTGGTCCCCTGCGTCATCCATAAATCCACGAATACCTGGACAAACTCTCAACAGAGATCTACCAGGATCAATCTGATCAAGCAGACGTAAGTCCTGTGGAGAACAAACAACACCAGTAATTCCGGTTTCACGAGCTTCTCCAAAGAGTTTGTGAAGAGTTTCAGCAGGTGAACCTCCATAAATTCTATGACATTCATCTAGTATCGCGGAAGTTAAGAGAGAAACCCCGAGAATTCCCACTCCTTTGTCAGCAATCTTTTCTATTGTTGATCGACCCATTGAGAGGTGCACAGTTGCTAAGTCAACATTCAAACTCGAAAGCCAAGCGACAGCATTTTCGACCGTATTCGGAATATCATAAAGTTTGAGGTCGACAAATACTTTTCCAAATGTTTTTAGTTCCTTAATCCATTCAGCTCCAGCAAAAGTCAGCGAGTGACCAATTTTAAAACCCCACAACCCATTTGGTTGTAAATGGGACAAGTCGCCTGCCACCTGTAAAGCTTTGTCAGGTGCCATGCCATCCAGTGCAACAATCAATTCACTCATAAGCGGGCACCTGTGATTGATGAATGAAATTCTCTAGCCTCCTGCAATGTGATCAGCGAGTAGACAGGTACATTTTTTACAGCTAGACCACTAGGTGAGCGTCTATCAACTCCAACGATAATCGCTTCAAATTTAGCATCAAAAGCCCTCAGGACTTTATCCATGCCGGTGATCTTTGTCGATGCACTCGTAATTACATCATCTACAAAGACTATAGTGTCTTCATTTGTGGGAACCTTTCCAACAAAGCTTCCTCCGTCTCCATGATTCTTTTCCTCTTTACGATCGAATAGATAACCAACGTCTCTACCTCGAAGTTCAGCCAATTCTACGGACACAGCACACGCCAAAGGGATTCCCTTGTATGCGCTGCCATAGATCAAATTACATTCTGGAATTCCTAGCTGAATGGCTTTAGCCAAAAGTCTGGAAAGCTTTCTGAGCCTGTTTCCAGAGTTGAATGATGAGGAGTCGAAAAATATATCAGACTTGCTTCCATCTTTTAGGGTAAATTCTCCGAACCTGAAAGCCTCACACTCAACTGCAAACTTCAAGAATTCTTGCCCTAATTGCATCTGCAACGTACCCATAAAACTCAGTTATCCTAAGAAATGATTTGGAGATAAGATTGCGTTTTTCCAGTACTTTCAGTAACTTGATTTCTTTTATTTGGGGCAGAATCAGAACTGTACCTTTAGAATAAATTCTTCTAGCCAGAGAAAAATGATGAGCCAACATCGTTTCGAAACTCTTCAATTACATGCCGGCCAAATACCTGATCCTACCACAAAATCACGTGCGGTCCCAATATACCAAACTACGTCCTATACATTTGACAATGCGGAGCATGGAGCAAATCTTTTCGCTTTAAAAGAATTTGGAAACATCTACACACGGATGATGAACCCTACTACAGATGTTTTCGAGAAGCGAGTCGCAGCATTAGAGGGAGGTGTTGCAGCTTTGGCAACAGCATCAGGGCAATCAGCGCAATTTCTTGCTCTTACAAATCTTATGAAGACTGGTGACAACATTGTCAGCACATCCTTTCTCTATGGGGGAACATATAATCAGTTCAAGGTTTCCTTCAAGCATCTTGGTTTGGGTGTTCGTTTTGCCGATGGAGACGGAATAAATAGTTTTGCAGAGAAGATTGATGAGAAGACAAAGGCAATTTATATCGAAACGATGGGTAATCCTAGATTCAATATTCCTGATTTTGAGGGATTGGCCCGCCTTGCAGAAACGAATGGCGTCCCTCTAGTTGTGGATAATACTTTGGGTGCTTGTGGTGCTTTGTTTCGACCTATCGATTATGGTGCGAACGTCGTGGTCGAATCCGCAACCAAGTGGATTGGGGGCCATGGAACCAGTATCGGTGGGGTCATTGTAGATGCAGGAAACTTCAATTGGGGGAATGGTCGCTTCCCATTGTTCACAGAACCATCTGAGGGTTACCATGGAATGAAATTCTGGGAAGTCTTCGGAACGGGTGGCCCAGTTTGTCAAATGCTTGGACTCCCTGCTGAGTTGAATATCGCATTCATCATTAGAGCTCGAGTAGAAGGCCTTAGGGATTACGGAACAGCATTGAGCCCATTCAATTCCTTTATGTTGCTCCAGGGCTTGGAAACGTTATCTCTACGTGTGGAAAGACATAATGAAAACGCTCAATCTCTGGCAGAGTGGCTTGAAGCTCACCCGGCGGTTGAATCTGTAAGCTATCCCGGATTGCAAAGTAGTCCTTATCATGAACTGGCTAAAAAATATATGAGCCAGCGTGGTCACGGAATGATGCTCTCCTTCACTATGAAGGGAGGCTATGAGCAGGCTGTGAAATTTATTGATGGACTTGAATTAGCCAGTCACCTTGCAAATGTTGGCGATGCCAAGACGTTGGTGATTCACCCTGCTTCAACGACCCATCAACAGTTGAGTGAGCAAGAACAGAGATCGGCCGGTGTGGAGCCAACAATGGTTCGAGTATCGGTTGGCCTTGAACATATTGATGACATTCGTGAAGACTTCCAAAAAGCCTTTGATAAAGCTGCCGCTTAACTTTAGATATTTGGAGGCGGGGTTCATTCTATCCCGCTCTTCACCTTTCCTAGTTACACACTCAGATATCAACCCTTATTAATGACTCTAGTCATCAATCGTTCAAATCATACCCTTCCACTCATTCGGCAGGAGCGTATTTCCTGGATTACACCTGTGGACGCTGAGCGACAGGATATTCGCCCATTGAGAATCGGTATCTTGAATATCATGCCCTTTGGTAAGGACTACGAGTTCAATCTCCTCCATCCACTGGGCTTGTCTATTCTTCAAGTTGAACCGGTTTGGATTCGTTTGGAATCACATGAGTATTCGTCAGGTGATCAACAGCACATGTCTGACCTATATCAGACCTATGAAAAAGCGACGCAGTTATCCAGGCTGGATGGTCTGATTGTTACAGGCGCTCCAGTTGAAAAAATTCATTTTCATGAAGTGCGCTACTGGAGTGAAATTTCAAAGATTATTCAAGATTCTCGATTAAATTGTCCAAGTACTTTGGGGATTTGCTGGGGAGCTTTTGCTCTGGCTTTTTTGCTCGGAGTGGACAAGTTGACCTACGATAACAAGCTATTTGGTCTATTTAAACTGCAGAATCTAGATTCTGGACATCCTATCACAGGAGAACTGGACGATGAATTCTGGTGTCCACAAAGTCGCTATGCGGGCATTGACGATAGCCTGATGGAAGGAGCACAAAGGGATGGAAGATTAAATCTACTAGCCCATGGAGAAAGGGCTGGGTATTCAATTTTTGAAACTCCTGATCATCGATTCGTGATGCACAGTGGCCACCCTGAGTACAATTCAAGGCGAATTGTTTACGAGGCTGAACGTGATAAATTAGCAGGAGATGTTTTGCCACCAGAGAACTTTGATCTGAATAATCCGGTCAATTGCTGGCGGGGGCATCGCAATACCTTTTTTACCCAGTGGTTGAAGTTCTGTTATCAGCAGATCAGTATGCCTAGTTGATTGTTGAACAGAGATCGACTTACAGGTGATTAGTCATCGACGAAAGATGACCCAGAGCGCTCCACTACCCCCCCAGCGAGGTGGGGCTTCTCGAAATTGGGCGATATACTTTTTCCCATTTCTTAACAGCCATTGCTCTACGGTCTGCTTAAGCACAGGGCCAGCTTGCGAACGGTTGCCTTTACCAGTAACAATCAAAAGTGAGTCAAGTCCGTGCAAAGCACCGTAATGTACGTAATTCTCCACCAGCATTAAAGCTTCTTGTCGATTTTTACCATGGAGATCGAGAGTTTCGTCAGGGGCCGTATGGCTTTGAAAAGCTTTGCGAGAAATTTTTACTTTGCTTGATTTAGGTTGCTGCTCAGGCAAAAAACCTAGGTCTGAATCTTCCTCTTTGTCAGGAATATCGTCAATATTGGTAAAGATCTGATCCATCCAATTTGATTCAGTCGTTGAATCATCGAAGGAAAGGCTGGATTTTCTTGGAATATTTGGCAGTTTGGTTTTGGACTTCAATGAGACCTCCTGACCAATAAGGTAAGGCAGACAGGGACAGTTGCCCCTAATCAAATGTCTCAGAAATAATAGCGGGCGGCGAGGGCGTTGTAAAATCCTTGTTCTGTGCTGCCTAGGCCTTGCTGACGTCGGAGCCCAAATTCTACAGACAAGCCAACATTGGGGTAGTTGATAGGGAAAAATTCCGAACCAGTGAAGAGCCTGAAGAGGGTACCTCGTTCATCTTCTTCACTTTCGAAGCCTGCCCCTGCACCTAGGAAGAGATTATGTCCGCCTTCATTCAGAACTACACGAGCGAATCGGCCTTCAAATGAGAAATGAGTGATATCCATTGCTTCATGGTAGCCAATCAGCAATTCTAGAGAATCAATAGGGCTGAGCCAGTTTTTCAAACTAATTCGTTCTTCTGGGACAGCGGATGGACGGTAATGAAGGCCAATTCCAAGCTTTCGAGCAAGATTTCTCTCAGCGGCGTCAAATTCAATCATGCGAATGTCCACTCTTTCAACCTTGAGAACACCGAACCCTCGATCTGACTCAAGGTAAAGCATTTGCTCGTCCATACCCTGAATACGGCCACTGAGTGATTCCCCGCTGTTGAGGTGAACCACGGCTCCGTATGCTGTAGCAGTCAAGGTCCATCCGATGAGCAAGACCAGCAGCAATCTTAGTTTTGAGAACATTCTACCTCTCTGAATGATCGTAACAAACCGATGAATCCAACACCGGCGCAGTGACAGATTTCCCGACTCATGCAATAGATGCACCGCCTTTTTTCCTTGCCTTGACACTCTGTGCCATTGGGGCAATTTTGGGAAGTTTCCTACAAGCTGCGTTAGATCGCAGACGAATCCGCAAAAAACAATTTCATCTCGATGGTGGTGATCAATTTTCTCAAAGATTAAAAAAATTGAATAGCTTTTCTCCGTCTAGATCTTTCTGTTTTGCTTGTGGGAGACAATTAGCTTGGTATGACAATATTCCGATTTGGTCTTATTGCTGGTTACAAGGCCAATGTCGTCAATGTAGTGTACCATTCAGTAATACATCATTTTTTATGGAACTTGGATTGGGTTTGGGGCTTGGTCTTTTAGGCTGGAGCATCAAAATAAGCTGGTTGCTTGGAGCCTTAACATTTTTATGGGTGATCGGTTGGACGATCTTTTTAAATGCACCATCTAGGCGTGTGGTGAAATCGAAGTAAAGTTTTGCACAAGAATTATTTGGAGATGATTTAGTGAAGATCATTCCTGCGATTGACTTAAAAAATGGCCGTTGTGTTCGTTTGATTCAGGGGAAAGAAGATCGGGAAACAGTATATGGAGAAGACCCAGTTGAAACAGCTCTAAGTTTTGAAGAGCAGGGTGCTCAACAAATTCATCTAGTAGACTTGGATGGCGCTTTTCGAGGTGAATCCAAAAATCTGGAGCAAGTGGAACGAATTGCACAAGTAGTCAAAGTCCCTTTAGAACTAGGTGGCGGTATTCGAAGTCTAGATGGCATATCAAGAGTTTTCGACTTGGGAGTGAGTTTCGTGATTATTGGAACGATTGCTGTGAAAAATCCGAAAATTTTAGAGGAAGCAATTGAAAGATTTGGAAATCAACTAATCTTGGGGCTTGATGCTAAAGATGGAAAAGTGGCTGTCTCAGGTTGGATAGAGGTCACAGAAATCAGTGATGAGGAATTTGCAATCCAGTGGAAGCAATTTGGTATCGATAGGGTGATTTATACTGATATTGCCCGTGATGGAATGTTGACAGGTCCAAATTTGAGTTCACTCCGGAGGATGGCGATATCGACTGGGCTGAAAGTAACAGCCTCTGGGGGAGTTTCTTCACTTGATGATTTAAAACAACTGGCAGACTTAAAGCGAGACGGAGTGGATGAAGTGATTGTGGGCAAAGCTATCTATGAAAGGCAGTTGGATTTGCGAGAAGCGTGTTTGTGGCTCAAACAACATGCGGATTGAACTGCTTAAATATGCAAAGAGAAATTGATATTTTCTTGAAGAGTTACCATTTCAAATATTTTGATGATTCCAATTTGGTCTTCTGAGGAATAGTCTCTAATAGATCAATTTTATCAATCGTTTTGGGTTGTTCAGGATCAGTAAATTTAGAAATCAGGAGTTAGTGGATGGAGATGCAATACAGAAGGTTGGGGCAAGCAGGAATCAAAGTGAGCGTTTTGTCTTTCGGATCCTGGGTTACTTTTGCCAAACAGCTACCCTTGGATAATGCCCTCGCATGTATGCAAGCAGCTCATGATGCAGGAGTGAATTTCTTCGACAATGCAGAGGCTTACGAAAAGGGAGAGTCCGAGAAATTGATGGGACAAGCTCTAAAAGAACTTGGTTGGGCCCGTGAAACTTATTTGGTCTCCACGAAGTTTTTCTGGGGAATCGTGCCGGGGGTCAATACGAAAAACACCTTAAATCGAAAGTACCTCAGACAAGCTATGGATCGTTCGCTTGAGCGCTTCGGTCTGGATTTCATTGATCTTGTTTTCTGTCATCGTCCTGATCCTGAAACTCCTATTGAAGAAACCGTCTTTACCATGTCAGAAATAGTTAGTTCCGGGAAAGCTCATTATTGGGGTACTTCAGAATGGTCTGCACAAGAATTGTTAGAGGCCTACGAGATCGCTGAAAAGTATCACCTTCACAAACCGACGATGGAACAACCTCAGTATCATTTTTTTCATCGTGAAAGATTGGAGGAAGAATATGCTCCACTTTTCAAAAAATATCAGATGGGCACTACAATTTGGAGTCCCCTTGCCTCAGGTATGCTAAGTGGAAAATATCTGGATGGTATTCCAGCTGACAGCCGCGCCAACCTACCTGGATATGAATGGCTCCGAGAGAAACTAACGGATCAGGCTACTTTGAGTAAAGTGAGGAAGCTAAAAGTCATTTCAGATCGACTAGGTTGTTCTCTCTCCCAATTAGCCCTGGCTTGGTGTGCGAGTAATCCAAACGTTTCCACCGTAATTACTGGGGCAAGTCGAGTGGAGCAAGTTCATGAAAATATGCAATCTTTGGGGGTGTTGGAATTCCTGACTCCTGATGTACTTCAAGATATTGAAGAAGCGATTGCCTGAAAAAGCTTTTACCTAAAGATTTCAAAATAATAAGTTTTGGATATGGTTGTTTAAAGATCACAAACAAACAATTATATTGGGACTTGGCTAAATTGAGTAATTGATAAGCAATTTATTTCTTTTTTCAGCGAATAAATATACTATCAAACAGGCAGTCTTGCCGATACGTTTCTCAAATCTTATCAGTCGGATTTGATTTTTTAACTGAAAATTCCACAAAGTCTAATTGACCATTTTTGAGTTCTAAAATGAAAAAACTCTTATTTTTGACAAAATTTATTTTCTTGATGATTTGGACAAGTTTGGCGTGTGCGTACGAATTAACAATACTGCATCTAAATGACCATCATTCTCATCTTTCCGCTGATACTAGCATGGATTTGAAGCTTGCGGGCAAAATGACCCGAGTGCAATCCGGAGGATTCCCAGCTGTTGTGCAGAAGTTCAAGGCTCTGGAAGCAAGAAATAGAAACGTGATTAAACTTCATGCAGGTGATGCTATTACCGGAGACCTTTATTTCACCCTTTTTGAAGGGGAGGCTGATGCTGCTTTAATGAATGAGGTTTGTTTCGATGCCTACGCAGTTGGAAATCACGAATTTGATTTTGGTGATACTGGTTTAGCTAAATTTTTAGACTTTCTTAACGATGGTAAATGTAAAACAGCTGTTTTAGCAGCTAACGTCATACCTGAGCTTGGAGCATCGGCTCTCGCTAAGAAAAGTGCAAATGATTACTTACAGCCTTATGTGATAATGGAAAGAGGAGGCACCAAAATTGGAATCATTGGTATTGATATCGTTAGCAAAACAACTATCTCGTCAAGTCCAGATCCCTCGACGAAGTTTTTAGATGAGACAAAAACTGCTCAGAAATATGTTAACGAACTTAGAAGCAAAGGAATCAATCACATAATTTTGTTGACCCATTATCAGTACAATAATGACCTTGAACTCGCAAAATCACTTGATGGAGTGGATGTCATTGTTGGTGGGGATTCACACTCTCTTTTGGGTGATTTTTCCGAACTTGGGCTTAATCCTGCGGGTCCGTACCCGACTGTATCTTCCAACAGATCAGGTCAAACAGTATGTATTGTTCAGGCTTGGCAGTTTTCTCAGGTTGTAGGTGAGTTGATTGTTCAATTTGATGCTGAAGGGAATGTCAGGGCATGTTCGGGAACTCCGCATATGATGTTGGCAGATAGTTTTATGCGAAAAAACAGTGACGGGGATCGAATGGAGTTGGAGGGTGATTTCCGGAAGGATGTGATTTTGGCGGTTGAAGAAAATCCACTTCTGAGTATCGTTTCCGAGGATCCTGACGCAGCTGCTAAACTTGCTACCTTTACCGAAGCAGTTGCAGAAAAGAAGGCTATTAAAATAGCAGATGTTGCAGAAAATTTATGCTTCGAACGTATACCAGGACAAGGCAGGTCCAAATTGTGTGATGTCTCAGAAACTGCCAAAATGGGCTCAGACATATCAAATCTTGTTGCACACGCATTTCGTGACATGGCAAAAGCCAGTCAAATAGCAATTCAAAATGGTGGGGGTGTCCGTATTGACATCGGTAAAGGTGATTTGAGCATTGGTGACGCCTACCAACTGCTTCCTTTCGCAAATACATTAGTTGAATTAGATATGTCTGGTGCAGAAATCCATGCAGTCCTGGAAGATGCTTTGGACTTGGCCCTTCAACCAGATGGATCAACAGGTGCTTATCCATATGCTGCTGGTTTGAGATGGGATGTTGATGCAAGACAACAAAAGGGAATGCGAATATCCAACCTTGAATTTAAAGGGCCAAAAGACAATGACTGGGTTCCTATTTCCAAGACTCGAGTATTTAAAGTTGTAACTAACAATTACATAGCCTCTGGAAAAGATGGCTATCTTACTTTCGGTAAAGTTAGCAAGGAAGGCCGCGTTGTTGATACCTATTTGGACTATGCACAGAGTTTTGTCGATTACGCGAGAAAGGTGAAAACACTGAAGAAGTTGCCATCATCTGAATATTCAACTCAATCTTTCCAAAAATAGATTTCGCTGGAATTACCAATTGGAATCAAACGATCAGTTGAAAAAAAATTACATTTTATTTAGCAAACAAAATTAAATTTAGTTTTGGGTGAGCTACAACTTGAGTTTTGGTCACCTGAAAGCCAACGCTTCAATTCTTAAATTTATGAGAAACTGCAGAGCATCCTATTCAACCTACGAATTACAACTTGAATCAAATCTGTATTGATTAGTCAATCGTTGCACCTCCATCAATAACAAGGTGGGCACCTGTCACGAAAGAGGCTTCGTCTGAAGCGAGAAACAGAATGCCATTCGCTATCTCGACAGGCTCACCCATTCGTTTCATGGGAGAGTCCTGCCCGAATAATTTTCGGCCCTCCTCAACACTGATCCCGATGTATTTCATATGATTTGCGCTAGCTTGAGTGAAAATCGCTCCGGGACAAACACCATTGACTCGTATATTTTCCGAAGCTAGATCTAAAGCTAGACAGCGAGTCATTTGCATGATCCCGCCCTTAGAAGTGTTGTAGGGTACAAAGGCTGGTTGGGCAATGAAAGAGCTTACGGAAGCTACGTTGACGATGGCTCCACCGCCATTGGCACGCAGATGCGGCAAGACGGCCTGAACCATGTTGGCGTAACCGATGATGTTGACTCCCAAAACCTTTTGCCAGTCTTCTGCGGTCGTTTCTTCAATTTTGCCAAAAACAAATGCTGCTGCGTTATTGACAAGGATCTGAAGACTTCCAAAGGATGAAATTGTGGCCTGTACGACTCTTTCAATCGCTTTGGGGTCAGAAACATCAGCTTGCTGATATTCTGCCTGACCCCCTGCGTCTCGAAGCATTTGTGCAGTCTTCTTGGCATCCTCTCCGTTGACATCAACAACCATTACTCTGGCGCCTTCTTCAACAAATCGAAGGGCTGATGCTTTACCGATTCCTGCACCTGATCCGGTAATGATCGCGTTCTTATCTTTTAACCTCATATCTACCTCTGTGCTAATTCGTTCAGCTTAAGCTCTGTAAATTCGCATTGCATTCAGAGCAAAGAGAGCGTCTTGTTCCTCTTGGCTGCGATGATCGACTAACTTCTGAAATTCTTGATACATGCTTTGAGCATCCCAGCCCTCCAGTTTCTCTACTGGATAATTTGAAGCAAAGATGCAGCGCTTTACTCCGAACAAATCAATCACCTTATTGACCGTCTCTTTGATTAGGGGGTCCGGATGCCAATTCTTGTTTGGGTAGGTCAACATGGAGAGTTTGATCGATACCTGTTCAAGGTTAGCCAATGCTTGCATTCCTTCCCAGTATTTTTGCCCTTCCAAAAGATCTTCTCTTTTTGGAGTTCCCAGATGATTTAAAATTACAGGGATTCTAGGATTTCTTTGAAAAATCTCAGCAGCTTGTTCGTATTGGTGCGGATTACACTGTAGATCAAATGAATAACCTGCTTCCGCTAATGTGCTAAAACCCTGTTTCCAGTTGTTTGAATCTAACAAGTTTCCGAGTCGATTGTTTCTGGGCCAGGATGGCTCATGGTTCAAGATTTGACGAATCCCACAGACGTTCGGAATTTTCTGGAGTTGAGCAAATAGTGACGGCCATTCGGGACTTTCCAGAGGGCCTGTTGCAACAATCTGATAAGGTAGTTTGGATTGTGAACATTGATCAGCAACCCACTTGGCTTCTGCTAAACACGCATTTTCAAAGAGAGGCCCATCGTGCTCGATGTGGCCCACACTGACGGCCTCAACAAACGTTCCACCGATCAGCTCAAAACCTTCCATGTTAAGATCAGCTTCATAGCGTTGAATCTTATAGATCGGATCGTCGTCTGGAGCAAACAATTGGGCTGAATCATGACCACTTGGGCTGTTTGGTCTTACATCCCAGATATGAAAATGGGGATCCCAGACTTCCATCATTACTCTCTGTTGAGATTAAGCATATTAACAAATAAAGGCTTTGTGTAAATTACCATCAACATTGATTACTTGATAGTCGGAGCCATGTGAACAAAGCGATCGGTTTGAATACTAGATCGAGCGAATTTACAAAGCCAGCATCCTGGTTTGGGTAAAGTTGTTTCACGGGTATAGGGTATTTCATGGGAATTTAAGAAAGCGCTGATAGGCCTGATCCCAGATAGGCTGATCCTGTGGAAGATATTCTTCAATTTCAAAAGAGTTTCGGACGGTGTTGCGTATTTCTGAGAGGGAACTCAAATGTCCTAAAGCGAGACTTTGAATCAGAACGTTCCCAATTGCTGTTGCTTCGGACGGACCACTGAGGACTCTACGTCCAGTAGCATTGGCAGCAAGCTGATTCAGGAGTTTGTTCTTGGATCCACCGCCAACAATGTGGAGTGTTCTGAGGGTTTCACCAGTTGTCTCTTCAAGTTCGTCCAAAACCTTTCGATAGGAGAGCGCAAGACTTTCCAGAGAACTGCGAACGAAGGCTCCATGACTTTCAGGGACAGGTTGTTTCGATTCAATACAGTAGGCTGCTATTTTTTCAGGCATTTCACCGATTGTAGTAAACCGAGGATCGTTAGGGTTGATTAGGGATTGTAGAGAGGATGAGGCCGATGCCATTTCAGTGAGAGTAGAATAATCAAAAGAGTACCCCTCACTTTCCCACTTGCGCCGACACTCCTGTACAACCCACAATCCACTGATATTTTTCAGTAAACGAATACTATGGTTTAAACCAACCTCATTAGTGAAGTTGTATTGTCGGCTCTTGGGGGTAATCACGGGTGTATCCAATTCAACCCCTAGTAGGGACCAAGTCCCAGAGCTAAGATACGCCCAATCTTTTTGTACACTTTGAGCAGGAATACCAACGACAGCTGCCCCGGTGTCATGCGAACAACTTGCAATTACCTTGGTATTGCTGGCTAAGCCTGTGCTCTCAGCAACTTGTTCAGTGATTGGGCCTAGTATCGAGCCACAGGGTACAATTTCGGGGAAGAGATCATGGGGCAGTCCAAGAGCATCAATCAGAGGCCTGGACCATTCCTGCCTGCGGGGATTATAGAGCTGAGTTGTGCTGACCATGGAAGCATCACCAACTGCTACTCCGGAAAACATGTAGTTGAACCAATCACCCATTGTGATCAGTTTGTTCGCAAAGGTCAGTAATTCAGGAGACTCATCATGGGCAGCAGCGAGTTGATAGATTGTATTGATTGGCATGAACTGAATGCCAGTTTCCTCAAAAATAAAATCTTCGCCAAGCTGCTTACAAACCCTCTCGTAGTAGACCAGATTCCGTGGATCTCGATAGTGCCTGGGTGGGGTGAGCATGGGTTCTTGATCACGAATAAGAACAAAATCAAGTCCCCATGAATCAGCGCTCAAGCTGGCAATTGGTAATTTGAGCTGAGCTGCTTTGCGTACACCAATCCGGAGCTCTTCAAAGATTTGTAGTACATCCCAACGGAGAGACTCTCCTACGGAAATGCCGCCTGTTGGAAAACGATGAATTTCCTCTAGCTGCAGTTGCCCTTGTTGGAGAATTCCAACCATGACACGGGCGCTTTCAGCACCACAATCCAGCGCAATATATGCTTGTTTTGGAGTCATTTGGGAAAGATTGGAGTATTGCTTAAACTTATTTGATCACTGGGGCATCATTGGTTTAAATTTCAAACAAGACTTATGAGGTGGCTTTATAAACTCTTTTAGCATTTTCAGAAAAGAGTTTTCTTTGATCGTCCGGGCTGAACGATTTGACTAGATCTCTAAATGCGTCTAAGAGCTTTTCTGATGGCCAATCCTCATTTAGTTCCACAGGAAAATTTGAAGCAAAAAAACAGCGGTCAACCCCGAAGGTATCAATAATTTTTAATACAGTGTCTTTAACCAGAAAATTATTTTGCCAATCTTTCTCAATGTAGGACAGCATGGAAAGCTTGATAGAGCTTTGTGGACAATCAGCCAGAGCTTGGATTCCCTCCCAATAGATTTTTTCATCTTTTAAGTCTTGCAAGGTTGGACTTCCAAGGTGTCCAAGTACTAACGGGATTTCAGGGTTTCTTTCGGATAACTTTGCTGCTTGTTTGAATTGATGAGGGTTGATCTGTAAATCAAAGATGAGTTGAAAATCTTTAAGTTTTTCAAATCCATCACACCATGCTGGTTTTTCAAGCAAATTCCCTAGGCGTTGATTCCTTGGCCAGGAAGGTTGATAATTGAGAATTTGTCGAATGCCTCTCAATTTGTTGTGATAAGTGATCTTGGCAAGCAGGTCCGCTACATTGGGATTCTCAAGGGCCAAGGTTGCGACGATATAATAGTCTCTTGTTGAATTACTAATTTGCTCTGCGACCCACTTGGTTTCGGCAAGGCAATGCTCTGCATAATCATCACCGTTCATCTCAACATGGCAGACACTGACTGCTTCGACAAAGACTCCTCCTGTGAGATCAAAACCAGAGTGTTCTAAATCTTTCTCAAAATCCTGAATTCCGTAGATTTCCTTCCCATGTGGAGCAAACAGAACACTTGGGTCGTGTCCACTTGGAGTTTTTGATGAAATATCCCAAATATGAAAGTGCGGATCCCAAAATTCCATGCTTACCTTTTAATAAAAAATTATCAGTCGTTACAGAAGATAGTTTTGCTAGGTAGGATATTGGAGAATTATTTTACTTTGAAATGTTTGTGGGAGGTCGGGGGCTCTCCCCGACCTGAGGAAAGTTACTTGGAGGCTGCCTCCACATTTGATTTGTCATACACTGTGAAAGGTCCCATCAAAACCCGGAGCCCCTCGGCTCGAGTTGGGTCTTTCTCGACGGTGTAATAGCCCATTCGACCAGCCTTAAATGTCTCACCCGGAATGCCTTCCATTTGACCTGTTGCAATCAAATAGGTTGCATAATAGGAGAGGTATCCTAAATCCACAAAGCTCCAGAGGGCAAATTCTGGTGCGCAATCATTCATTGTGTAGCTTACCATTTCAGCTGGTAACCCAAGACCACTTGTTTTTACTTGGTCACACAACCCTTCATCCTGCATCGCCTTTGCAGCAGCAGCAATTCCAACGGTTGTTGGAGCCATGATCAATTTCAGATTAGGATACTTGTCAACCAGAGCCAGTGCTTGATTGTAACTTTTTTCGGATTGATCATCGCCGTAAACAACATCTACCAAGTTCAGTGATGAATATTTTGGCGCCTTCAGGGCCTCTTTCATTGCAGCAATCCAAGCATTCTGATTGGCCGCATCTGGAGATGCAGATAAGACTGCAAGATCACCACCTGCATTACCCATAATGTTCATAGCCATATCAGCCATCACAGTTCCAGTTTCGTTGAAATCAACTTGAGCTATGAAAAGTTGTTCTCCCTCAGCGGATGGAATGGGAGAGTCCCATGTGACAACTGTCATTCCCTTGTCACGGGCTGATTTAGCTGCTGGTGCGATTTGGTCTCCAGCATTATTGGAGATCATGATTCCGTCTTGGCCTTGGGTAGTTGCGGTAGTGAGAATCTCAATCTGACCGGCTACACTGTTTTCTGGTGTGGGTCCCAAAAATTCCAATTTCCCAGGGTTTTGCAGTTCTTTGTGTGCTTCCTGAGCACCCTGATTGGCCTGATCAAAAACTAAAATTCCCAAGAATTTAGGCATCAGAACAAGATCCGCTTTCATGCCTTTCTTCGCGACAGTATGTGCCATCACGATTCCGCTGGAGACCATCATCGCAGCTGCAGCAACAGCTAAAAATTTTTTCATCATGTAATTATCCATTAAATGGAGGGTTTCATTAATTTCCAACCAAGAAGTTTCTCTACAAAGAAAGCTTTTTCAAACCATAGGCTATTTCCTGAATAAGTTCATTTTGAGCGAGAAGCCTTTAGAGACTCCCAATAAGTTTTCAGGTTGGGAACCATTGCGGATAGTATTAGCAACAGACCGATTACTCCAGTCTGAAGATGCCCAGTGATATTGCTAAGAGACATACCGTTCCTGAGATAAAGCACGATCAGAATAGATAGGATAACACCATAAATTGAACCGGATCCACCAAAAATACTGACACCACCAAGCAGGACCATCGTTATGATATCAAGCTCAAATCCCAGACCCATATCTCCTCTAACTGAGCCGAGCCGAGCCGCAAAGAGAATCCCCGCCAAAGCAGATATTAGCCCTGCCAAAGTGAACAGAATCAATTTGATAGCTTTCACATTAATCCCAGAGTAACGCGCCATGTCTTTGTTAATGCCAATTACGTAGACATATCGACCGAAGCCTGTGAAGCGGAGTACGACAATGGCCAGGATTAGTAGAAGAAAAAAAATAATCACAGCTAACGGAAGAGGACCTAGAATTGGTTGCTGACCAAGTTCTTCAAACCAGCTTGGAAAAACACGAATTGATCGATCTTCCACTAAAACTCTCGCCAAGCCTCGGAAGCCAATTAGCATTGCTAGGGTTACGACGAGGGATGGTAAGTTCATGAAAGTCACCCAAAACCCGTTAAACAACCCTCCTAACATGCCAATCAGTAAACAAATAACCAACGCTGTGGGCATCGAAGCCCCTGCATCCACTAGCCACCCTAGGGCACATGCTGCAAGTCCCATCATTGAGGCGACAGAGAGATCAATCTCTGCGTTAATGATGATGAAAGCCATGATCAAGGCGATGATCACCTTTTCAATCGAAAGCGTAAAAAGATTTATCTGATTGTCAATACTCAGAAAAGCATCAGAATTTATTGCATTTACGCTAATTGTTAGGATCAGAACTAAGCATAGAAAGCCTTCCCAACTTCTAAGATACTTCCAAACATTCATCATCGATTTCCTAGGTTTCTGGAGAACTTCGAGCCTGTTTTCTGGCCCAATACAGTTGAAAGCGCTTCATAATCACGCTGTCTGTTGCAACAGAAATTAAAATCAAGAGTCCCAACAAAGCATCTCGCCAGAATTCGCTAATTTGTAGCCAGCGGATCAGGCTGTTTTCCAACAAATCGATAAGAACTGCACCTAAGAATGCCCCAAAAGCGCTCCCGGAACCACCAAAGATATTCACACCTCCGACGACAACAGCAGCGACCGATTTAAGTTCAAATCCGATTCCAGCGACAACGGTAATGTTTCCAAAGCGAGCTAGGAACATGAATCCAGTTAAACCCGCAAGAGCACCACAGAGAAGGAATGCTGTCAGGACCATCCGCTGGTTTGCAAAGCCAGCCATTTTTGCCGCTTCTGGGTTGGAGCCAATTGCATAAAGCTTCCGACCGAAGGATGTGTATTTGAGAACGATTTGGAATAGGACCACGACCACAACCATCCCAACGACAAGCACTCGTAGATGTAATCGGTCAAAGCTAATGAGGTTTAAGCTTGGGAGATCAAGCAGCCATCTCGGGAGGTTGACGGTCAATACGGTTTGAGCGTCTGAATATTCCACTAATAAAGTACGGTAAAGAGCCATTGTGCCCAAGGTGACAATGATGGAGGGAATGCGGCAATAGGCTACTAAGATGCCATTGATCCCCCCCATCAACGTTCCCACTCCTACTGCGAGAAAAATTGCCAGCAGTGGGTGCATATCACCATACTGTGATAGCTGATGCCCCACAAAATAAGCTGTGAATCCGACAATGGAACCAACAGATAAATCAATATTACGTGTTAAGACAACCATGGTTTGCCCGATAGCCAAGACCGCCATCAGGGCAACACTGGCAGAAACTCTGTTGAAAAGTCGGGCATTCAAGTAGTTTTCTATCACTGAACTGAATACGATCAGAACTAGCGCGATCAAGATCAGCAGGACCAACTCTCTAAGTTTTTCGGGTCGTAGTCCTTGAATCGGGCTCATGCGGTCTCCTGCAGTTCTCCCATCGCAAGCGACATGATGGACTCTTGAGTGGCCTGAGGACCATCCAAAATACCCATCTGTCTACCCTCACGCATCACCAATACCCGGTCACTCATAGCTAATACCTCTGGAAGGTCAGAGGAAATACAGAGAATCGCCATCCCTTGGTCAGCCAGTTCACGAATCATGTTGTGTACTTCCGCCTTGGCTCCGACATCAATGCCTCTGGTCGGTTCGTCCAGAATAAACACTTTTGGTTGTGTGTTGAGCCACTTGCTAAACATCACTTTCTGTTGATTGCCTCCGGAAAGTTTGCCCACTTCGTGTGTTAAATTTGGGGTCTTGATTTGAAGTCGCTTCTTGAATTCTTCTGCAGTTGATTTTTCTGACTCAGTACGGATCAAGCCGAGTTTGCCCAAGTACCTTTCCAAAGCTGGTAAAGTTATGTTGGAAGTGATGGAAAGTGGCATTGCCAATCCCAGCTTTCTTCGATCCTCAGTCATGTACGCAATACCTAGATCTTGAGCAGCTTGAGGACTGCGAATACTCACTTTCTGCCCATCTAACTCGATCACTCCGGAGTCATTTGGTTGAATGCCGTTCCCCCGCCCTCCGAACCCTGATTCGATTTATCGGATTCAGGAATTTAGAAGGCAGTCTTCATCACCAACAACTGCAAAACAACCGGAAGTTGTATGAATCAGCAATTTGCATGGGTTTTAGAAGTACGTCCTGGCTATGAGGAGGAATACAAAAAGCGTCATGAAGAAATATGGCCAGAAATGGTTGATATGCTTCAAAATGCAGGAGTTCGAAACTACTCTATTTTTCGGCATGGCCTTACTCTTTTTGGCTATTTTGAAACAGACGACCTGGAGCAAACAATTGCAGCGATCAATGCTAGTGATGTGAACAGACGCTGGGGCGAGTATATGACACCAATTATGAAGATCGAAATAGATTCTCAGAGAAACTTTCCCTTCTTGCTGCCGCTTCAGTGGCATATGGACTGACTGTTAATTTGAAGAGTAATAAGTGAACTCCAATCCATCTCCAATTCTCCGGGTTAGTAACCTCTCCAAGCGGTTTGATATGACACAAGCTCTCAAAGAGGTGTCTCTCGAACTCTTTCAAGGGGAAATCCATGCACTTGTAGGAGAAAACGGTGCTGGAAAATCCACTCTGATCAAAATTCTAACCGGCATTCAGCAACCGGATGAGGGCGAGATGGTGTTTTCTGGGAATGGTGTACAACTTAGCAGTTCACAGGAAGCCCAAGCTCTCGGGATTGCGGCCATTTACCAAGAGCCGATGGTTTTTCCGGATCTAGATGTTGCTGAAAACATTTTCATCAGCCACCGAAACAGGGGAATTTGGGTTCAGTGGAAAAAAATGTATGACGATGCTCATAAAATCCTCTCAGATCTCGGAATGATATTGGATGTACGGGCACCAGCCAGTGGACTTACCTTGGCATCTCAGCAAGCCGTAGAAATCGCAAAAGCAATTTCATTGAATGTCAAAGTTTTGATCATGGACGAGCCCACTGCTTCTCTTTCAAACCACGAGGTGGAGCAACTTTTCAAGGTAGCCAGAAAACTCAAACAAGAAAACGTAGCTGTTCTATTTATCAGCCACAGATTAGATGAAGTATTTGAGATTGCGGATAGAAT
>JACLAC010020478.1_pt1 | contig 21820 bp, 34 predicted proteins | sample 8027881 | NCBI WGS metagenome assembly JACLAC01 (sample SAMN15725517, study PRJNA655200) | protist metagenome | isolation source: fluorescence activated cell sorting (FACS) single amplified genomes of... | place: Spain: Blaines Bay Microbial Observatory, Mediterranean Sea | collected 2016-01-19 | reverse complement strand
ACACTTGTAGCTGATGTAGAAAAGATAGGTACGTTTGGAGATTTATTTGAAGGAGGTCCTACAGAGTTGGACAGAACAATAACTGAAGATCCTTCAGATGATGCTGCTAGAAAACTTATGAACAGAGTTAAGTTTGGAAGTGAGTCCATAATATTAACACCATTTGTTTATGGTCTAGGTGCTAGTGCTAAAGCTTTAGCTAAAAGAGGAAAAGAACTTGCATACAGTAGTTCTAGATTAGAAAAAGGTTTAGATAAATTAGCATCTGTATTTAGATTTAGAGGAACTAAACCAGCAGAAGTTGCAACTGCAAAACAACAACAAAAAGCAAGATCAATGAGAGATACTAACTTTGCAGAAGAACAAGTATCTAGAATAGATACAGAGATAGATAAAGTATTTCCAGAGTATAGAAAGTTTTTTAATGCTGCATCTAATGAAGAAAGAAAAAATTTTTTAAAACTTTTAGATGATTCGTTGTTTGAAGGTGATTTAACAAAACCCTTAGATAAACAATTTAAAAAAGATATTTTATCTAGCACAATAAAAAGAATGGGTAAAGATGATGGAGCTGTTACTGGTAATAAAATTATATCTATATTAGATAAAACAAGAAAAGAATTTAATGATCTATTAGAAGTAACTGCATCAGGACCAGGAGCAAAAGTGGATTTACCTACAGGTGTTACCAAAGATCTTAGAAAGATTATGGGTAACAGAGTTAAAAATTATATTGGTAATACATTTGAAATATTTGAAGATTCAGAAGCTGGTTTCTTTTCTAAATACAAACCAACAAAAGATGCTGTAAAAAATACAGCAGCATTATTTAAGAGATATGCAGCCAAGAATAATAATCCAATTACAGATTTAGAAGCAGAAGGTATGGTAAATGATATTATAAAACAAGTTAGAAAGATGGACCCATCAAAAGATACACTACCAACTTTTATGTATCAAAATTTATCAAAGTCTGCAGATGATGCACTAGGTCTAAAAACATTTGCACAAACTTTAACAAAAAATTTACCTGGTGGTAAAAAAGAAATACAAGTTATAGGTAAAGGATCTAAAATATTTAGAGAACTATTTGGTGAGATAAATGATGTAAGACATTCTATCTTTGAAGGTACAAATAGATTGTCTGCTATAGCAAGAAAGAATCAATTGTTTGATGAAATATTAGATGCTGATGCAGTAGCAAAAGCAGCTGCAAAATCTGATACACCCTATGGCCAAAGAGGATTTTTTCATGACAGTCCACTTTCTGCAAAAAGAGCGTTTGGTCCTGACGCAGATATTGTGCCAATGGATGAGTATGTAAAAGAATATTTTAAAGAAGGTGTTTTAGTAAATAGATTATCTAAGACATATACTACAAGAGAAATAGCAGAAGGATTTACAAACGTATCTAAAATACAAGATTTTATGAGAGGGGATACTGGTGGTGCATTAGGTAAAACATTCTCAGCAGCGTGGAGATATGGCGTTCTAACACCTAAAGCTGGAGCACAATATGCAAAAACAATTTTATCTATACCAACACACATAAGAAACTTTTTAAGTTCTGCAGCTTTTTCTGTTGCAAATGGTGCAATACTTTCTGACCCAAGAGTTTTTGCAAGAGCCATGCAAAATGCTTTTGGCACTGTTCAAGTTGGTGGTCCTAGAAAAGAATTATCACAAGAAAAATATAGAGAATATTTAGAATTAGGTATTGTAAATACAAACGTAAGATTAGGAGATCTTAGAAATCTAATGAAAGATATTAGATTTGGTGAAGGTAATATTGCAACTGACAGTGTATTAAAACCAATGCTAGAAACTTTAGGTAAAAAAACTTCTAGAGGTATTAAGAAAGCTGGTAAGTTCATGCAAGATTTATATGTTGCTGAAGATGATATTTGGAAGATTGTAAACTACGAAACACAATTAATAAAAAGAGGAGACTTGTATAGAAAAGCAGGCATCAAGATATCTGATGATGCACTTAAAAAAGAAGTAGCAGAAATCGTACAAGATACTGTTCCAAACTACGCAAAGGTTGGTGAATTTGTAAGAGCTATGCGTGTATCTCCACTTGGTAACTTTATGTCATGGCCATCAGAAGTATTTAGAACAGGTGCTGGTATATTTAGACAAATAATAAAAGATATAAAAGATCCGGTAACAGGTAAAATAAATCCAATAACAAGTAAAAACCCTATGAAATCAGAAGGTATGAAAAGACTGGTAGGTACAACACTTGCTATGGGTGTAATTCCATATGGTTTAATAAAAGGATCGCAAGCAATTTATGGAGTAACACAAGAAGAAGCAGATGCTGGAAGAGACTTTGTTGCACCATGGTCAAAAAATTCACAATTAATATTTGTTAAAGATCCAGATACAGGAGAGTTATATTACACAGACTGGTCTAAAAACAATGTATACGATACACTTACAAGACCATTTCAAAGTGTACTTACAAACATTCAACAAGGTATAGAAGACGAAGAAATATTATTAAAAGGTTTTATAGAAGGTATTTCAAAAGCTATGGGTGAAACAGCATCACCATTTATATCAGAGTCTATTTATTCAGAAGCGTTTGCAGATATTATGTTGAGAGGTGGTAGAACTAGAGAAGGACAAGAGCTTTGGAATGAAACAACACCTTTACCTGAACAAATAGAAATTGGTATGAAACATGTAATTAAAACTTTAAAACCTACAACAGCACCTTTTGAAAGAGTGTACAAAGGATTAAAAGGTATACCAGGTAAAGGTCCTACAATGTATGAAGTTCCAAAAGAACTTGCAGGCGTATTTGGTTTTAGATTAGAAAAGGTTGATCCAGAAAAAGCATTAGGGTTTTATTTATATGATCTTAGACAAGGTCAATCAGAAGCAACTAAACTATTTACTGGTGGTAAATTTGGTGTGTTATCAGGTGAACCTAAAACACCAAAAGATGTAATTGAAAGATACTTCATTGCAAACAAAGCTTTGTTTGGTGTTAGAAAAGATGCACAAAAACATTTAATGAATGCTATGAAGTTAGGTGTTAATCCAAATAAATTAGAAGAAATATTTGAAAAGAGAGGTATACCAAAAAGATTACTTGATGATTTATTATCTGGTGAGTTCAAACCTTTCTTCCCATCAGAAAAAATTCAACAAAGATTTGAAGACATTGCATTTGAAGGTGGACAACCAAATCCATTCTTAGGTGCAGAAGGAACACTTGAAGCTATGAAAAATCTATTAGAAATACAAAATTTATATGGTGACTTTAATTTAGAACTATCAGACTTTATACCAGACACTAATCCAAAAGGTCAATCTGCATTGCCACCAACAGATATGCCTAGTAATACTGTCATACAAACTTCACAAGCACCAACGAACATGATACAGGGATTAACACCTGTAGAAAATGCTTTGTATTCTGAAGAAGAAAAACAAATTACATTAAGAAACAGAGGATTTGCATAATGCCAAACGGAGATAAACTAAGACCAAAAAATACAAGAGAGCATTTGCTTGCTATCTATGGATATATTACAGGATTAAAGAAAGATGTAAAACATATGCATGACGGTATTCACGACTTGGGCGGCAAGATAGACAAAATCTATTGGGCATTATTAGCTACAGTGGGGGCTGTAGCACTTTTATTATTGGAGAAGGTATTTGACAAAGGTTGGTTTTAAATCCACTCTCTAAAATCTTCATCCATAATTTTATTTGCAATATTAACTTTATTACGTAAAGCTTTTACGATTCTTTCATCAATAGTATCTTGACTCATAATATCTATGTAAGTCATTTTTTGTGTCTGACCAATACGATCAATACGTGCTTCTGATTGTTGTCTCTTCTCAAGATCATAACCATTTGAAAAGTAAATCATATTACTACCGGCAGTCAAAGTAATACCATAACCGCCGGTATGAGTGGTTCCAACAAAGAATCTACATTTGGGATCTGTTTGAAATTTTTTTATATTTTTTGATCTAGCATCTGTATCTGTTGCACCATAATAATCTACAACAGCTTCATCACCATAAACTTCTTTTATCTCTTTTATAATTCTTCTTACATCGTGAGTATAGTGGGACCATATAATACTTTTACCCTCAACGTTTTCTAATATGTTCATTAGTTCTGTTAAACGACTACAAGGTATATCTTTTATAGTGCCATCATCTGCAGTAAAATGACCACAAGTTATTTGATGCAGTCTCATTAACTGAGTCATGACTGTGGCTGATGATTGCATTTTACCATCAAGAAATGCAATAGCTTCTTTTTTCATTTGTTCGTATACCTTCTTTTGTTCTTTTGTAAGTTCAACATAGTGTTTTACATAAGACTTAGAAGGTAGGTCTAGACAATCCTCTTTTAATATTCTTTTTGAAAACGGTTTTATTTTTTCTGATAACTCTCCAAGATTTCTGTAGCCTACAACTATTTCTACTTGACGACCATTTACCTGAATCTTTTTACAGATAGAATATCTAGCACGAAACGTGTAGTAAGATTGATGGTCAAGGAGCCAAGGATCAAGAAACAGACATTGACTAAATAAATCTAATGGTGATTTAGTTACAGGAGAACCAGTAAGTATTCTTCTGTATTTAGAGTTTGGTCTAAGTGATAAAATATTTTTTGTTCTATTTGATGTAGGTGTTTTAATTGTAGTAGATTCATCTATTGCAATCATACTTCTATGACATGATAAAAATTTTTGTGCAAACTCTGTACCACTACCGGAAGAAAAAGCTTCTACATTCATAATTAAAATATGCAAATCAGTTTCTGCTTTAAATAAAGTATTTAAAATACTTTGTTGTTTTTTAGATTTGTCAGATGTTTTCCAAAGAACAATTTTTTTCTGTACATGGTCTGGTAGATGTGTTGGTATTTCAGAGTCATACCAGTTTTTATACACACCTTTGGGAGCAATTAATAACAGGCCATTTATCAAGCCTTTATCATACAATACAGCTGCATTATCCAACAATACTTTAGATTTACCTGTACCCATTTCCATAAAATAGGCAAAGTTTTCTTTATCCCAAGAAGTTTCTAATGCATCTAATTGATGTGCATAAGGCTTAGTTTTAAACTTATAATTCATAATTTGCTTTTTCTTTCTAAAAAGGTATATATATATTAAAAGAATTAAAGTCAATGTCAAAAGTATATTTAGTTCAGGACATTCCTGTCGATAGAGAAACCGGTCAACCCAAATATAATGTAATGGGTGCACAAAAATATGGTGATATAGAAGTTATGTTACCAGCAAAAGCACAAATGATTTTTTCTCCTGGTCCACTAATATTTCAAATACGTGATAAATTAAAAAATTTTACAACCGACGATTACTTATTGTTATCTGGTGATCCTGCAATTATTGGTGTTACTTGTTCTATTGTTTCAGATATGACGAATGGCAAGTATAAATTATTAAAGTGGGACAGACAAGAAAAAACATACTATCCAATAGAAATAAATATTTTTCAAAACTAGTATTGACAAACTAGAATTATCCTATATATACCTTTTTACGAAAGGCAAATATTATGATTAATTTAAGACAGGATGCTCCGGATCAAAGCGATATAATTGATCCAAAAAAATTATCTGAAGAGGTAGAAAAATTAAAATCTTTACGTTCTCAGATTGCAGAATTAGAAGACAGAGTTAAAGATTTAAAAGAAGATGAAAAGCATTATAGTTGTGTTATAATTCCAAAACTTATGGATGACATGAACTTGAAAAGTTTAAAACTTCAAGATGGTTCAGAACTATCTGTAAAACAAATTTATAGTGCCTCAATAAGAGCTGATAAAAAAGCAGAGGCTATTCAATGGCTTCGTGACCAAGGTCTAGGTGATATTGTAAAAAATAATATTATAGTAACATTTGGCCAAGGCGAAGATAACAAGGCTGCTAGATTAGCTAGTCTTGCGAGGGAGCATGGCTATGAGCCGACTCAAGAAGAGAAGGTTCACCATGCTTCACTCTCAGTAGTGATGAGGGATGTCAAAGACAAAGGAACTGAGATACCTTCTGATCTATTTTCTACGTTTGGTGGAAGTCAAACGAAGATAAAAAATAAATAATAACAAATAACTAATAAGGAGTAAAAAATATGGAAACTCAAATCCAAAAAAAGAATAGTGCAGGTGCACTATCTACAATCAACCTAAGAGCAGATTCAGGAAAAGGAACTGAAGAATTAAAATCGGATGACGTATCAACACCGATCTTAAAAATTCTTCATCAATTATCTCCTGAGTGCAACTCAAGAAATGCAAAATATGTTGAAGGTGCAGAACCAGGCATGATCTATGCTGCTAGTTTTGGTCATTTAATTGATGGTCAAAAAGGTCTAGACATTGTTGTAGCACATACACAAACTAGATATCCTGAATGGCAAGAAAGAGGAGACAGCGCAGCTGCTCCGGTAGGAACTCATCTTGAGATACCTGCAGATGCCACTGAAGAAAAAAATGGCAGATGGAGATTACCAAATGGTAATTATGTTGAGAAGACTATGTATTTCTATGTAATTGCTATTGTAAATGGTGAGTACAGAAAAGCTGTTATTGCAATGCGATCTTCAAACTTAACTCCAGGTAGAGAGTTAAATAATTTGATTGCTAACTTGAGAATGACAGATTCAAAAGGTACATTTCAACCAGCCGCATACACAGCGATGTTCAACTTAAAAACAGTTGGCAAAAACTGGGGCGATAAAAGTTGGCATGTATACAAACCATCTCTTGTTAAAATGTTAGATGTATCTGATGCTAAACAAGCTGACTTGTATACAATGGCACAAACTTTTCAAAAAGATGTTTCGAAAGGTGTTGCGAAACCAAAGTATGAAAAGGTTGAATCTCAAAATACAAAAGATATTATCTAGTTGTAGCTGCAGTGGCGGCTAAGCGAGAGTGGATCCGCCACTAAAAAATCATGACAGGATTTAATGAACGAGTATATAAAATATTTTACAGGGTTAAAAAGAAATTATGGAGTATGTAAAACTAAAGAAGGTTTTATAGATTCTGAAACAGGTAAGAAAAGATACCCACATGAGTGGGCACAAACAGAAGTATTAGATCAAGACTATATTGATCACATAGAAGGAACAAAATCTATTGGTATTCAACCATGCACTGATGAAGGCACAGCTAGATTTGGTGCAATTGATGTAGATAAATATCCGATTGACAGAAAATTTTATTTAAATGTCATTCAAGAAAAAAGACTTCCGATCATACCTGTCCTGTCGAAGAGTGGTGGACTACATTTATATGTGTTCACCACTGAATTTGTAAAAGCAAAAGAGATAAGAGATTTTTTAGAACAAGTTTTATTTTTATTTAAACTTCCAATAAGCACAGAGATATTTCCAAAACAAACTTCACTTGGAGAAAATGCAGATGGAGAAAAGACAAACGGAAACTTTATAAACTTACCATACAATTCTATTTCAAGAAAATCATTGATGCCCACAGGAGAAGAGATGGACATTGATATGTTTTTGAAAGTAGTAAAAGCGAATGCCCAAACAAGTGATCAATTAAAAGAAATACAAAAAAGAATTGTACAAGAAGAGATATCTGGAGGAGGACAAGAATTTGAAGATGGTCCACCATGCTTAGCGATACTAACAAAAAACAAGATGAAAGATGGTAGAGATAGATTTTTATATAACTACATGGTGTTTGCTAAAAAGAAATATCCAGACAAATGGCAAGATAAAATAATAGAGGCTGCAAGAAATTATTTTGATTTTGATAGTAAATGGACAGATATAGAAGTTAGTAAAAAAATTAAGAGTTGGAGTAAAGAAACAAAAGGACATACTTGTAGTGATCCTTTATTAGCACCAGTGTGTGTAAAGTCAGAATGTGTAAAAAGAAAGCATGGAATAATATCTGATAACAGAGCAATGTATCCAAAACTATCTGCATTACAGAAGTTAAATATAAAACCAGTACCAGAGTGGTATTTCACTGTTGAAGATGACAAAGGTCAAACAAAACAAATACACGCAAAGAATATAGCTAGAATAGAAGGTCAAAAAGAAATGAGACAGTTGTTGATGGAACAAGCACATTTGGTACCACCAACAATAAAAGCAAATGATTTTTACACAATAATAAAAAATTTATTTGAAGAAACTAAAATAGAAATATTAGAACCTGCACAAGGAACTAATCCAGCAGATGTATTAAGAGAACATATAAGAAGATATATAAACGAACCACAAGCAAAGAGATATACATCATTTAAAAGTGGTAGACCTTTATTGGACAATGACTATGCATACTTTACATACAACTCTTTCTATGATGATCTCAAAACATTTGAATGGAGAGAGTCATCAGCAAAAACATCTTTAATGATTAAAAGATTATTTCCTAGTAAGAAACCAGAGGAACAAGCTAAGTTTGATCATACAAAAAGATTTCCTGGAAAAGACTCAAATGATAAACCTTTTCCACCATTGAAAACTTTGAGAATACCATTGAAATATTTTGAAGAAGAAGAAGTTGTTGACGATGATGTTCAGTTTGAAAGTGAACAGGACATAGTATGATTTATAAATATTTTGGACCACCCGGTACAGGTAAGACATTTAAATTAATTAGTAGAGCTAAAGCATATGCAAGAATAGGTACACCATTACACAAGATAGGTTACTTTGCTTTTAGTAGAAAAGCTGCAGAGGTAGCAAGAAAAAGAATGCCTGCAGAAGAAAAGAATCTACCATACTTTCAAACATTACATTCTTTCTGTTTTCATTTTTTAAGAATGAAAGAAGAAGATATTATGCAACCATTTCATTACGAAGCTTTTGGTAAAGAAATAAATGTAAAAGTAAAATACTCTGATAAGTATAACAAAGAAGAAATAACTTATTTAACTTGTGATAATCCTTATTTTCAAATGTTACAGAAATCTGTAAACAAATGCATAAGAATAGAAGACGAATATGACTCTGTAAAAAAAGATAAGAGTATAGATTGGCCTATACTTAGAGACATAAGTAGAAATTTTATAAACTACAAAGACAAAAAACAATTATATGATTTCAATGACTTAGTAGATTTAACCATACAAAGAAAAAATGACAAAGACTTTCCAACGTTCAAAACTATATTTATAGATGAAGCACAAGATTTATCACCATTACAATGGAAATTATTTGATGTGTTAAAAGAAAAAACAGAAGATATATATCTTGCAGGAGATGATGACCAAGCTATCTTTGCTTGGGCAGGAGCTGATGTAAATAGATTTATTAATCAACCTGCAGACAAAGAAAAGGTATTGATGTATTCAAAAAGAATATCAAGAGCAATACAAGAAGAATCAGAAAAACCAATTGAAAGAATATTAGGACCAAGAAAAGAAAAGAAATATTACGCAAGAGATTATGAAGGAGAAGTAGAAACAATATCAAACATAAGTCAGGTAGATCTAACTAAAGGTAACTGGTTAATATTAAGTAGAACAATATCTAGACAATTAAAAATTGGTGAGGAATTACAAAAGAAAAATTTATATTATCAAACTAATAAAGGTAAGAGTTTTAAAGTTAATTTGTTTAACGCTGCTATGATGTACGATGATTGGTGTAAAAAGAAAAGAATATTACAAGAAAGAGAAGAAAAACAAATACAAGAATACTTGGGAGACAACTTATTTAACAGAAGTAAAAATTGGTACGATCAGTTTGTAGAAGCAGATGAAAAAGAAAAACTATACATAAAAAACATGATTGAAAATGGAGAAAATTTAAGAAAAGATGCCAGAATATGGCTTTCTACTATACACGCAGCAAAAGGTGGAGAAGAAGATAATGTAATTCTATGTCTCGATTTAGGAGACAAAATCTTAAAAGCAATAAAGAAAAGCGAAAATCAACACGATGAAGAGCATAGAGTCTGGTACGTTGCCACCACAAGAGCAAAAAACAATTTATATAAATTAAAAGCTAAAATACAAAGGAGAGGATATCAATTATGACAGACGAAAGTATTTTTGAATCAACAAAGGGACCAGAAGAAAAACAAATTGGAGGATCACATTACAAATCGTTTCTCATACAGCCGTATGAATTTATTTCTAAGAATGATCTTTCTTTTTTTCAAGGAAATGTTATAAAATATGTATGTCGTTATTTGAACAAGAATGGCATAGAAGATCTAAATAAAATAATTCATTACTGTGAGTTAGAAAAGAAAAAATTAAAAGATATGAAAGGTAAAAATGCTAAATAAAAACTTTAACAAAAAAGAAAAAGCAATGTCAAAAGAAGCAACTGTTAAAAAAACAATTAAGTTTGCTCAAAATAAATTTAATTTAGAAATTTATCTTGGATTAGAGAAAAATAAAATTTCATGGGAAATATTTCCACATGACTACAACGCAGCTTTATATGCATTTAGTAACAAAGATAGGATAACTAAACTAATAGAAGATAAATATATACTTGAAAAATGATTTTACCTCAGACTGAGTGGCTACAACCACAAGAATATCCTGATCTAAGACAATACGAGGAGATTGCAATTGACTTAGAAACAAGAGATCCTGATTTAAAAAAATTAGGTACAGGTTCTGTTGTAGGAAATGGTGAAGTTGTAGGTATTGCAGTTGCTGTAGAAGGATACAAAGGATATTTTCCTATTGCACATGGTGAAGGTCCTAACATGGACAGACAAAGAACTTTAAAATGGTTTAAAGATATATGTGAATCACCTGCTACAAAAATATTTCATAACGCAATGTATGACGTATGTTGGATACGTAGTTTAGGTATAAATATAAATGGTTTAATTATAGATACCATGATTGCATCATCACTGATTGATGAGAATAGATTTTCATATACACTAAATACAATGTCTTGGACTTATCTTAACAAAGGTAAGAATGAAACAAAACTTATAGAAGCTGCAAAAGAAAGAGGACTAGATCCTAAAGCTGACATGTGGAGATTACCTGCGCATGAAGTAGGAGCTTATGCAGAACAAGATGCAGAATTAACTTTAGAACTTTGGCAGAAATTAAAAAAGATAATTATAGAAGATGATCTTCAAGATATATTTAATCTTGAGACTGACCTTTTTCCTTGCCTAGTCGATATGCGTTTCCTAGGGGTGCGGGTAGACGTGACAAAAGCCAGTCAATTAAAAACAGAACTGGCAGTAAAAGAAAAAAACTTATTGCAACAAATAAAAATAGAGTCAGGAGTAGAGCCTCAGATATGGGCTGCAGCAAGTATTGCTGAAGTTTTTGATAAATTAAATTTGCCATATTCACGAACAGAAAAAACTGAATCTCCTTCTTTTACAAAAAATTTTATATCTAATCACAGTCATCCTGTAGTTCGTATGATAGCAGAAGCAAGGAAAGTAAACAAGGTTAGTACAACTTTTATTGATACTATATTAAAACATGAACATAATGGTAGAATACATGCAGATATAAATCAGATTAGATCTGACGATGGTGGTACAGTTACAGGTAGATTTAGCTATTCAAATCCTAATCTACAACAGATTCCAGCACGTGACCCTGATACAGGACCATTGATTAGATCTTTATTCTTACCTGAAGAAGGTATGACATGGGGTTGTTTTGACTACTCGCAACAGGAACCAAGGCTTGTTGCACACTATGCTTTGAAGTTTCAATTGCCATCTGTGAATGATATTGCAGATTCATACGAAAATGATCCATCAACAGACTTTCACAAAATAGTTGCAGAGATGGCTAACATACCAAGAAGTCAAGCTAAGACAATTAACCTAGGTTTATTTTATGGTATGGGTAAAGGCAAACTAATGAATGAATTAGATTTAACAAAAGATAAGGCAGAAGAATTATTTTCAAAGTATCATGGTAAAGCACCATTTGTAAAACAGTTGATGAATAAAGTTATGAATGCTGCACAAAGTAAAGGACAGATAAAAACTTTACTTGGTAGACGTTGTAGATTTCCAAAGTACGAACCTATACTACGTGGTAGTGACTGGGGTAAGTTTGTACCAGCGCAAGATGAAGAACGTATGAAAGAATTACAAGAAATGGGACCTTTTATTTTAGATGAAGAAGGTAAACCTACAAAAGAAAAAAATTATTGGCATAACAATCCAACAAGAAGAGCATTTACATACAAAGCATTAAACAAATTAATTCAAGGTAGTGCTGCTGACATGACAAAGAAAGCAATGGTAGAATTATATAAAGAAGGAATTACAGCACATATACAGATACATGATGAATTAGACTTCTCTATTATGAATGAATTAGAAGCTGCAAAAATAAAAGATGTGATGGAAAGCGCAGTTGACTTAGAAGTGCCTAATAAAGTAGATTATGAATCTGGCCCCAATTGGGGAGAAATAAAATAATGTACTATGTCTTATTTAAATGTTAATATACCACCAATTTATTGTAAAATAAGAAGGGAGTATCTCTATGATCTTAAAGAAAATAAAGGACAGTCTAGTGATTGTGTTGTCTTTGGCCTTAGCTCTATTTCAGGTCGTGCAATCTTATTTCATTGCATGCTACCAAACGGTGCAGTCTTTTATAGGCTCCCGATTTCCGCATTCTTTCAAAAAGAGTTTGAACGAAAAGACGTGCCTGATATGCGAGTGGATCAACTCCAACTGTGGAACTGCTTTAGTTATTATCCTAGTGTCCATATTTTTGATTGGTTGGCTGGTATAAATGGCAAATTTATTGGAAAAGATAAAAAATTTTATCAAGGCCAATATCTTTTTACACTTGACTGGGCACATCCAGAGACTAATATATTGAACACGGAACATTCTGAGATTCCGCAAGAGCACAAGTGTGCACACATAATCGCCCTAAAAAATGGTAATTATGCAGCTCAGCCAAACAATAGAATAATTTGGCACGTTAACAGCTACACCACAGATAATGATTGGCCTGACTATAAGGTACAAACAACATACTGGGATGTAGAAGGAGACGATTGGGTGACTGAGGACTCAGATAAAATGTTTTATGATATTGAGGATAAAAAATGAAAATATTTTGTTTTGATTGTGGACATAGATGTCATTGTGAAGGACAGGGGTTTTATGTCAGCACTTCTCAATGTTCAACATGTGATTGCTATGTTTGTAATCACATTGAAATAAAAAACCATGAAGATTACTTAGGAGAGAGTATGTTAAAAAAAATTTGGAAAAAGATCAAAGGTTGGTTAGGTCTAGTATAATTATTAAATAATGAATTTAGCAGCTTTATTAAAAAAAAACATAGTAATGGTTCCGGTTGTAGCTTCAGTGCTAGTCGGAACTTTTACTGGCGTTAAATATATTGTTAATTTAACGGATACCATAAACGGCAATAGAGCAGAAATAGAAAAAATTAAAACAGTTGATCTTGTAAATATACAAAGAGATATGAAAGTATTGACTGATGGTGTAAATACTGTCATTGCAAAATTAGAAAGAGCTGAAGGCACATGGGACATGGCCGAAAACTTATATGAAGTTCTAGCTGATAAAGTTAGACAAATGGAATACGATATCAAAGATCTCAACAGAGAAATAAATTATTAGGATGTATCATGGAGGTAGCCAGGATGAATTATTATTTTACCGGAGCATTAATAGTTTTGATATGTCTGCTGGCCTTGATGGGACCTGCGTATCCTAGAAACGAATATCTTAACGATGGTAATACTAGATGTGGTGAAATAGATTTATCTGTATCTAATCGTGATTATGATTATAATGATTACAACAGTAGTTACAGTAATAGTGATACACAAGAATTTAGATTATCATTTAGAAAATATTTAGGCACAGACTGTAAAACATCAAAAGAAAATGCACAATTAAAACAACAACTAGAGTTGATGAAAATGTGTAACAAGGTAAACAGAAATCCAAGTCTTGCACAAAATCCAAACTTTACATTGTTAGTATCTAAATGCAGAGGGGTAATACCACAAGCAATTGAAACAGAATCTATGCCTACAGGTAGTCTTTGGGATGAATTAAAAGAAGATTATATCAAAGAAAACCCAGAATCTAGGACTTTAGACAACAATAACAGTACGTTGAAAATACCACCAGAAGGGTATATACTACCTAAACCAAAAGATGATTGATAAACTTATATATAATTTTTTTGCAAAACTAGATGATCTTTGTGCTTTAGTAGACAAATTATTTTTTTCACCTAAAAAGAAAAAGAATGGCAAATAAACCACTAAACATATCAGAAGAAGCAAAAGTGCAAATGCCAATGAAGACGGTTGCTAGTTTAATCGTTATCGTAGCACTTGGCACAATGGGTTATTTTCAAATCGTAGAACGTCTTAATGTTGCAGACACTCGAATACAATTAATGGAGAAAGATCTTGAAGAGAATACAGAGTTTAGAATAAAATGGCCACGTGGACAATTAGGTTCATTGCCCGCAGATTCTGAGCAGTTCATGATGATCGAAGATCTTTATAAGACCACGGATAAGTTACAATCACATATAGAAAATATGGCATTGAACAAAGTAAATATAGAATTTTTAAGAAAACAAATGGACAAAGTTTTAAATGATATTGAAAAATTAAAAGATGCTAATCGTGAAATTGGTTATAAGAACGGGAGTTACTCACAATGATAGGTTTATTTTTTATAGGTATGATAGTTTCAATTATTGCGTTATCAATATTAATATATGTGAGGAAATATGATTGAGTCTATAGTGGCCCTTTTGATGTTTATAAACGGAGAGATCAAGGAGCACTTGGTGCAAAAAAATATGGCCCATTGCCTTCGCGGGAAACGCCACGCAGAGAGAGAATTTAGTGAATCAGTAACCTACAAATGCTATAAAGGTAAGGCAGAAATAGAGTTGTATCAAGGAAGAAAATATATAAAAGCTTTAATATTGGAGTAATTATGGAATTAACACGAAATTTTAGTTTACAAGAATTAATAAAATCTGATACTGCTATCAGATTAGATATCAATAATAATCCAAACTCAGGTCAAATAGAAAAATTAAAAGCGCTGTGTGAAAATATTTTACAGCCAGTACGTGATCACTTCGGAAGAGTAAAAGTAACATCAGGATTTCGTAGCGAACAACTTTGTATAAAGATAGGTAGCTCTGTAAATTCACAGCACGCTAAAGCTGAGGCCGCAGACTTCGAAGTAATAGGCACAGACAACGCTGAATTAGCTGATTGGATAAACAAAAATTTAGACTATGATCAATTAATATTGGAGTTTTATACTCCTGGTGAGCCGAACAGTGGCTGGATACATTGCAGCTATACTACTGATCAACCCAGAAAACAATTTTTACATGCATACAAATCAGAAGGTAAAACAAAATACAAACCTGTGATTGGAAAGGCTTCAGATTTAGTGTGAGTAAAATAGATAAGAAAGCTATAGATATGTTTAGAAAGATAGACACAGTGCATGGACATTGTGAAGAATGTGAAGAAGAAGCTATCTTAGTTGCAATTGTTTCAGACTTTTATAGATGCACAAACTGTGGTCATGATACTAAACAACACATTAATGGTAGTATTAGATATATGCAACTATCAGAAAGTGATAAAAATTTTATAAAGCAACATGGCCAAAAGAACCTTTAAACACTTTGTTCCTAGACCAAAACCTAGAAAACGGCCTGGTATTCACAAGAAACGAAAGAGCAAGACTGAAAAACGCGATTTTAAAAAATATAACCGTCAAGGCAGATAAGTTAGCGAACGAGTATAACAAGACTAAGGATCCAGGCATCAAGGATCAATGGTATGCTACTATTAAAGAAGCAGTAAAATATAAACCTGAAGAAGAAGAAGAAGGTAATAGAATTAATTTTAAAAGAAAGAATTAAGTTTCCTGGATTGGAGCACATAGAAACTTAATAAATATCTGCTCTTTGTTTACCTCTTCTTGTCCAATAGTCTGTAATTGGACGATGGATTGTTTGTATCCTGCATCTAAACAAGTGTATAAATCAGTATATTTTTCTGCATATTCCATGGGTGGTAAACACTTACCGGCCATACCAGAACAAAATATAAAAGTTAAAATAAATTTCATTGACAAGTCTTGTAAAAAAATATAATTATCCTATATTATTATTTTAAATAATGAATGAAAGGATATCATAATGACTGATATAAACAAATACAAATCGGTAGCACTATCGCATAACAGCTGTGATAAATTGGACAAGATCCGCAAGGTAATTGTAACCGATGCAGAAGTATCTAGAGCAAAAGCTTTAGACATATTAATCAACGAGAAAGCGAGAAAGTTAAATGGCAGACTTAGGGTTAAAAGCAGTTAGCCTATATGAAACATTCAATCCAATAAGAAATCTATGGAGAAATGTTTTGATAGTTGCAATTGAAGATGCAATTAAAATGACAAACTTGATAGCAAAGTATCCAGAGTTTTATGGACACAAACGTTATCATTCAATTGATTATGTTACATTACCTAATTCAGATTTTGTAAAAATATGTGAGTATTCTGATTTAGATCATAACATAGTAAGAAAAAAAATAATTGAAACATTAGAAAGGATAAAAGATGGAAAAAAAGATATGCCCGCGATGTTTGGGAAATGGTTACTTCAAAGTAAAGAAGGAAGTCCAGTTGCCGGAAAAAGAAGAAACCATAGTAGTTCAATGTCCTATGTGTAACAGTGAAGGAGAAATAAAAGATGTCGATGGAAAAACAAATTAATACTTTGAAGAAAATTAATGAAGTTCATCGTATAGTAGATAGAAATACATCTATTTATACTAGAGATCTTGTTAGCAGTCTTATTGAAAAAATAAGAATGTTACAAAAACAAAAAAAGTTTTTACAAACTAAATTAAGGGAGGCTTGTAATGATAAAAGGTGATAGTGACGAGTACGAATTACTTGAGAAGTGGGCTAAAGATTTTGATTGCCAAGGTTATAAGACATGTGAGATTGGTGTTAGAGAAGGACTTGGTTCAAAGATTATCATGGACAATGTAAAAAATAATTACATTCATGTAGGTGTCGATCCATATGGTGATAGAGTCTATCAACATTGTGATGATCAAGCACTTCGTCAATGGATAGGATATGAAAAAGGAATTGCTCCTACGTATCCGGATTCCATGCGAGATACACTTTTAAAAGATATGATGCCATACCGACAACAGGGTAAATTTACTTTGTGTAATATGACTGATGAAGATTTTATGACAGTATCTAAACATAATGATTCAAAATTTGCTTTTGTACATTTTGATGGACCACATACTACAAGAGCTGTTTTAACAGAAGCAATTTGGTTTGCTAATCATAGCGCACCACATACACGTTTTGTATTTGATGATCACAATACATATGAAATGAGCACTATTGCTCATGTTTTAACTCACTTTAATTTTAAAACTAGTGGAATGGGTGATATCAAGTGTATGTTGGAGAAAATGGAGTGATAGTAGATAATGTTGATTTAAGTAAAGCTGTAAAAGTAGAAACAGTTATAGACGGAATAATTCCTGATAAATACTATTTATTTCCTAATAATGGTATGCACTATTTTTCACAAATACCAGAGACACATAACATTGGTATTTATAGAGAGAAGATATGGCCCCATCTTGTATGTGTAGTTGATGGTTCAATTCACTACAGACATCAATTTGGATCATTAGATGGAAAAGGTTATGTAGTTGTTAGACTTGATAAAGATACACAAAGAAGACCGACTTACTATAAATCAAGAAAAAAGATTAGATATTTTTATCAACAAACTTATACAATGATGCATAGATTGGTTGCTGCAACTTTTATACCTAATTATAACCCGAAAGAGCAAACTCAAGTTCATCACAAAAATGATGTTAAATTTGATTATAGAATAGAAAATTTAGATTGGGTATCTCACAAAGAAAATTCTATACATGGAAGTAAAGGAAAGAAAGTTGACCCTCTTGAAAGATGGAATTATTACTCTAAAAAAGATTGGTTTAAACAGGAAGGATTTTAACGTGAACAAAATTAAATGGAATAAGAGATTTATATACCCTAAGACAGTAAGAGAAGCTATAGAAGGAGAACGTCATTATAGTATTAATGATGAAAAACTACCTTCGGTTACGACTATATTACAGGCTACACAAAGTGACGAAAAAAAGGCAAGTCTCGAGAAATGGAAGAATAATGTCGGAAATGTGGCAGCAGAGAATATAAAGAATGAAGCTGCAAATAGAGGTAGTATCATGCACCATATCATAGAAAGCTATTTGCTGGAGCAAAGACATGCTGATTTAAGCGATTTGGGGCAGCAGGCAGGGGTAATGGCTCAAACTATCTATGATGAAGGTTTAAAAGGTTCTATGGACGAAATATGGGGTTCTGAGGTAACATTACACTATCCTGGTTTGTATGCTGGAGCGACAGATTTATGTGGAATTTACGAGAATCGGGAGTCTATCATAGATTTTAAACAAAGCAATAAACCTAAGAGAAGAGAGTGGGTTGAAGATTATTTTGTGCAATTAGCAGCATATGCGATGGCCCATAACTGTGTGTATAATACTAAAATTAATCAAGGTGTTATTTTAATGTGTACTAAAGACAACTATTTTCAAAAATTCGTGATTCGTGAAGCTGAATTCAACCGATACGTGTGGCAATGGTTAAGAAGGGTGTCAGATTACTACGAGAACAAGGCCTCATGAACCAAGAATCAGGGATTGTCACGCCCTTAATACATATTTTACTTTTTTTATTAAATTTTTTTTTCAAAAAAGATGAAAATATACGTTACAACGTTACATTTTAGTATGAATTGTAAAAAACATAGTAATATCAATACTTATTTAAGTAATAAATGTAGTAAATCATACGTTACATTGACGTTACATAACGTTACAATACCCAATTTAGAAAGCTTTTTTTATAATATTTTATATAGTATAAAATATTTTTTAAGTGTTAAGGATCATGAAGAAGCCAATTGTTTGTAAAATTAAAAAAAAGAAGTTTTTCCTGTGCAAGATTACATGGATTGATATTACAGGTGACGAAGGGCATGCGGGCATAGACCAGTTTGATAAAATGAATTATTGCACACTGGTAACGTATGGGTTTGTCTATTCAAAAGACAAGAAAGAACTCAAGACATTTTCTACTTATGATACAGATGAAGAGATATTTAGTGGCAGAAATGTGTTCCCAATCGGTTGTGTGAAGAAAATAGAAAAAATTTTAATATAATTTTAATAGAATATAAGATTGATATTCTATATATTGCAGATCTAACAAAGAGGAGAACAATATGCCTAAATCAATAAAAGAAATGGTTGATGAAGCTTTAAAACAAGCAATTGAGGATGGAAATATTGTGGTTAAGGATGATGATGGCCACGAGATGGAAGATCTTTCAATTGGTTGGGCTGAAGAGCCAGCTGAAGACGAAGACGAAGATTAATTTGTTTTGAGTGGAGGTTTTGGTTTTAATACTTTTTCTTTTAACTCCTCAACTTCCACTCCTTCTAAAATTGGTGAGTAATCATCTATAATTTTTTTCATTCTAGATTCTAATTCTTCTGTAGATAAATCTTCTAACTTACCTGTTCTAATTATTTTCTGTTCAATATACAAACCTGCCGCTTTACCACGTGCAACTTCTGCATTAACAGCTGCAGACCAAGCTTTCTTTTCTCTAGCTTCGTTTCTTAATTTAGCTAACTCTGATATGTGATTAGCAAATGTAACTTCATATTGCTTCTGCCACTCTTCTCTAAGTTGACCAATGTATTGTACTACGAGTGGATATAATTTTGGATTTTGTAATTTACTAGCTGCCTGTCTTGCTGACTCTTTTGCATAACCAGCCGCTATTGCGCATTGGGTACCATTCATTCTACCCTGTTCTGCTATTAATAAATTAGCAAATTTTATTTGTTGTTCTGTTAGTTTCTTTGGTAAACCCATGTTTGACTTTTAGCACAACATTGATATAAATGCAACCATTGTAGTATGAATGGAAAGTTATTAAGACAAGTATTAGATAAGATGTTGAAAGGCAATCTGCATTCTGGTGAAGCAAGAGTGCAAGTATGTTTGCCGGATGGCAAGTATTATGACATTACCTCATTACAATTGATGGAAAATAAATTATTGGGAGTCAGAGAAACTCACAGATTAGTATTTACTGTTAAATCAGAAACTTGGAATATGGGTAAAGTTTTAAAAAAGATTGGATGAATCTAAATCAAATACACAAAGTAGAATTACCTTTTGGTATTGTAAAAGAAGTTAGAGCTTGGAAGAAAGCTTGTGATGAAATAAAAAATTCTCCTTTAGCACATCTAAAAGCACATGACAATGAAGGCACAAGAACAAATCATTATCAAACAAGTGTACCTATAAGTTTGATAGAACCTTCGTATTGGTTACCATTTACTTTGAGATTGTGTGCTCAGTTGTATGGTGGTTCACATAGAAATTATTATTTAAGAAAGAATGAAGGCCATTTTGATGGCTATGATCTTTGGATTAATTACTCTTACAAAGGCAACTCTAATCCTATTCACAATCATTCTGGTTCTATATCTGGTGTTATATTTTTAAAAAACAAAGATGAAACTATATTTACAGAGTCTGATGTTAAGATATTAGGTGAGCCAGGTGAGATGATATTATTTCCATCTCATACCTTTCACAAGGTAGAACCACAAAAGAAAGACTACGAGAGAATTACTTTTGCTTTCAATGTAAACAGAAAGAATTTGTCTTGACAAATACCTAAATGGGTATATTGGAAAACTATCTTGTTAACCTGAAAATCAGATGAAACCAGAGACCAAATTTTATGCAAAAGTTAAAAAATATTTTAAAGAGTTTTCGCTTATCAGACTGGAGAATCTTAGCCTTCCCGGTACTCCTGATCTATTGGTCTATAATAATAATCGGCACTTTTTCACTATAGAGCTGAAGGTTACATCAACAAACAAAGTTCGCTTCTCTCCACATCAAATTGCGTTTCATGTGAAACATCCTGACAATACTTTTATCTTAGTTCTTGATACCAGATACAAGAACGAAAAACTTTATGAAGGTAGAAGAATCAGGGAGCTTGTTGCTTGCGGCTTGGAGCTTGATGCTTGCTGCTTAGGGCTTGAAGCTTGCGTTACGTATCTTGATCAGCTTGGTGCTTGAAGCTTGCAGCTTGTCGCTTGTGGATCAAACCTTTGTTTGCATTTGAGATTGGTCTTGGACCAGGAAGCTTGTAGCTTGTCGCTTGCTGCTTGGGGCCCGGATCAGGCGCACGCTCCACTTGCGCCGTCGCGCTTGGCTCGCTAATGGCCTGATCCAGTTTATTACGCAGCTTACGTAATTCTTTATAATATTTTGGGTGTTTAAATATGTGCATTAATGTTTACCGTATGAAACTGTTTTTATATTAGGATCCCAGCATTGTCTACAGTCTCCACACTTGCCGCCCTGACTTGGAGCTGGACACGTGGCGCCAGTCTCTACAACCATTGAAGAGTTGGGCCAGGTTGTATTCTCCTGTCCAATCATTGGAGGGGAAAACCTGATCACCAGGTTAGAAGGTTTGCTGGCTAGATGGTTTTTTATCCAGGCTTCTCTAGTTGGCATCCAGTGCCTAGTGTCCGGGGTGAGCTTGCATACTTCAAAAATTTTGTTCAGGTGCTGCAGGTCTTGCACATCTCCGGCGTCATGCCAGCGGAAATACTTTTGTCGCTTCACCTGCACAACCATTGCTGCAACCC
>JACLAC010000982.1_pt1 | contig 21833 bp, 17 predicted proteins | sample 8027881 | NCBI WGS metagenome assembly JACLAC01 (sample SAMN15725517, study PRJNA655200) | protist metagenome | isolation source: fluorescence activated cell sorting (FACS) single amplified genomes of... | place: Spain: Blaines Bay Microbial Observatory, Mediterranean Sea | collected 2016-01-19 | reverse complement strand
TCGATACCAAAGAGGGAGTTAAGACTGGCAAGGGTCTCAAGAGGAATCCCGGTCGTCCCCAGATTGGAGGACCAGTCAACTCCCTTACGTTCACCCGCACTGCTGTTCACGCTGAGGATCTTGACCTCGATAACAACCTGCCCCTTGGCCTTGTCAACGGAAGTGAGGAGCTCTCTGGCGCGCTCCACCTGATGCGCTGCATCCACGACGATAATCGTGTTGGTCTTGGGTTCATAATTCGCGATCCCGGTTGGGGAGAGCATGGGCTGAATCAGTCCCTTGATCTGCTCAATGTCGGTGGGACGAAGATAGCGAAGCTGATAATGCCATTCCGTGGCAGGCAGCCGGTTGAGTTGCTCTGCATTCAGGGCATAAACCGTATTTCCCTTGGTATAAAGCGTGAGCCCATACTGGAAGGCCAGTTCTTCCATCTGCTCCAGGGGGTTACCTCCATTAAGGTGGCCACTTACATTGAAGTCAGGGCCAGCGATGCTGGTGTTATGGAAATATTGCTTATTGGCTCTCTTCGCCAGCATCTGGAAGATGTCGTTGATCGCAGCATCCCTGATCAGGTATTCCCCGTTGCTTTCGTCGATCTGTCCCGAATGGCTACCGGGATCCGTAATTCCCTCTTCATCCACATCCGGAGGCGGGGGCGGAGGAGGAAGCTCGGAAAGATCCGCACGCCCGGGGAGAGCTGGTATCGCTATGGGTACCGGCTCAATGGGATTTTCCTCTTCCGGAGGGGTCTCCGGGGCAACAGGAGGATCAGCCACTCCGGGTGCTGTGGGGTCAAATTCGGGGGGACTGATGACCGGGGCTGGTTCGGCCGGTTCCTGCGGCACTACCGGATCGTCCAGCACCTGCTGTCCACGGGCAAATGCAATGCTCAGCAGCAGGAGTGAAAACAGTAACTTGTTCGGTTTCATGGGGGTATTCTTTATAAATGGAGTAGTTCCCTACGGCAGGGGAGGAGAAGAATCAGACTCTAGACGGAGGGGCTCAGATTCACCCCGGCTCCTGGGAGTCAGGCCCTGCACCCGGAGTTGTCTCCCGGCAGTGGTGACCCCATCAGGAAGAGTATCAAGACGGCGAAGCGCCACTTCCCCGGTCTGCAGGTTTCTGAAGGTGACCCGGGAGGATCCGATGGATTCAACCCGGACCGAGATTCGCTCCCCGTCCCGGATGATCGGAAAAACCTGGCCCAGACGGAACATGCGGGCGCCAACCAGAAATTCCTTTTCCCGCGAGTTGATAACGGAAATCCGAATATCGTTGATGAAGGCGCTGAAAGGAGTCTTACGAACCTCCTTGGCAACATGACTGATTACCGGGGTTCTCGCAGGATTCTGATAGAGTCCGAATGGTCCGCGCTCACGGCTGGCAATGGAAAGACTCTTTCTCATCGCAGCAATCCGGCCGTTGAGGTCTTCAGCCAGAAATCTCGCGGGAGCGGATCCTGATACCGTGGAAACGGCAACCGGTTCCTCAGCTACTAGAAAGGAAGAACCTAGAAACAGCGTAACGAGTGCAATCTTCATTATTTCTGCCATGTGGTATAAACGACGGCCGCATTGAGGACATTCTGGTTGGCGGCTCTGGAAAGTTTTATGCTGTCGAGCTGGAGTTGCGGCATTCTGGTCTCCAGCTCAAGAAACGCGGTCTGCAGGGCCCTGTAGGTTCCACGAAAGGCAAAATGTAACTGGATGGAGGGCTGCTTGCTGGCCCCTCCTATTCCCCCGGCAGTGGTAGTTGGACGGAACGCGGTCTGCTGGAAGTGGGTAGCATCAAAGTCCTTCTGGAAATCACGGAAGAAGGTGTTGACGGATGTCGCTGCAGGCTGCTCAAAAAGAGACATCCAGCGATGCATGTGCGGAGCCTGTGACTGAACGTTTCGCTCCAATGCCCGTCGCTCTCTTTCAACGGACTTGAAGGTCTGATGGTGATTCAGGCGGGATTCATAAGTAGCCTCAAGCTTTCCACGGAAGTGAAGACCAAGGCCCAGACCGACCACGACAAACAGCACCGGAGCTACCAGGCCGAAGACGATGACAGAGTCCTTGTAGTGAGGGTTCATGGCGCGGAAGTAATGGGAATCGCAATTGGATCCTCAGCCGTAATTCGCTGAGTTATGGTAAGTCTGAAATTGTGGGCAAATCGCTCCTCCGGTTTCGTTCCTCCGAGCGGCTTGAACCGCTTATTCTCAGAAGTCAGCAGATTCACCAGCAGGGTTCGGGAAGGCAGATCTGTCCGGAACGACTCGTTACCCGTATGCTTGCAGATACCCTCAAAGACTTTCCCCATTCCTTCAGTAGTACTGATCACGGTAAGATGGTTCAGAGCCTCCGTGTTGGAAACTCCGCTGACCGTCCACTCCTTGACTACGCCCGCACTCTTGGCCTTTTTTTCCTGAACCAATTCCGGCCTCACCCGGTGACTGGCCTCCGAAAGAATCACGCTCTCCGGATCTGGAAAGAGCTGGTTCACCAGTTCCATCGAGACCCATGCCTTGGAACGGTCAGCGAGCAGAGAACTCCACTGTTCATAGCGACGGATCTCGGAGGCAAGAATCTTGTTCCCTTCCCGGGAGACCTCACCGGTCCGATGCCAGGCTTCGTCGTTGATAATCCTGAAAGTTCGAATTCCGGTCCACCCTAGGAAAAAAACAAGAGCCACAGCCCCAAGCCTCAGAGCTATCGCTCCGTAACGGAGCATCTTCATCTCAGCCCGGGAAGGGTAGAGTTCTGTCTCTTCTCTGCCCACCGGGAGAAAGTTCTGGTTCGCCCACTTCTGCTCAGCCATTCCCCTGAAGGTCTCCGAAGACACAAGGCTCTCCTCGGCACTGTCGGCAAGAAGGCTGGAAGGCCCCTGAAACTCAAGCGGCACTTCGGGATCGAACCACGTACTCGCGCGCCAGTTTAGAACCACCGCTCCGGGAAGCTCCGGAACAGAGGCCCCCTCTTTCTGGGGGTGAGCCAGCGGAAGAATATAGACCAGTGGCTCAGGCAATTCGAGAGCAGCCGCCATGGTCTGCATGATCCGCCCGACGTGCGGAGGGGTCCGCCCCGAATGATGCCGGACGGAGCGAAGCATGACGAGTTCCCCTTCTCCCGAAAAAAAGGCGATCACCGAGAAGGATTCATACGAAAAAAAGATACTGAAAGGCTGGGAGGGTAACTGTGCAGCCAGTTGCGGCAGCGTGGTCAGGGCCGCCAACGGAGCACTCAGGGCACAAGTCCGGATGGGAAAGTTAAGTGCTTCACTGACCGCCCGGATCTGGCGCAGGTAGGAGTGACACTTCCGTGAAATGGTAATGGCCGAACCGAATTGCTGGCCCGCCTTGGCACCCGGATAAGGAAATAGTCGAAAAGAGAGTTCCTCCACGGAAATGCTGTGATCTTCCAGGACCCCCTGAGGCTCGTTAATGAGCCGGTTACTCAGATCATTCAGATCCTCAGGGCGCTCGTGAGCTCCCGAAATTTCAGAAATTGCGAACTCATCCGCCAGATGCAGGATCACGGCGAGAGAGCGAGGCTTCCCGTCAAACTCTCTACGGACCTGCGAAATATACTCCTTCAACTCTTCCTCACCTGCCTGCAGTGAAGGCGTGCTTACCCGGGTCCAGTTTTTCCGGGCATCCTTACCGGAACAGATATGTGCCTCCGAGATGTCCTCGCCTTCAAGGAACAAATGAAGCTGACACTCCAGATCAAGGGCGTCACGGTACCAATCATGATTCTTCGACCGCGTAGTCTCCCGATGGAGACGACGAGCCTGAAGGAACCGTTGCCAGGCAGAAAGTCGGGCAGGGTGGACCAGATAGTCCATAGCTGGGGTAGGCGGTGAATCACTGCTCACGATCAACCAGAGGAATCGAACCTCGGGTTGCTGAGCCTGAGGATCAGAAAAAACTACCGGGACCGGCGCCGGGCTACTCCCGGCACCAGTCTCCGGAAATTGAGCTCTCTTACCAGTCAGCGTAATCGCTGGGAACGTGCTTCTCCATGCTGGCGAGTGAGCAACTCATGTAGAGAGCGCCCGAGAGCGGAAGCTCGTCAGCCATATACATGTAGGTCCCTGAGCTGGGGCACGAGGGCTGGCTTTCCACGAATTTACCGGGGCCGATGATTTCTCTCTGGGCACCAGGAACAGTTTCGCCAGCGGCGTGACCATTCATATTCTGATAGGAACGCATTCCTTGCTGCACATTACGGATGTTCATTATGCATCCTGCGCGATCAGAACCCCTTTTCCAGGCGCGAGCGCCGACAAAAAGGATACTGATTAGTGAGAGAAGCACGAGAATCACGACCGTCAACTCAATGAGGGTCATCCCGGACTTCCTGGTCTTTTGGGTGTATGTCAGTGTCATGGTTTGTTGTTTTGTCTCGGTTGATGATGCGCACGAGGCGCATTGTATTGAGGCCCTCGGAATCCCCGGTCAGATTTCATCTTCATCGTTCCGGTTCATCCGAGCACTCTCATAAGTCTGTTCGTCGATGGCTCCTCGCTTGAGCAGATCAAGAAGGCTGTCGTCCCAGGAAATATTGCCGGCCCGGCGAATCACATCTTCCAGGGAGTTTGCCCCCGAGGAATAATTCGCAATGGCACTGGAGACGGCATCATTGTTGTTCTGGAGAAATTCGTAAGTCAGAACCCTCTTCCCGTTCAGCCCCTTCAGCAGTCCCTGAGAATGAATGAAGATCAGCATCTCGCTAAGCCGGCTGAGAACGGAACTGAACTTCTCATGCGGATACATCTCAAGGATTCGCCCCATCGTCTTCACCGCCCCCGTCGTATGGAGTGTCGAAAGGACGAGGTGTCCGGTCTGGGCCGCCTCCAGACAGGTATCCATGGCATCACGGTCACGGATCTCTCCAAGGAGAATAATGTGAGGGGCCTTACGTAATACGTCCTTGAGGCCCTGTCGGTAACTCGCCACGTCCCTTCCCACTTCCTGTTGCGTGATGATACTAGGCGACATGGCACGATGCCCCGGATAATTCGGGTGCTCCATGTCTGCCTGATAGCGGTATTCCACCGGGTCCTCGATCGTGACAATATGCTTCGATGATGACTGCCTCAGCCAGTCCATGAGGGAGGCCAGGGTCGTCGACTTCCCCGAGCCAGTCGGCCCGGTAACCAGGCAGAGACCAGCTCTCCGGCAAACAGCCTGCCGTAATGAGCCCGAGGTATCAGGGTCGATTCCCAGTGCATCCAGGGCCGGAATATTGTCACTCAGGATCCGGCACGTAATCCCGAGCCCTGAGGAGGACAGGTGTGCCTGAATCCGCAGCCGACCCGAAACCCTGCTCCCGGCAGCGTAAGGTATTCCATCAGCGGAGAAATCATCCACCCGGGTCTCCTGAAAGCGCTGGAGCGCCCGTGCAACCTTGTCATCAGGGCAAGTTGCTGAGTCATTCCCGCCAAAACCATGACCCGATTCTTCCTGCCGGCGAACCAGAGCCCTGTAAATCTCCAGGAGATCGCAATCCGCAAGGAACCCCAGAAAGTCGAGACATTCCATCCCGTGATTGGTCTCGACGTAAACAGGTCGCTTGGCACGGAACTGGATATCAGAAACGCCGCGCCCGTCGCAGGCCTCAAGAGAGACCGCGAGAAGCTCTTCCCCGGACATGCCACGCTGGAAGGTCCGCAATTGCGGAGCCTCCGGCAGGGCCGGGGGTTGCTGGACCGCACTCATGAAAATTTAGAGCGCAATCTTCATCAGGCGAAAACGACGATCCGGATCATACATCGGGATCTGCGCTTCGCCGTCTGGGTAAGGGTGAGACCAGAAGGGTTGCATCAGCTAGTTGTCAGTTCTATTGAGTATCGCTATCTTACTTTCCGTGCTGCGCCTCTGCTGCTGGTAGATGGCCCCCATGTAACGGGGTGGGCGCGAACCATCTCCAGTCGGTTAAATATGCGAAGATCCCGTGTGGATCTGGTGGTAGTAGTGCGAACCCGGTTGAACTGATCTGAAACCTCCTGGATCACCGAACCGGAAGATGATCGTCTCCTTGGGAAGACCAACACCTAGAGATCCTGATAATTTGGGGGCACAGATACTCATCCGTTGCCATTTTCTAATTGAACTTAACTATATGATCAACCTTTTTTATTATTTGCGTGTTAATAACCTTTAAAGCTGTGAATTTCGCCCTACTGCAGCTGGGCAGGCCCTGTAAATTATTCACAATGAGTCGATTGTCTAAAATTTTAGCCGGCGTCTGGGCTCTTGAATTTTCCTCAAATTCCAGGATTAACCCGCTGAACCAGGCCAGCATGGGCAAAAAAACAGTCCTGCTGGTAAGCGGGAGCCGAGGAAATGAGCTCTTTTCCTCCAACTAGGAGATCTCACCACGAGCCAAACCTATCTCCTCAAGAGCCGCCTGAGCTAGAGCCAGCTTGAAGATCGGGAACCAGAACGGAGAACAGGACACGTAGTTGAGCCCGGTTCGGGGGAAGAAATCCATGGAATCAGGGTCTCCCCCGTTTTCGCCGCAGATACCGATCTTGGTTTCTTCTTGTTAGAGCGTCCGCCTTTAACGCCCACCTCAACCAGTTTACCCACACCCTCCTGATCGAGACCAGCGAATGGGGTGTTGCTTAGAACCTCCGCATCCTGACAGGTTAGAAGGAAGCTCGAGGAGTCATCTCGGTCCAATCCGAGTCCGGTCTAAGCAGGATCATTGGTTCCCAAGGAGAAGAACTCAGCGGTGATGGCAGCACGTGGAATTTCAATCATCGTCCCCACGACGGACTTCGGATCGCTTTTCTTAAGACTGAGCTTCTGCCGAACCTCAGTAGCCTCGACCTGCATAGCCGTAAGAGCTGGGTAGCTCATGCCGAGACGGAACCCACGGTGACCAAGCATTTGATTCTCTTCGGGCAGAGCATGAATCATCCTTAGTGATCGCAGCGGCGCTGGTCCCAATCTTTTTGAGACAAGCGATTTCCAGCGCTCGACATTTCTAACTGCTCCGCTACCCCTCCAATCGCAGTCTATGACTCTTTTCTCCGCAAACGAACTCCGCCTCGCTTACGGCCACCAGACCCTCCTCGATGGCGTCACCGTCGCAATTTCTGCCGGTGAAAAAGTCGGCCTCGTCGGGCGGAACGGATGCGGAAAAACTTCTCTTCTCAAAATCCTCGCCAATGAGAGCCAAGCTGACTCCGGAGACACCTCGGCCCGCCGCGGCCTCCGCATCGGCTACCTCCCCCAGGAGTTCGAACTCGATCCCGCCCTCTCCGTTTACGACAACATCGCCGCCGGTGCTGCCGACGTCGCCTCTGCTGTAACGCGCTATGAAAATGGCGCCGGTAGTGAATCTGAACTCGCCGACCTCCTCACCCTTATTGAGCACACTGATGGCTGGAATCTCGACGCCCGCATCAAATCTCTCTCAAATGCCCTCTTTACTCCGCCGCTCCAATCCGAAACAGGACTCCTTTCCGGTGGTGAAAAACGCCGTGTCGCCCTTTGTAGTGCTCTCGCCTCACAGCCTGACCTTCTTCTCCTCGACGAACCCACCAACCACCTCGATTCCGAATCAATCCGCTGGCTGGAAGACTTTCTCAAAACCTACACCGGGGCCGTTATCTTCGTCACCCACGACCGGTATTTTCTCAACGTCATCGCCACTCGCATCATCGAGATCTCAGACGGCAAGGCCTACTCTCATCCCGGAAACTACACCGCCTTTCTCGAGTCCAAGGCGGCACGACAGGAAATCGCCGAGAACACCGAAAAGAAGCGCCAGAAATTCCTTAAGGACGAACTCAAGTGGGTCAAGGCAGGCGTTAAAGCCCGCACTACCAAATCCCGCTCCCGCCTTAATGCATTCTACGAAGTCAAAGACCAGGACGCTCCCGTTCGTGAAGGTGAAATTGATCTCCTCATCCCCCCTCCACCACGACTCGGCAATACCATTGTAGATCTCGAAGACGTCTCCATCACCTTGGGAGACCGCACCCTGTTCCGGCACATGAACCTCTCTCTCGAAGAGGGCCAATGCACCGGCATCGTGGGTAAAAACGGCGTTGGCAAATCGACCCTCCTCAAAATTTGTCTCCAACAACTTGAGCCCACCTCCGGCAAGGCAATCCTGGGCAAGAAGGTCAAAATAAACTACATCGACCAGTCCCGGATGCAACTCGATGACACCGGTTCACTTCTCGATGAAATCTCGGACGGAAACGAGAAGATCGAATTTGGCGACGAAATTCTCGGCGCCCGCGCCTACCTGCGCCGCTTCCTTTTCTCAGACGAACGTATCAACGAACGCGTCGACCTCCTCTCAGGAGGCGAACGCGCCCGCCTCATGCTCGCCAAGGTTCTAAAGACCGGAGGCAACCTCATCGTTCTTGACGAACCCACCAACGATCTCGACTTACAATCACTCCGGATGCTTGAAGAGGCACTTGCTGCCTTCCCAGGCACCATCCTTGTCGTCTCCCATGACCGCTACTTCCTCGATCGTATTTGCGATCAAATCGTCGCTTTCGAAGACGACGGTGTGAAAGTCACCCCCGGCAATTTCTCCTACTATCTTGAGAAACGACAAGCGCATGAAAACGCCGCGCGAGCGCAGGCCACCGCCGCCAACCGCGCAGCTAAAAAGCTAGCCTCCAGGAAAAAGCCAGGGCCGAGAAAGCTCACCATGGCCGAAGCCAAAGAACTCGAAACCCTCGAGGACAAAGCTATGGAAGCCGACGATGCGGTCACTACTCTGCAGGAAAAACTTTCTTCGCCCGAAGTCCAAACCGACTTCGAACAAATCCCCGTCGTCATGGCTCAACTGGAGGCCGCTAAAAAAGTGGCTGACGAAATCATCAACCGCTGGGAGTTCCTCGAAGAAGTGAAAGCGAATTCACCTATCAAATAGAAATCCTCCCAAAATCATGTCGACCATCCGGATCTACCCTGGATTCTAACGGGCCCAGCAACCGAAAAGTGTACCCTGATCTAACAGATCTTTTTCTCTTTTCCCCGGAAACCTGAGGCAACCAAGTCTGCAAGACTGAAGAACCCTCACTGGAGCACCCTTCGAATCCAATAAAGGAGAGAGAACTCCATGCTTAAAAAAAGCCCCGCTCGCTTTTACGAACGGGGCTTTGAAATTTCTTATGTCGTCAACTTCTAGCTCACTTCACTTCGAGCCATTCCCTTTTCCTCGAGGGCGGCTTGCGCGAGGGCAAGACGGGCAATGGGGATACGAAATGGTGAACAGGACACGTAATTGAGTCCGGTGCGGTGGAAGAACTTCACGGAATCAGGATCTCCGCCGTGCTCGCCGCAGATGCCAATCTTGAGTTTCTTCTGAGTCTTGCGACCACCTTTGACACCCATTTCAACAAGCTTGCCCACCCCTTCCTGATCGAGACCAGCGAACGGGTTGTTGTTGAGAACCTCCGCATCCTGGTAGGTTGGGAGGAAGCTGGAGGAGTCATCACGAGAGAGACCAAGTCCGGTCTGCGTAAGATCGTTGGTTCCGAAGGAGAAGAACTCAGCGTGCTTGGCTACTTCGTCAGCGGTGATGGCAGCGCGAGGAATCTCAATCATGGTTCCAACGGTGTACTTCAGCTCGCTTTTCTTCAGACCAAGCTTCTTACGAACTTCCGCAGCGGTGGTGTCGATGACGTTCTTCTGAAGTTCAAGCTCACGTGCATAGGCAACGAGTGGGACCATGATCTCAGGGAGAACCTTGGTGCCCTTCTTCTGCACCTCGTGAGCAGCCTCGAGGATAGCCTCGACCTGCATTGCAGTGACAGCAGGGTAACTGATGCCGAGACGGCAACCACGGTGACCAAGCATTGGATTCTCCTCGTGAAGAGCGTGGATACGCTTGGTGATGGCAGGAGCACTCATGCCAATCTTCTTGGAGAGATCCTTCTTCTGAGCGGCATCCATGGTCCCGATGAATTCGTGAAGAGGTGGATCCAGAAGACGAATGGTGGCTGGGCGACCTTCGAGGGACTTGAAGATGCCGATGAAGTCTTTCTTCATGAAGACCTTGATCTTCTTGAGTGCCTTGGCGCGGCCGGCGTCGTCATCAGCGAGAATCATCTCACGAACAGCATCGATGCGGTTGCCCTCAAAGAACATGTGCTCGGCGCGGGTCAGGCCAATACCTTCAGCGCCAAACTTGATCGCCTGCTGCACCTGCTCCGGAGTGTCCGAGTTGGTGCGGACACCAAGCTTCCGCAGCTTGTCGGTCCAGCTCATGAGCTCCATGAACTTCTTGTAAGTGTCAGAACGCTTGGCAGCAGCCTTGTTCTCGATGAGGCCCTGGATGACCTGGGAAGGAGAAGACTTAATGCCGCCTTTGTAGACATTTCCAACGAATCCGTTCAGGGAAAGCTCATCGCCTTCCTTCAGGGTAACGCCGTTTCCGGAGAGAGTCTTCTTGGAGTAGTCGATAGTCATGCCGTGGGCACCGCAAACACAGACCTTCCCCATCTGGCGGGCAACGAGAGCAGCATGTGAGGAAGCACCACCCTCGGTGGTAAGAATTCCGTCAGCGGCAATCATTCCACGCAAATCCTCCGGAGAGGTGGCTTGGCGGACAAGGATCACGTTCTGACCTTTGGCAGCTGCCTTGACCGAGTCTTCAGCGGAAAAATAGATCTTTCCGGAAGCAGCACCAGGCCCGGCGGGAAGACCATTGCCAACTTTCTTGGCAGCCTTCTCCGCCTTGGAGTCGAAGATTGGAGCGAGGAGGTGGCCAAGATCATCGGCCGGAATGCGGAGAATGGCTTCTTCCTTCTTGATGAGGCGCTCCTTGACCATATCAAGAGCGATGTTGACGGCAGCGAAGCCGGTGCGCTTTCCGTTACGGGTCTGCAGCATCCACAGTTTTCCTTCCTCGATGGTGAACTCAACGTCCTGCACATCGCGGAAGTGCTTCTCCAGCTTCTTCCGGGTTACGAGGAGTTCTTTGTGAGATTTGGGAAGATCTTTGGCCATCTTGGCGATGGGCTTCGGCGTGCGGACACCGGCAACGACGTCCTCGCCCTGTGCGTCAATGAGGTACTCCCCGTAAAAAACATTTTCGCCAGTGGCCGGGTCACGAGTGAACGCAACGCCGGTTCCGGAACTCTTACCGGTGTTACCAAAGACCATGGCCTGAACGTTTACAGCGGTTCCCCAAGCGGCGGGAATTCCATACTTCTGGCGATAAACGATCGCACGGTCGTTTTGCCAGGAGTTAAAGACCGCATTCACGGCTCCCTTGAGCTGCTCGCGCGGATCTTCGGGGAAATTCTTGCCTGAACGTTTCTTAATAAGCGCTTTGAAAGCGGCGACCACTTCGCGGAGATCCTTCTCCTTGAGACCAGAATCGTCTTTCACCCTGGCCTTGGCCTTGGCCTTATCAAGAATGACCTCGTAAGGATCGTGGTGCTCACCAGCTTCGGCTTCCACTTCCATTACGACGCTTCCATACATCTGGAGGAAACGACGGTAGGAATCCCAGGCGAACTTTGCATTGCCGGTCTTCTTGGCAAGGGCTTCGACGACTTCGTCGTTGATCCCGAGATTGAGGATGGTGTCCATCATGCCGGGCATCGACTCACGAGCACCGGAACGAACCGAAAGAAGAAGGGGATTCGCGAGGTCCCCAAACTTCTTGCCCATGGCTTTTTCCACCTTGGTAATATTTGCCTCGATCTCGGCATCAAGAGTCTTGGGATACTTTTTGCCGTTGTCGTAGTAGTAGGTGCAAACTTCGGTCGTAATAGTGAAACCAGCTGGAACGGGAACTCCAATGCTGCTCATTTCGGCGAGATTCGCACCTTTCCCCCCAAGGAGAGCTTTCATCGATCCATCACCGTCGCACTTTCCTGCGCCGAAGTAATAGACGTTCTGCTTTTTCTTACTAGTGGTAGCTTTGCGACGAGTCGGAGCTTTCTTGCGGGCTGACTTACGTTTGGTTGCCATCGTCAGGATAGGGGTAGATCTGGTTGTGGAACGTGCGCCAAGAGCGGGGAATCAGAGTGCCCGGCGCGAGCGGGCGCGCACCTTATCAACCGTTTCTTAACTGTCAATCAGCCAGTTCCACCCATAAAAGATGCAATTTCAACCCTCCGAAGTACGCGTGAAGAGAGCCCGCAATCCCCCGGCGAGTATCCTGCTCAAGTGGCAGGATCAAACGACCTTATCCTTCCGTTCTCCCTGATCCCTTCACCGCCTGGTTAGTTTGACAGCTTTAGAATTCAGCCTCTGCCTTCGGAATTTTCTCTCCTTCCCTTCGATTGCTATTGCCAAGAAACCTCACCGGGCGCTATCCGTGCATCTGTTCAACGTAATTTAACCATGAGCATTATCCCAACCATCAGTTCAGGCACCGCAGGTCCTCTCGGTGTTCAGCATCTCCCCCGCCTCTGGCAGAAAGCTTCGCTCGACGCCGCCGGCAAACTTCATCCCGACTATCCTGCCGCTGGTGCCGGGTTCGACCAGATGACCCTCGACGCGCTCGGCATCGATCGCCAGGCATTCCTCGATCACGTCGCCGCTGAAAAGCCGAACTACGTCGCCTGCGAGGCCTGGTGCCAGTCCAACGGAAGCTTCGATGCCGACAAGATCGCCGCTCACAACGCAGCGGTAAACGGCTACAACCACGACGACGATACCCGTGGCGGTATTCTCGGCGCAGTCGGTCTTCCCGCTGATGCCGGTATTCTCGACGCGGTAAACCTCAACAATCTCGAGGACTGGAACGACTTCCACGGTGCGGAAATCGCAGGATAGTCCAGCGAACCAGTTAAGATATTCATCTGAAAGAGCCCCGCAATCGCGGGGCTCTTTCTCTTTAAACTGAAGACGTTTCCCTGCGCTCTCAGGAACCGTGTCGCCCAGGGAAGGTCAGTTCGGCAACCCCGGATTTATCCAGTTCCCCAAGCCCTTCGGCAGTCATCTTATCGTATTGAGCCTTGGTCGCGTCATTGACTGGCAGGCTGAGACCGGCAGACTGCGCCAGGGCCTGGGCAATCCCGGAATCCTTGGCAGCATGCTCCGCCGAGAACCAGCACTCGTGATCGCGGTCGATCATATCCTCGGAATCCGTCTCCAGAACCCGTGAGTTGGCGCCTGTCTGCGAGAAAATTTCACAGATCATCCCGAGATCGAGCCCAAGGGAAGACGCAAGGCCCAACCCTTCCGCCAGTCCGGCGGTGTTGATATTCATCACCATGTTGACCAGAGCCTTGACCTTGGCCGCCTGCCCCGCCTCTCCGCAGTGACGAAGGTTCAGTGAAAGATCATTCAGTAATTCCCGGTTGCTGTTGAACACTTCTTCATCGCCCCCGATCATAAGGTAGAGATTGCCTTCCCGTGCATGACTGATGCTGGAAGCCATTGCGCCCTCCAGCACCGCAGCCCCAGCCTCCTTGCCCGCATCATAAGCTTCCCGGTGGGCACCGGGGGAAAGGGTGGCACAATTGATGAAAGTCTTGCCCCCGGCTTCCTGCAGAAGATTATCCTCTTCCGAGAAGTAGATCGCTCTCATTGCGTCATCATTCGTAATCACCGTGATGATGACATCTGCAGCAGCGGTTACCCCGGCAAGCGTGGCACAATTCTCTGCACTCAATTCTTCCGCCAGGGAGGCGGCAATTTCCTTGTTGATATCGTAAACCGCGGTCACCTCGTGACCACAGTCAAGTTGCAGGTGGCGGGCCATGTTGGCGCCCATCCGTCCTACGCCGACAAATGCTACTTTTTGGCTCATGATGTATTATTCTTTGATGCGTTACTTGAATTCTGGATAGAAGGGATTGTGGGCCTTTTCCTCTCCCACTGTTGTCATGGGACCGTGTCCCGGACAAATCACCGTGTCGTCCTGCAGGCTGAACAATTCGGCCCGGTTGGTCGCAAGGGCATCCTGGTAGGAAATCATTCCGCCTCCCATGGACTGCGCGAACAGCGCATCTCCCACAATGGCCACCGGGCACGATAACCCGTTGATGACATAGGTCGTTCCGCCTGGCGAATGGCCCTTGGTCAAGCGGGTGGAGACGCGCAGCGTTCCCACCGAAAAGGCATCTCCGGGCTGGAAACGGGTCGCTCCCCCAGTCGGCTCCAGGGCATTTACGAAAGTCTTGAGCTCCGAGTTGTGCTTCTCCACCGCTGCCCGGTCTGCGATATGGTCAAGATGGGTATGAGTCAGGAAGAGTTGTGTGAGGGTCAGGCCGAGTTCATCAACCAGCCCGATTGCTCCACTCGCGTCCGTCCCCGTGTCGAAGAGTGCCGCCTCCTTCGAGGCGGGATCCCACACCAGATAATTGTTCACCGTCATGTCATCAAAGACGGTGTTGTACTGACGAAGGCCCTCGATCTCGACCGGCGCTGGCACCCACGCCTCCCGGGCTCGTTCCACAAGCGTATCAGCATCCAGGCCCAGCGGAGAGGCGACCTTGCGCAGCGACTCCTCGTCAAGCTCTCCGTCTTTCAGTTTCGCAATCGTTTCCTCGGAAACACCGGTCAGGAACTCTAGAACTCCATCCGGCATCCCGGTACCCCGCAGGGCCTTTCCGAGGACATCCTCAAAGTTATCTTCCAGGGGAATACTGCTCATTGTTTCGACGATTCTACTTTGACGAGCTTGGTGATCCGCCCGAACCGGTTCCAGTCCTGCACATACAGATTGCCCGAGGGGTCGTAGGCCAGTCCATGCGGTGCAGTAAAATGTGCAGGCTTGGCCTGGTTGGGAGCCACTCCATTCTGACCCCTCTGCTTCGAGTTCGGATTTTCACCAAGGAGCGCAATCACCTTGCCCGCCTTGTCCAGAATCTTGACCCCACCCGCCAACTCTGTCACGGCCACCACGTCTCCACGGAAGGCAAGGTCCGTAGGCCGCCGCAGTCCATCTGCAACGACTCCGATCCAGTTGCCATCAAGGTCCCAGTGAGTCAGGCGACCATTTTCACGGTCCGCCACCAGAATACGCGGAGGATCGAAACGGTGATCCAGGGCCATGCCATGTGCCGTGTTGCACTTCCCTTCTCCCTTCCCTCGGCCGGCAAAGGTCTTAATCAGCTTCCCCCCGGCATCAAACTTGTGGATGAAGTTAGACCCGTATCCCAGGGCCACGAAGATCGAACCATCTGGAGCTATATCAGCCGCAGTTACTCCTCCCCAGCCCCCTTTCACCTCTCCGGTGCTGGCATTCGGAATCTGAAAGACTTCCTTGCCATCCAGGGACATCTTGACCAACCGCTTTCCTGCCGTGTGAGACGCCCAGATAAACTCCTTGCCGCTCTCTTCCCGGATGAAGAGATCGTGAATGTTGCTGGGGCCTATCTTTCCAAGCTGCTTTCCCGCTGCATTGTAGATGAGAATCCCGTTCGGAGTATCCGTGCTGAAGTAGATCCTCCCCGCCTTGTCAATCGCAACTCCCCCATTGGTGCTGCCCACCCCCTTGTTTTCAGCCGTTCCCCACCAGGGGACGTTCGAATAAGTATGATCCCCGGAACCCGTGGCAACTGCCACGGTGAGAACTTCGCCCTGCGGGACAACCCCCTTATGAGGATGGGCCGACAGGAGAGCTGGCAAGATGGAAGCCGCAGTGAGCAGCAGAATGCGTTTCATGACAGGCCAGATATGGCGTCTTCCTGCGAGCAGGAAAAGAACTTTTGGCTCTCTCTCGGCCCTGAGTCACTTGTTGGAGTTACCAGAGGCGCAGGGGTTGCTATCCCGTCACTCACTCCCCCGACAGGACGAAGTCTACCTGCTGGCGCTCCATATTAACCCGCGTCACCCGGACCGAAACGATCTGACCCAGTGCCAGCTCGTCTCCCCTTGCGGTCACATACCGCATGCGATGGGACTCCAGTCGCCAGTCTCCAACCGGAAAGTCGTCCCGCTTGATGAGTCCCCTCTGCAGAATTTCAATAACCTCTACCATCAGTCCAATCCTGCGCACATCCGTAATGACAGCTTCAAAGATGGGCGGATCGAAATCATCTACAGCGAGGAGTAACCACTCAAGCATCTTGAGCCGATGCGATTCCGTTTCCGCACTCGCACTTGTCCTCTCAGTGGTCGATATATGATCAGATATTTCCCTGCATTGAACCTGAGTGGCTCCCCCGTCACCGCCGCCGGGCGAATTTTCCATAAGGGGTTCCAGGGTCCGGTGAATAACAAGGTCGGCATAACGGCGGATGGGACTGGTGAAATGACAGTAGTCTGTCTTGGAGAGTCCATAGTGACCCAGAGGCTCCTCTCGGTAGCTCGCTCGCTTCAGGCTCTTGAGCAGGCCCAGCTTGATCGAGTGCTCTTCAGGTTCGCCGCGGCATGCCCGAAGAAGTTTCTGGATATGCTTCCGATTGACGAGATCGCCCGGTTCATAGCCATGCGTCCGCGCAAGCTCCGCGAATTCAAAGAGCTTGTCGTGATCCGGTTCCTCATGGACACGGTAAATCGCAGGACGTTCAGCATTCTTGACCGCCCGGGCCACGGCCTCATTGGCCGCCAGCATGAACTCCTCGATCAACTGGTGACTTTCGTTGTAGTCTTCACGGCGGTAGCCAGTGGGTCGCCCGGATACATCAAGTTCCATGCGGACCTCGGGAAAATCCAGGTCCAGGGCTCCCTGTTCAAAACGGCGCTGGCGCAGCAGCTTGGCCAGCTCCCAGCACATCGTGAGAGCCTCCACAATCTCCCGGCGCGACGAATCTTCCCCACCTTCTCCCCGCTCCAGCATCTCCTGCGCTTCCCCGTAGGTAAGACGGGACCTTGAGCAGATGACCGCCTCCTCGAAACGGGCCCGGGTCATCCTCCCCTGCCTGTCGAACCTCATGATCACGCACCGTGTGAGGCGATCCTCCGAGGGAACCAGCGAACATATCCCGTTACTCAACTCCTCGGGAAGCATCGGAAGAACCCGGTCCACGAGATAGGTCGAATTGCCGCGCTGTCGCGCTTCCAGGTCCAAGGCCGTCCCCGGCTTAACGTAGTGAGCAACATCCGCAATATGAACGGCCAGCTCCCATTCGTCCTCAATCTTCCGCACACAGATCGCATCATCAAAATCACGCGCATCATCCGGATCAATCGTAAGAACCAGTTTTTCTCTCCAGTCTGACCGTTGTTCCAGCACTTCTGGATGAATGGTAGAGGAGACCTTCTTCGCTTCGGCTTGAACCTCCTCCGGAAACCCTTCCCTCAACCCATGGCGGAGAATAATTCCACGGATATCAACTCCCGCTTCATCAGGCCAGCCCAGCACCTCGGAAACCTCTCCCCGGGGCGCCGTCTGCCGGCTGTCCCACTCCAGCAAGCGCACCGCAACCTTCTGGCCTGACTGCCCTCCCCCGGCACTGTTCAACTCGATCGTTGAAGGCAGGCTCTCGTCATCAGGCTGGACGTAGACAAATCCCTTACGCTCCATTAGGGTCCCCACCACGGTCCCGCTGCGACGCCGCAGGATCCGCTCAACCCTTCCGGTTGCCTGGTCCTCCGCACCTGGAAGCTCAAGAGCCTGCCTCTTGTGCCTGGCATGCTTCCACCAGACAGGCGGACCGAGACGCTCGACCCGGAGGGCCACGCGATCACCATCAAGTGCGACTGAGGTCTTTCGCGCTCCCACGTAAATACGACTGAAGCGCTTCAGATCAATGCCACTGGCGAGGTTGGCTGGATCATGCTGATCCGGATAAAACCAGGCCGATCCCTTCCATTGAAAACGGAGGATCCCGGAGAGTAGATTCTGTTCCTGTTCACGTAGCCGATAGCGGGCCTTTTTTCCCCGTACAATCACCCCTTCCCTCTCAAGAGCTGCCAGCTCGGAACGTAAATCCGCCCTCAGGTGAGATCCGAGCTCGAGATCACGGGCCAGTTCCCCCTTGTTGCTCGGTCGGTATCCCGGACTGTGCATGACCTCCAAGACCTTCTCCCTCAAACCCCCGGCCTCTCCCATGACCGGACTCTGGGTCCTTGATGTCCCCGCAGCAATGAGGAAGGCTCCCAAAAATTGAGTTGCATCCCCTCCGGGACGAGCTCACCTTGGTATTGACATTGTAATTCCCCCAACCGGGGGATTGCCAAAGTCTGGCTATCTCTGCACCTTCCTTCCCGCAGAAAGTATATTCCCCCTGACCAGCTATGAAAATAACCTCCAACCGTTCCAGGAACCACGGCTTCACTCTCATCGAGCTCCTCGTCGTGATTGCGATCATCGCCATCCTCGCAGCCATGGGCTTCGGCGCTGGCGCAGCGGTGATGAACACCGCCAAGAAAACCGTCGCCACCCAGGACTGCACCAACCTCGTCCAGGCGGTGCAGGCCTTCTATGACGACTACAATTACCTGCCTGAGTCCCCGGAAGCCGGGACAGCTCCCGGAGCTCCCACCATCAACACCCTGATGGATCAGCTCTACGGATTCGACAAGGAAAACAATCCCAAGGGCGCGCGCTACTTTCAGGGCAAGCAAGCCAAGGGCAAAACCCAGAATGGGGCCTACGGTGGACTGTTCTTCACCGAGCGCTCAGTTGAGCTTTTCGATGCCTGGAAAAAGAAAGGAGCTTCCGCCACTAATCGGCATTACTTCCTGCTCATGGACGTCGACTTCGACGACGAAATTCCGGACCCGTTTGACGCCGCCAACCCCATCCGAGGGCGCAAGGTCATCGCCTGGAGCAGCGGACGTGACGGCCAGTATACAATCGGCCAGAGCACCGCCAGCAAGAACCGGGACAACGTTTACTCCTGGCGAGGTAAGAACTAAAACTTGAGACCCGGACTCCAACTCCCATGACAAAAGCTGGCCAATCGGCCAGCTTTTTTTGGGGCCATTATCAACCACCCAAACCCACGAACGATTCCTCAGGTTATTGGAGATTAAAAAAGCCGGGCGGTTTCCCGCCCGGCTTGGATGGTTCCCTGAGAACCTGAATTGGTAGTCTTCCTTTCCTAGAAGCCCATCCCACCACCGCCGTGGTCGTGACCATGCGGCTCGGGAGCTTCTTCCTCGGGAATGTCCGTGATGACACACTCGGTGGTAAGGAGCAGACCTGCGATCGAGGCGGCATTCTGCAGCGCACTACGGGTGACCTTGGTAGGATCGACCACCCCCTGGGCGATCAGGTCCACGTAGTCATCCTTGGCCACATCGTATCCAGTGCTGCCATCCGAGTTCTTGACGTGCTCGACAATGAGCGCGCCCTCACGACCAGCGTTGGCCGCCAGCTGACGGAGGGGTGCCTCCACCGCACTGCGCACCAAGTCTAGCCCGGTCGACTCATCACCTTCCAACTCCACACTATCGAGTGCGGACTGGGCCCGGATGAGAGCGGTGCCACCGCCGGGAACGATGCCTTCCTCCACCGCTGCACGGGTGGCGTGAAGGGCGTCTTCCACGCGGGCCTTCTTCTCCTTCATCTCGGTTTCGGTTGCCGCACCAACATTGATGACAGCAACACCACCGGCGAGCTTGGCAAGACGCTCCTGGAGCTTCTCACGGTCGTAGTCGGAAGTGGTTTCCTCGATCTGCCTGCGGATCTGGCCGACCCGCCCACTGATCGCTTCACTGCCACCGCCACCCTCAACGATGGTGGTATCTTCCTTGCCGATCTTGACGGTCTTGGCTTCCCCGAGGTCACTGAGCTCGATGTTCTCAAGCTTGATTCCGAGGTCCTCGGTGATGCAGCGGCCACCGGTAAGAATCGCGATGTCCTCCAGCATGGCCTTGCGGCGATCACCAAATCCGGGGGCTTTCACCGCCGCGATGTTCAGGGTCCCGCGAAGCTTGTTCACCACGAGGGTTGCCAGGGCTTCACCCTCGACGTCCTCCGCAATAATCAGGAGCGGGCGACTGGTCTTAGCCACCTTCTCGAGAAGCGGAAGCATGTCCTTCAGGTTCGAAACCTTCTTCTCATGAATCAGGATGTAGGCGCTGTCGAGGTTGGCCTCCATGCTCTCCGCATCCGTCACGAAGTAGGGGGAAAGGTAACCCTTGTCGAATTGCATCCCCTCCACAACGTCAAGAGTGGTCTCGATGCCCTTGGCCTCTTCCACCGTGATGGTTCCGTCCTTGCCGACCTTGTCCATGGCCTCGGCAATGATAGTGCCGATTTCCTGGTCCCAGTTGGCCGAAACAGTCGCAACCTGTGCGATCTGCTCGCTATCGGAAACCTCCTGCGAGTCCTCGGCCAGCCTCTTCACGATGGCCTCGGAGGCCTTGAGGATTCCCCGTTGGAGACTGATCGGGTTGGCCCCGGCAGTAACGTTACGCAGGCCTTCCTTGTAGATGGCTTCGGCCAGAACGGTCGCGGTCGTGGTTCCGTCCCCGGCTACATCAGAAGTCTTACTGGAGACCTCACGAATGAGCTGGGCACCCATGTTCTCGTAGGGATCCTCGAGTTCGATCTCCTTGGCCACCGAGACACCGTCCTTGGTGATGGTGGGGGAGCCGAACTTCTTGTCGAGGATCACGTTACGTCCCGCCGGACCGAGGGTGGCTTTCACCGCGGCGGCTAGTTTCTCAACCCCGCGCAGGAGCGCATGTCGGGCGGCTTCGTTAAACTGCAATTGCTTGGCAGACATTGTATTTCTTTAGGTTATCAGTTGATTCTTTTGGGATTGTCGGCTGGGAGGCAATAAAAAGGGGGCGCTCCCGACCACGATAATTTAGTCCGTGATCACACCGAGGATATCGCCCTCATTGATAATGAGGAGATCGTCTCCATCTACTTTGACGTCCGTTCCCCCGTACTTCGAGATGAGGACCTTGTTGCCCTCCTCGACCGAGAATTGGATGTCGTTTCCGTTTTCGTCTTTTCCGCCGGTGCCAAGTGCTACGACTTCGGCTTCCTGCGGCTTCTCCTGGGCTGTGTCGGGAAGCACAATGCCGCCGGCACTGACTTCTTCAGCATCGAGCCGCTTTACGAGCACGCGCTGTCCGAGTGGTTTAATACTAGCCATGATTCCGTTGTGGTTTTGGTTCGTTTTGTTTTGGTTTGGTTGAGTAGCCGCTCCGCCTTCCGGAGAAGAGCGGGGCGGGAAACTGACAGATTACTTCTCGGCGTCAACGACTTCTGCATCGACCACCTTGCCTTTTGCCTCCCGGGGCTCTTCCGGGGTATCCTCGGAAGCCGCTGTGCCTGCCCCGGCCCCTGCAGCTGCGGCCGCGGCAGGGTCCATTCCCGCTGCCCCCGCTGCCTGCTGGGCTGCTGCCATGAGTTCTCCCATGGTCTTTTCAAGGTCACTCATGGCGGCCCGCACCGCTTCGGTGTCATCTGACTTGAGCGCCTCCTTCACCGCACCGGTCTTTGCCTCCAGGCTGCTTTTCAATTCAGCAGGAACCTGGTCTCCCAGTTCCTCGACCTGCTTTTCGACCTGATAAACAAGATTCTCCGCCTTGTTTCTTTCGTCGATTTCCTCGGCACGCTTCTTGTCCTCCTCGGAGTGAGCCTCGGCCTCCTGCTTGGCCTTCTCGATCTCCTCATCACTCAGTCCACTGGATCCTTCGATCGAGATCTTCTTCTCATTCCCGTTCTTCTTGTCGCTCGCCGTCACGTGCAGAATCCCATTGGAATCAATATCGAAGGTGACCTCGATCTGGGGCATCCCGCGGGGAGCAGACTCGATACCTTCCAGGTTGAAGGTCCCCAGCACCTTGTTGCTGGCAAAGATAGGCCGTTCCCCCTGACAGACCCGGATCGTCACTTCGGGCTGGTTGTCTGCTGCGGTTGAGAATACCTGGGATTTCTTCACCGGGATGGTGGTGTTACGCTCAATCATCGGGGTCGCCCGACTTCCCTCTGTTTCGATCGCGAGGGTGAGTGGCGTTACATCCAGCAGCACCACATCCTTGACGTCGCCCTGCA
>JACLAC010023153.1_pt1 | contig 21844 bp, 14 predicted proteins | sample 8027881 | NCBI WGS metagenome assembly JACLAC01 (sample SAMN15725517, study PRJNA655200) | protist metagenome | isolation source: fluorescence activated cell sorting (FACS) single amplified genomes of... | place: Spain: Blaines Bay Microbial Observatory, Mediterranean Sea | collected 2016-01-19 | reverse complement strand
TTGTAGCAGCGATGTGGAACCCCTGCCAGGCAAAATTTTCAGCACTAAATATTCTAGAAATAAGTTTCGCGAAAACATCTATGGTTATCAAAATAGTAGAATGATAGTTGCTTCTTGTAGTGAAGCAAGCTCATTGTCGATGCAAAACAGTTTCGCATTTTGCGTTCGTTTCATCGAGAAAATGCACGACTGGAACCGAGACGTGGATCGTCAATTTGGTTTTGCGTGAGAAGCTTCTCACGGACTCTCCCACGGGAAAACAACGATGCTTTTCTACTTCTATTTACAACAGGATCGAAGAGAGAATGCCTGTATTCAGAAAGAGGCCAAACGCATCATAATTCCTGTGAAGCAATAAACATATTGCTCAGTCATTCTAGATAGAAGGACCACCATTGAACGAAAGTCAAGCTCAAATTCTGAAGTGAACCACGGAACGATGATGCTCGAAGTCGACGTTGAAGCCAACAATATTCTCTTGACCGAACCCCTCACACTAGAAGTCGCATATGACAACAGCGATACCTCATCGTATCATGGAAGAGATGGCAGTCGTTCGAGAGGCTATGAAAACTCGTACGTGATCAAGCATTTTATCGCGGGTACGATGGCCCTCGTCGTACTCGCGGCTTTGGTCTATTTCAATCGGCAATCCCTTAGCCAATGCGGCAGCGATGAAGTCTTTGGCAATGGCCTCAACGCGAATGGTACCTTCACTGAAATTATTGCACGGTGCAACATCACGGGTGCATAATCCGATTGTACAGGACGTTGTTGCTGTAGAGTTGGTCGAACAATTCCATGCAAAACGACGCAAAATGAGTGCCTTGCTTCGCACAAGCCCTTAATATGTATAGATTGCAAAAGAAATTTGTCAATATTTATAATTCATCTTTGGCAAAACAATTGGTTTCTTCGCCTTCGCTATTCCTTTCGAGTGGTATGTCGTATTGTGTGGGATCGTCGGAAGCAGATTCTTTCGTGCAAATTCTGCACGTCGCGGCACAGTGTTCGTGCATAAATGATGGGTTTCTAGAGCACTCCCTACCACTTCTATTCCAAAAACTGCAGTGTCCGCTCAGATCAAAGCAATTTCGTTGGGGAATTGTATATTGTTTTCGAGTATCGTCTGTGATCTTGACGCTGTACAGGCAGGTATTCTCCGCCAACTTGTAACGACCTGGAGAATCCGAAAAGGTGTCGGTGCGAGCATCACGTACCCACCATTCATGGGAGAGCTTTGTCGCCCGATTGAATGTTTCGTTGGGCCCAATGGTACCTTGTATAATGGCTCTTCTATCATTGATCCAATACACTGAAATATGAAAAAACATTTTGCGTGTGAGAGGACGCAGTCACAGATATACATATTATCAAAACAAGACACAGGCAGCGGTTATAAAACAAAGAGTCAGATTTGGTACTCACTTTCCACCGGATGGTTGTGTTTGTTCACAAATGTTATCGGCACTTCGAGACATTGCCATACCCAGGAGTCAAAGACAGCTCGCTTATTGGTCGACAATCGCTCCCAGCTATCCATGTCATTAAACTTTTGTCCGCGTTTGCCAAACAAGAAAAGCGGTTCGTCCAGATCTTCTCCTTTCGGAACACCAAAGAACTCGGTCAATTCATTCGATCTGTGATAGCGCACAACGGTTGTTTGCAACATGTCTTCCCACCAGATCCCTTGTGGTGACATTGCCGCAAATGGCCACGGGTACACCATTTCGTCCATTACGTGAGTTTCGTGGGGTGGTGTATAAAAGCAAATCAATATATTCCGCTCCAGTACCGGATCTTCGCCAAATTCGCTTGTAGTAATGATAACTTCCAATTGATCCAAGGAAACAATGTGAAGAATTCTTGATTGAGCTTTCTTCACATCGAAGCGGTCCTTCAGTTTCGGCTTTGGTCGCCGTTGTCTTTGATTGAAATTGTTCGAATTCCATCGAAATTGCCACTGAAATCCACCTTGTTGGTTCCCTCCGCTGTTTCCGCGACCAGGATCGTCCGATCGTCCCGTTCGATCGTAGCGTTTCCGGCTGGATGCATCGCTCAGTATTTCAAAGGCGTGAACGACCTTTTGGAAGGCTGCAGCTGCCTCTTCTGCCGGAACATCCTTGTTCTTATCGGGATGAGTATCGAGGGCCTTCTTTCGGTATGCCTTCTTTATTTGTTGTGTGGTGGCTGACCGAGAGACCCCAAGGAGTTTGTACAGATCGGTTTCCTCGGCGGCAACCCAAAGGACGAACCAGTAGGAAAGAACGAAGAAGATTCGAAGTGGAAATCGTTTCACCGACGACATTCTTTTCGCCACCCGCAGAACAGAAAAGCTCTTTCGGTATAGAAGGTATCGATTCATGCACGTTCACTCGCTAGAATGGAACATCAGAAGCAATACGATGAACAATTTGGCGCTTCCGATTGACGATATTGAGAACAGAAAGTGTGACTTGTGACGTGAAAGCGAAAAATGCCTTGGTCATTTTGCGCGAAAACTACTGGGGATTTCATGGGCAAACCCTGAAACTATAAATTTCCCCAAAATGTTTTCGATTAGTTGATTAATTTAGGCCAGTGCAAAACATTTTTGGTAAAGTTAAAATAAGAAGTTTGAAGCCAATCGTTACAACTTTTCTTTCAATAATCGAATTGCTTCGTCCAGATCGTCATCGCTGCGACAGGCAGCAAATCGCAAATATTTGTTCTTGGTAGTTGGATCTAATTTCTTTCCGTAAAAGTTGTCCCCGGGAACGCAGGCCACGCCAATCACTTTCAGAAGATGCATTGCGGCCTCTTCCGAGGTCATACCCACCAATGCTGGTACGCTAGTATAATCCACAAACAAGTAATAGGCACCCTGTGGAGGGATCACCGTAAAGCCGAGTGCCGCAAGGGCGTCACCGAGCTTCGTGACCCGCTTTTGGTATTTGAGTGACAGCTCCACAAAATATTCGTCTGGCAAAGTAAGGTACGATAAGGTTGCGTATTGCATGGGATGGGGACTCATAACAGCGAGTTGATCGTGTATTCCTCGGTACGTATTGCGGAGATGTGGTGGATGAACGCACCACCCGAGCCGCCATCCAGTCGCCGAAGCCGATTTTCCCAGCGAGTTGCAGAGAAGAGTACGATCTTTCATTTCCGGGAATTCGTGCGGTACCACGATGTGTCGGTGATCATCTCCGTAACACATGTGCTCGTAAATGTCGTCTGTGATGAGATAGACATCGTATTTGATGCACAATGATACGATATGTGCTAATTCTTTCTTGGAAAAGACTTTTCCGGTCGGATTGTGTGGCGTGTTGAGCACGAGCATTTTGGCGTCCCTCAAAGCATTCTCCAGTTCCTCTTCGTCATACGTCCAATCATTGCTTCCCCCTTCGTCAGTGGCCGGTCTAAGTGTCACGTAGACCGGTTCAAGATAGAAAAGTTTGCATTGGGATGGATATAATTCATGAAAGGGTTCGAATATCACACACTTGTCACCGGGTCGACCAATTGTTCGCAATGCGGAAGCAAGTGCCTCGGTGGCTCCCAATGTTACCGTTACATCTTCGACTCCGACACCATCATAATCATAAAAGCGCTTATAGTAACTGGCAATCGAACTTCTGAGATCTCCCCGTCCGCAGGGAGGAGAATATTGATTGAGTTGGTCGCCGACCCCAATATCGTTTCCACCTGAAGCTACCATGTTTGATAGAGATGATTCCAATTTCTCAATAGCTAAATCACCGTCTTTATTTTCGTATGGGCGACCCGACAAAACACCATGCGCCAATGCTAGCTTCATCAACCACGGAGGAGATTCGTTGGGAAAACCTTCGTTCGAAGAGGGAGGCAATGCGTGAGCAAATCATCTGGTGGTGAGATCGACTTGCAGCGATCGTTCCGCAAATGACCGCAAAAACGATTTTGAAGGATATCAATGATTCTCCTCCTGGTTCTTTCGAGAACAAATGCAAAGACTCACCTTGAGAAAGGTTGACGGCCTGGAATTCGATAGCAAGCCTTGTCATCTTTCGAATCTTGGATTCTTTTACAGCATTTGGGTCGCCATCTACCTCCCCTCCGTCATTTTCTTTTGTTCTGTCACTCATTGAATAGTTCGGTGGTTGTTTGTGTTGCGGCTGGTGATGTATCTTGTTCACGTTGTATGGAATTGTATTCAGAAAGAGGGCCACAGCAAAAATTGATTTTGCGCGAACAGGGAATTCGCGCGAATTTTCCTCAAGCGTTGGTGGGAATAATTCAGATCGTGTATCACCCCAAAGGGCTCTTCTCGCACGCCGGCCAAGACCAAGGGATCAATTCACGACCCACGATAACGATAATCGTTTGGGCGTAAATGGAATGGAAATTAATCCATGTGCGTTGTAAATTGTGTATTCGATGGTATTGCATAATCAAATCACAATCGAAGTCATTACGGAACTGATTGTACTTCTGTGTGAATAAATCACCGTGCAACTACAAATCCAGCTTGGATGCTCCACTGTATATGATACAGTAACTGAGATCGGAATAGTACAAAACGATACGACATTCCTCAAAAGAAAATGATGGCTGTTGATAGACGAAAATTTATTTTCTTCCTGGTGCTTTCGGTCTTATTTTGTGTGGTCCCCGTCTGGTCGCGTCCTGAGGATGACGAGGGATATTCCGGTTGGTTCAGCAAGAGGGACACCGATTCATCAGACTCGTCTCTTCCCCCGCCGCCTGGAACTTTGCCACAGAAGAAACTCGACAAATGCAGCTTGGAGAGTGCACTAGCCATTGACGAAGTGGAGAATATTGTTTATCTGGACAAGACCCTTGTGGTAGATGGATGCCTTCTGGATTGCGAAAACAAGATACTTAGGAGCACTGTTGATGTTGGATCGCTTGTAAAAATCCGCAATGGTGGACACGTCAAGAATTGTAATGTTCAATTCATCAAAAAGAAAAATTTGCAGGAGGGCTTGGCAAAGATTGACGGGTTGGAGATCGATTCAGATTCCGAGGAATTTTCTGGAACCATCCAACCTACTTCTTGGGGAACGTATTATGCCAGCAGCGAAGCATCACAAAGGTTAACGTATTACAACAAGGCAACGAGCTTTTACAACAATGCCGTTGCTGGCTTTCTCTGCGAAAGAGGGGACTGTAACTTGGAGAACTCGGAATGCTCTGGCATCGAGAGCGAACCCGACGCACCCCCTGCTTCGATTCTTCTTATGCAACAATGCGTTTTGATCCTGAAAGGGACAGAAAATGTTCGAATCGAGGGCGGACTCGTCAAGTCATCCAATCGACCTGTTTCGATCGTGGGGATCGTAGTCAACGCCGGTGAAAAAGCTGAAGATGCCAAGGTTAGACTATTCGTGGACAATGTGACCATTCAAAGCCAAGTGGGAAATGGAATCCTTGTTACAGGCGGCGCTTCTGCAGTTCGAATAAGTGAGTCCACTGTATCAGGCAATGGGTTGTCTGGCATAGTCGTGAACCATCGGTATGGCATAGATTCGTTTGCGGTCCTTGGTGGATCCATAGAGGACAACGGAATGAATGGTATCGATTTGATTGCCGAGGCGCAGGTCTTAATTTCTGACGTCCTTCTCAAGAAGAACGGAGAAGATGGCGTTAAGGTGAGAAGGGTTGAGAACCTTTCAATTGATAATGCAATCATCGATGAAAATCGTATGACAGGGATCAATATTTGGAATGCGAAAACAATCAGTATGCAAGGCGTTGTCAGTAAAAAGAATTACCAAAATGGTCTTTCTCTCGAGGCTTCAGACGCCATTGTTGATATTGCCAACAGTGTGTTCTTGGAAAATGGTTTCAATCTGGGACAATCCCCACAATGGAAACGGGCGGGCATTTACGCATGGCTTGCAAAGAAAATAACAATCACCAATAGTGTGTCAAACGGAAATAGCATGGATGGTATCATTATCTATGATGTTAATAATTTGGAATTCACCGGTGTCGATACAATGAAAAATGGCAACGACGGAATCGAGATAAGAGAATCGACCGCTGCGTATGGCCACGACTATACCATGAATACTGACTATTTGGTCGGCGCCTACTACTATCCTTGGCACGGGGATGACTTTCACAACGACGCCGGTTACCTACGCGACCAGCTTCTTCCTCCCCAAGCGCCGACGCTTGGGGAGTACGATGATTCGGATCCTGAAGTTATCAGTCAACATCTGGCATGGTTCCGCAAGTCCAACATTGGGCTCGTGGTCACGTAAGTACTGCTCGAGAATTTGTATGAATTTTTGAATGTACGGAACATCTCCTCTAAATTGTGTCCATGTATTCTTGCAATTTCTGATTTCTCATCTGTAGGTCTTGGTGGGGCCCAAATCGTTCTGAGGACACGACTACTCGAGATGTGTTAATGGAACATTCTTACCTTGGAAACCTCAAGGTAGCACTTCATTACGAGACAAAAGGCCGAATCAAAGAAGAGAATGGAAATGACATGTCGACTGTGGAAGATGATATTCAATACATGTGCGATAACTATTTCAACCATGAGAATTACTACAAGGTTGATGGCCGTCCTGTTTTGTTCATCTATATCTCGAGAAAACTTGAGGAGCTGGGCACTTTAGAATATGCTTTGTTATCAATGAGATCTACTGCAAGTAAGTGTGGACACAATCTTTACATTGTTGGGGACGCTGTTTTTGCTAAAGCCCCAGACGAGGCCAAGAAGTCCTTTAGCTATCTTGACGCCGTCACAAACTATGACGTGTATGGATCGAGTGGTGGTCCAAAACAAGAAACTCCATATGCTGGAGCCGAACGCATCGATAACTATTACGAGGAACAAGAAAAGTGGCGCGATCTGGCTCATAAAGAAAATTGCCGATTCATTCCAGCGGTTTCTCCGGGCTACAACGACCGAGGTGTGCGATATGATAAGAATAATCCTCCTGTTTCCCGACGATTGACGGAGTCATCTGAGGAGGGAAGTCTGTTCAAATATCAATTGGAAAAGGCTTTGCCACTTGTAGATCCCCAAATAGACAAATTGATTCTCGTCAACTCATTCAATGAATGGCACGAAGATACGCAGATTGAACCCGTGGCTGCCGTTAATGAAAACGAAGGTGTTACTATTGAGCCACAGGAGAGAACGTTCGGAGTGGAGTACGAAGCATATGGGGAGTTGTATCTCGACATTCTCTTCGATGCTACCAAGAGGCCTGTTTCGAAGAAGGAGCAACTCAACTATGACACCTACATACCGACCAAACTTGATTTTTCCAACGTTCGTAGTTGCGAGAACGACAATGATGGAATGAGATTTTACATTACTCAAAACAGCATTGATGATCAGACAGAACTCGTCATCCAGACAGGAGCCAGAGTGATTTCTTGTGACAATCAAGATTTTGATTACATGATGTATGGTGGTGGGAATGTTGAGTTTTTCGCTCAGTCGAGTCATGGGATTGTTGGCGACCAATGTGCCAACGGTTATCAGATGGTTGCATCCAGTGCAACGGTTGATGGATGTGAATTTTCGAAGCTTATGAAAGACTGCTCAAAGAACGATTGCAAGCCTCGAGACATCTTGACAATTGGTGGTGGTGTTATTACTGATCACAAAGTTCAGTAAATGAGCGCGCTCATTACTAGTAAAGCAAGGGTTGCATATGCCCGTTGCTAGTTGTTCGATGGCATTGTAGCAAAAACTATGAAACATCTATCAAACCAAGAAATTTTTGTAAACTCGGCAACTAGTAAACACTAGTGAACGAAAAGAAGGAGGAAACCAAAGACAGAGCGATTCTTCTAGAAAAAATCAGTATCTGGGCAAGGTCGGCAGTACTAGAACACAAGCTGCGCAAGAATAGAGGGATATCAAAATTGATTCTATTTTGTTCGACAAAAAGCATATTGTCGTTGGGGCCTCCTCGAATACTCCTCATCCTAGAATACGAATAGAGGAGTTCCTCCTCCATCTGCATCCGATAAAATTCTAGAGATATCGGAATGAGATAGTCATATTGTAAGAATATCAATACAATTGTATTTAAGATACCATCTCTAGCTAGTAGATCGTCATCGGATTTGACTTCATTTGCCCCTTACTATAATGTAGAGTAGTAAACTCATATTAAGATTGGTGTAATGATGATTTACCCACTGTATCTCTATTTGTTAGGGATAGGAATCGCCAACTACACTAATCTCTGTGGCACAATCTTGGTCGAGATGTGATTCCACGATTACCGCGAAAAAGATAATTAGAAACAGGAGTTAAATCAACGGCTCCTTACTGCCCGGCGCGCTTGACACAACTATCCATACGTCACCGGATCGTATTTTCTTTACTTGCTGACGCGTGCTCGGTTTTTGATTCCCATTGACACGCTTGGTGCCAACTCCGTCTCCCCGACCACAAAATTCTCGGCGGATCAAGGAATCAGCCAATAGGATCTCCGAGTTCGCCTTGCCATCGCTCGTCATTCGATTTGGCTCGAAACCCAACTTCACAGCTGACATTAGGGAACTTTTTGCGCGCAGTTATCGGTTCCAAATGCATTAAAATCACAAAATAGAACATAGACTTTTGGAGAAGCATACCCTTCAAAACCAGAAGAAAGAGGAGCAGTAACTCGTTTGTTTGCTTTCTTTCTCTTTTATCGTTCTAAAGGGAAAAGATTGCTATCACTGCTTTTAAGTATTCGATTCGTGTCGAATACTACATACTGGTAGGTTCTCATCCGTGGAGAATCTTGAACTTGTCGTCGTCTTTTGTTTCGTGTCCTATTCCTTTCGAATCTCCGTCATTCATCCATTCTTTTGTTGAATTGAATTGAACTTTTATCGTTGCTTGAAATACAATTTGGTATTTTCTTGCATATTTTCCTATTTTTGAATCATTGACAGGAATCAAGGCTTTTAAAGAACCGTCAAAATGGACAGAGGACGCCGCAGTGGAGGACGCCGCGAAAGAAGCAGAAATCCTTCTTACAATCGCGCCCATGATCGCTTTGAGCGCAAGCGCAAGACCGACAACTACGAATTCAACGGAGATAGAAATCATACCATTCCTGGAGGAGGCCGTGGGTATGGTGTGAACAGCAGTGACAGTCGTATGGACTACGACGACGACCGCGGTGGGGGGCGCCAACGCCGTTCCACTTCTCCTCGATGGGAACGTGGAAAGAAGCAACAAAAGAAGACTCAAACGGATGTTCCGCCAGATCGAGAGCTTTTTGTTGGAAACATTCCGTCCGACATTGATGACAAGTTCTTGCTTCATTTCTTGAACGGAGCCATGCGTCAAGCCAAGTTGTGTGCCCGCCATGAAACTCCCTGTTTGTCTGCACAAATCAACTCTGGCAATTTTGCCTTTGTTGAAATGATGAATCCCGAGTTTGCCAACAGGTGCCTCAATATCAACGGCGTTTTGTTCCTGAATGCACGCATCAAGGTTGGAAGACCCAAAAAGTATGAAGGTGCTTTTGTTGTCCAAAAGACCTGGCAGGAATTGACGGGCCAAGAACTCACGATTGACGCCGTTCTCGATGGAGAGTCCGAAAAGGTCAACCGCGAATTGTTCGTTGGTAACACTACTCCCGAAATGACTGATCAGATGCTAAAGGATTTTTTGGGAAGTGCCATGAACCAAGTCGGTCTCACCATTATGGACGGCAATCCAATCACTCTTTGCGAGATGTTCGGCAAATACGCCTTCATCGAACTTCGAACGCCGAGAGAAACTACCAACGCCCTTAACCTCAACAACATTGAATTCATGAACTCAAAGTTGCAAATCACCCGTCCTGCGAAGTATCAAGGAACTTTCGAGGAACACATGAACTGGGAACAGGTTTTGGCTCGATACGGCGTCAAACCCGAGGAATTTCAGCTTGGCCAAGTTTTGAACTCCACTGCTCTGTTGACATCGTCGGCTGCTAATGCCGAATTGATTGACGGAGAGGACATTAAGGTTGTCAAGGCTGAATTGGCTCAGGTCAAACAGGCACTCCAGATCACTCGCCATCAGTTGGACGAATGCAACAAGAAATCGGAAGCCCGAAAGGAGCAGCTGATTAGCTTGAACAAAAAGTGGGCCGAGGGTAAGACCGAATTGTCGGAACACAAGTCCGAACTCGATCTGGTCAGGGACGAGCTCAAGTATAAGTCCCAAAATGTTACCAATGTCTCGGTCGATATGGATGCTCGCATGGAGGCTGCTATGCTCAAGAAGAAGCACGAAGAGACACAGGGAATGTTGCGTGGCGTAACGGAATCCTTGCTCAAGGCTACCGAAAAGCTACAGAACGAACGAAAGGCTCGTAAGTCGCTAGAAATGAAATTCCAGGAGGCCAATTTCAACCTAAATTTGAACGCCAGCGGTGGCGCCTCTGCACCTGCTGCAGCAGGAGATTCGGCAGCTGCAGCTGCGGGAGGCATCGACTTTGCTGGCTTGCGCTCCGAAATGAAAACCGAAAATGTCGAAATGGCAGACGGTTCTGGTGGCATGGAGATCGATACCGCTATGGACGAAGACGAACTAAAGATTGAATCCCTCCAGGATTTCTTGGCAAAGACTCCCAAGACCAATATCGATTGGGGAGCAAAGGCCTCTACGCCATCATCTCTCGCAAGTCCAACTCCAAGAAGCCGCGACCGTGCGGGTGTGAGACTCTGTCGACTTTTGATCAAGACCGACAAGTTGAACATCGACACTGCGAAGGAGGTCCAGGGAATGGCTGGAAAGTACAATCTTGGTGGGTTTATTCAAACTGGAAAGCCAGGATTTGTCGTTGTCGAAGGATTGGAATTCAATTGTGACATTTTTATGGACAATCTGGAACGTCAAAAGCAACCTTACGTCAATGCTGGAAAGGTTTCGGAACGATCGGGCCGTTCTTTCCCAATGGAATTGACTGTATTGAACGGAGACAACGCCATCAGCGACTTCGCCAAGACCTGCGAATCCGTAGGTTTGAAGGAAAAGCTAGAAGCGGCTATGAGCAGTTAAGAAATGAATCGGTGGATGGGCTGAACCCAATACACCATTAAGTCGCTGTGCTCTATCGCGTTAGCACAAAAGCAACTGAACCGAACAAAATATTCCATACAAACTTCTCATGCGAGAAGGAACGCGAAAAAAGTGAGTGATTTGGACGCACCACACCGTTAATGTGATTTCATGATAATATACAGAAAAAACTCTCGTAGAAGCTTAGCACGGTTTCGATCGGCTTGAAGCCGGTGACGCTTGAGATAAAAAAAATACAGTAGACATAATATTATAATATATATATTTCAATTGAAAGACTTCAACTAAATTTTTTAAGACTAGTAGGATTGTGTTTCTGTACCCGTGCAATCCTTCAGAGGGGGCATCATCTCCTTTATATAAATTCATTTTCATGAGGTTGAAGAGCACTTCTATTTTTAATTCATCAATTACTAAAAGTCATCTGTAGTCTGCTTTTTAGATACTCGAACAAACATAATAGCTTAGTCCCCGCTTGTTGGGCTGTACGCAGGCGAAGTTGGGCTGTATGCTGGTGAGGTGGGTGAGTATGCTGGGCTTGTTGGACTGTATGCAGGTGAAGTAGGCGAGTATGCCGGACCGGTGGGACTGTATGCAGGAGATGTTGGTGAATAAGCCGGACTGGTAGGACTGTAAGCAGGAGAAGTTGGTGAATAGGCCGGACTTGTAGGGCTGTAAGCTGGCGAAGTCGGTGAGTAAGCTGGACTAGTGGGACTGTAAGCTGGTGATGTAGGTGAGTATGCCGGACTAGTTGGGCTATATGCCGGTGAAGTTGGTGAGTATGCTGGGCTCGTAGGGCTGTAGGCGGGCGATGTAGGCGAGTATGCTGGGCTCGTTGGACTATACGCAGGAGAAGTAGGCGAATAAGCAGGACTAGTGGGTGAATAAGCTGGGCTGGTGGGCGAGTAGGCAGGGCTCGTGGGTGAATAAGCTGGGCTTGTTGGACTGTATGCCGGAGAAGAAGGATTATAGCTCGGACTACTTGATCCATCATCCTGACCGTAAGAGCCCGAAGCAAACCCAGACCCATACGAACCGCTTGCAGGAGAGTAAGCAGGAGAGAACGAAGCCGTTCCAACCGCAGGACTGAACTGGCCAGTGCCAACGAAAGGAGACATTTCTCCGCCGCCAACCATAGGACTACTTGCAAAGGGCGTAGAAGCGTAAGGAGTTGCAGCTCCCGGAGTACCAGATGACCCTCCAATCATTCCCAAGTTGTCACCACTGAGATCATCAACGACAACTTCCACTGCCTCGCGAACAACCTTGTCCTCGTCAAGTAGCAACTCCATGTCACCAGTTCCAACTCTTGGGAGTTGTCCCAACATAATATTTTCTGTCACTCCTTTCAGTACTTCCTCCTCGGCATACATAGCTGCATCCATCAGCATATCAACAGTTTCTTCGAAGGAAGCACGAAGCAATGGGCCAGTATCGACACGATTGATTCCGTGACGATCGATAGCCATCAAATGGCCTTGCATTGTCATGACATCTACGAGACTTGCTAAATGGCGATAGTTGACGTATGAACCATCGAAAGAAATAACATTTCGTAGCTCGGAAAGCAGAGCCCCACGGACACCTTCGATACCAAGTGATACAAAGACTTCAACAATATCATTACTGATAGTGCGAGAGGAATCGATGTAGTCAACACCTAGAACACCCATGAGGTTCGTTCCGTCTGTCTCAAGAACCCACTCGTTGCGAGTTCCAAATCCTTTGTCATCGTCCCAAACAGTACGCTTGGCACCTCCGCGCATAAATACTTTCTTCACGTGATCAACACCTCGCAATTTCAGAGAATTCAGTAAGCTCTTTTCCAAGCGTTTCAAGAACACATCATCGTTTTGACCCGCTTCTACGTCCTCAATTGGGTTACCAGCGTCGTCAACACCTCCAGCATTTGGATTGTATGGTGTGTCATTGACAATGCGAACTCGAACGACCAAATCTTCAGCGTTATCATCAGAAACTTCGACATTGAGGTCACTGCCGTATTCACTCTCAACTTCTCGAACAATTTCGTTCATTTTGATTTTCTTCATGAATACAACATCCTTGTCGAGCTCCATTCGAAGCACCCACGCGCTCAATCGGTTAATATCATCCTCAGTTTTTTCGGCAAAATCGTAGTAGTCTTTCACAAATTCACGATCCTGTTGAACAACAGTATTCTTGATATCAGGGTCGTACCAAATCTCAGTACGCTTGACAATATCCTTCAAGACCGTAAATTCGAGCATACTAACAACAAGTTCTGCAACCTGGCGATCACCACTGAATTCTTCGGCCAAATAAACAGTGAGACCTGGCGTTTTAGGTGTCTTTGCAACATTGATAATTTCTTTGAGCCGGGGAACTCCAAGAGTAACATTTTTCGCGGATACTCCAGCATAATGGAATGTCTGTAATTGGGATAAGACAAGAAAAGGTGAGAAAAGGAAAAGGGGGCATAAACCGATTTGAAGATTTCCAAGGGCATGAAGATCATTGCACTTACATTCAGTGTCATCTGTGTTGCTGGTTCACCAATCGATTGTGCGGCAAGAACACCGACCATTTCTCCAGGATTCACCTTTGCTTTGTGGAAGCGTGTTTCAATTTCTCCGATGACCCAATTCAAGGCAGATTCAGACAACCGAAACTGCTTTAGGACACGCTTACTTGCCAACATACCTCGAATGAGGATTCGATATAGTGTCGTCGCATTATTCTGAGCCTCGATACTGAGAGGATCGTCACCAACAACTACGCCAAGACGATCCAAAAGCTCCCCAACCTTGGTGATGATTGTCTTTGGGTGCAAGTCGGAAGGTTGCCCTCGATCGATTTGGAACTGGCGGATAGCATTATGAATTGCACGCTTGACATTACCAGGTGCATATGAGCTCTCGTCTGACTCTCTGCCAGCTTCCCGATTGGCCATGACAATGCGTAGAATGGCTTGGTCTTCACGGAGTGTGTCTGCCTCTTTATCTAGTAGGAGCTGAATTTCTGGGTCAGTTCTGCACTGCTCCATAACATCGGTTTCGACGAACGGAACATTCTGTTCGTCAAAACCAAAATCACTTGCAGTGGTGTTCATGACGTAACGATCTTCAAACTCCTCTTTTGCTAAAGTCAAGGAATCGAAATCCTGACGTTCAATCCAGACGGCATCCATTCCATCTTCTCCGTACAAGAACTGGACAATTTGGCCACCCGAAGTTCGAACTGTTCCATCGTACCGGGCCATGACTGTTTCCATTGCCTTCACCAAACGACGCTGAATGTATCCAGTTTCTGCTGTTTTACAGGCAGTATCGATCAAACCCTCACGACCACCCATTGCATGGAAGAAAAATTCCTGCGGAGTCAACCCACGGAGGTAACTATTTTCGACGAATCCACGAGACTCGGGTCCCAGATCATCCTTTGAAAAATGAGGAAGAGTTCGTTTTTTGAATCCGTATGGAATACGCTTTCCTTCGACGTTCTGTTGTCCGACACACGCAATAATTTGCGAAATATTGATGAAAGATCCTTTGGACCCAGCTGACACCATGGCTTTGACGGAATTCGTCTCGTCCAATGAACTCTGAGCTGATTTTCCGGCGTGATCACGAGCTGTATTCAGGACCTTATTCACAAGTTGTTCGAAGGATTCCATCATTGTACGCCCCGGTTGGATCTCAAGATTTCCTTGCTTCCCAAGCTGACCCTGACGGACCAAATCCAACACCTGTAGTTTGGCCTTGTTGATGGTTGCTTCGATCTGTTTCATGGTTGGCAAGTCGGCTACCGCATCACAAGCACCGATACTGAAAGAAGATTGCAAGACCCAATAGTTAACAAGCTGCTGGACTTGGTTCATAAACCTAGCTGTCTCGTCGTGACCCTGATCCAACCACGAAGTGTGGATCAAACCGTCCATACTTTTTCCAATTGTTTTCTTGTCAATAATCCCCTCGATCAACTCCCCCTCAATAATTGTAACCCTGTTGTCATAGGCATTGAAAGTGTTCGGCATGCGTTTGCCGTCTTCACCAACGGGTGGTCCTGTGTTTGCCTTTGCACGCAAGTTAATCTTTGGCAGAATCATTCCGAGAAGCTGTTTACCCGTCCACAGTTCTACGGGTTTGCAGATTGCCGGGATAGGAATCCGACCATTCCAATTCTTCACCCACATCAACATATTGAATGTCAAATCTTTCTGAATGAAGGTGTTTCGTTTTGTCATTTTTTGTACCGCAAGAAGGGAATCCTGTACAATACCCATGACGGGACGGTTACTCTGCCCCGAAACAACTACTCGGGGGGAAAGCATCATCAATTCTGCTTCGGCTCGTGCGGCAATAGACTGGGGAACGTGAAGATTCATTTCATCTCCATCAAAATCGGCATTGTAGGGCGATGTACAACTGAGATTCAATCGGAAAGTCGACCAGTCCAGAACTTTGACCCTGTGTCCCATAATACTCATTTTGTGCAACGATGGTTGCCGATTGAACAGGATAACATCATCGTCCCGCAATTGGCGCTCCACGATCCACCCGTGGGCCAGCAAAAGTTCGGATTTGTTCTTAACATAGCGCAAATCAATACGGGTTCCGTCACTGCGAATGATGTGTTTCGCTCCGGGATGGGTGGTTGGGCCATTCGCTACCAGCTGGCTCAGTTCGTGGATGTTGAAGGCGGTGACGCGTTCGGGAACGGTGAGGTTCATGGCGACGGATCGGGGAACTCCAACCTGGTGGATACCCAGGTTAGGGTCGGCCGTAATAACGGTACGTGCCGAGAAATCGACACGCTTCCCCATGAGATTTCCACGCAAACGTCCCTCCTTACCCTTGAGACGCTGTTGAATGGTCTTAAGAGGCCGACCGCTTCGCTGGGTAACCTGGGGCATTCCTCGCAATTCGTTGTTCATAAAGGCCGCCACATTGTGCTGAAGTGCCTGCTCGAACTGCTCTACAATAATGTTAGGTTCTCCGTTTGTAATGGCATTTCCTAGGGCAATGTTGCTCTTGACGACATTGACCAGCTGATGGGTAAGGTCATCCTCTGAGGCTGCTCCTCCACCGACGCTGACACTGGGTCGAACATGGAGAGGAGGTACCGGGAGGACTTGAACCAACAACCAATCGGGCCGGGCATGTGTTGTGTCCAGACCCAAGATTTTCATGTCTTCTTCTTTCATGGTCTGGAAGATCTTGACCGCCTGAGCTCCACTCAAAAACTGTTTGGTATCACCGCCCGTAGCACCTCCGCCATCGTCCTCAGAATATTCGGCTTCAATGTGAAGACCGACCTTGGTGAGTTTCGGCTGGGATCCCTGACAGTGATCGCAGCGCTTGACGTTACGAAGCAAATCGTGAAAGGCACCCATACGCTTTCCCCGTTTCTTGATTTTCGAGGCCACCTGCATTTTGTGCTCGTCCATCTGTTTTTTGATGCGTCCACAGTGAAAACAGACACAGCGAAGGGTCTTGAGAGTGGCATCAAAATATCCCTGGTGGTAAACCGGTCGTGCGAGTTCCAAGTGACCGAAATATCCCGGATCACTCTTGTCATGTAGGTTTCCGAGACGAGGATCGTTCACTCCTCCGTAGACCGGTTGACCCTGAACTTGGGTCTCGTATCGTGTGACTCCGGCGGGAATTTGGCGCCCATTGACAGTAATCGCCTGGGTTACCGAGTTTTGTCTCTGTCGTTTCACAAGCAAAACAGTACACATTGTGATAAAAAAGTTCAAAAAAGCGTCATCAAATTCATTCCATTTCATCGGATTTACAGAAATCAGGAAATAAAAAAAGGGTGAAAAAGAGTGAGTACACTGCTTTTACTTGTTTGTTTGTTGACGATCAAGCTCCTGTTCGCCGAAACAATAACAACACTGCTTTGGCGCTTACAAGCTCGTTTGGATCAACAACCCCGAATTGCAACTTCTTGACCCGTCGAAGACGAACTCTGGAGTAACCAAAGTTCTCCGACGCCATGCCGAGCGACGCGGCTCCAGCTTGTTTCGCAGACATTTCGTTTCTTTTTTATTCTTGTTTTGTGTGAATTGTCTGTGACAAAATGGATTGTTTGTCGGTTGTGAACAGTAACAAGTTAGGGAGGAAGGAATGGATGACTTTCGATTCGTTTCTGCTTGCTTGTTGTGTGGCTGCGCAGGTAGAGTTTGTTCTTCCTGAAAGTTCTTTTGATACTTTCAAATACCAGTTGTTTCTCAACACAAAGCGTGCTCGAAAGTTGAGTTGTTGTTGTGTTGTACGTTCGCCTCCGAGATGCGAGGACGGAATTAAACCGAAGTGTTTGATTCCTACAATGCTAGCTTCCGCTGTGCGTCCAAAGTCTCACGAGCTGAACAAATTTCTTCTGTGATCTACTTATAAAGCAATACTAGCAGAGTGGTAGACTTGTAACAAACTCTGAACTTGTCAGCAAGAACCGAATTCAATCGTAGTAATGACAATTGGTCGGCTAAAAGCTTTTTGCGGATGTTAGAGGTCTCAATGCTGTTTTTGAAACACGCCGCATCCTCTACGAGCGGCAAACCTCCGATGGGCTACCGCGCATTTATCGACTGCGGACATCGTGCGGCCCTCCTTTCGCCGCTCCAATTCCTACTTATTATAGATATTGCATAGATCTACAAATCATATGTGAAGGACCAAGAAAATTCACGAGCACCGTACGATATCTACGCAATTTCATTACCATAGGACCAAACTGCACGGACGCCGGATTTCATCGCGCGATCCAAAACAGAGACAACGCAGACATTCGGATTCTGCGTTCAACTTCCACGAACAGTATGATCAGTACGACGTTCTACCAGTTACTCAGCGAAGATGTCCGAAGGAATTTTCAAATCGGATGTCTTTAACGAGCGCCGTCTTCTCATCGCATCATGGATCTTTATTCGCCCAAATGCAAATCAACGTCAATCGTAATTGATCCGATATCAATCACTCCCAGTCATACTATTGATTTCAAAACCTTATTGTCTAAGCATTCAATAATTATATCACCAACAACGAATATATAAATATGAAGTTCTCGTGTGCTCTCCTCGCAATCACCTCTCTCGGCATGGCCCAGGCCTTTGCTCCTTCTCAATCCTTGACCGCCAAGAGCACCGCTTTGATGGCCGAACGACCCAAGATTGCCGAAAACGTCCTCGAGTTGGTCGGAGGAACTCCCCTTGTCAAGCTCTCGAAACTCAGCGAGGGATGCGAAGCCGAAATTGTCCTCAAACTCGAGTCTTTCAACCCCGCTAACTCTGTCAAAGATCGCATCGCCTTGAGCATGATCACCGAGGCCGAAAAACGCGGAGACATTGTGCCCGGCGAGACAGTCTTGGTCGAACCAACCTCCGGAAACACCGGAATTGGATTGGCCATGGTTGCTGCCTCCAAGGGATACGATTTGACTTTGACCATGCCCGAATCCATGAGTATGGAACGACGTGTCCTTCTCAAGGCATTCGGTGCCAAGCTCGTCCTCACTCCAGCCGCCAAGGGAATGGGTGGAGCCATTGCCAAGGCCGAAGAAATCGCCGCCACCCAGGGCGGATACTTGTTGCAACAATTCAACAACGCCGACAACCCAAAGATCCACCGTGAGACAACCGGTCCCGAAATCTGGGCCGATACCGAAGGAAAGGTCGACATCTTGGTCGGCGGTGTCGGAACCGGTGGAACTCTTACCGGATGTGGCCAATACCTCAAGCCACTCAACCCAGCCATGCAGATTGTTGCCGTCGAGCCAACCGAATCCGCCGTTCTCTCCGGAGGAAAGCCCGGTCCCCACAAAATCCAGGGAATTGGCGCCGGTTTCATTCCAGGAAACGCCGACACCAGCTTGCTCGATGAGGTCATTCAAATCTCGGGCGAGGACGCCATGGCGATGGCCCGTGACATGGCCACCAAGGAGGGAATCTTTTGCGGAATTTCTAGTGGAGCCTCCGTCTTGGCCGCCACACAGGTCGCCAAGCGCCCCGAAAACAAGGGCAAGCGCATCGTGGCAATTATTCCATCCTTCGGAGAACGTTACCTCTCGACGGCACTCTTCCAGAATCTGTGGGACGAGGCCTCCAACATGAAGGCCGAATCTGTGGAAGCCTAAGTTTATAAAAAAAAATAGTTTCATGGCTTCTCGTCAAACAGCTGGAACCAAAAGGAGAAAACAAACAAAAAAGGGTTTTGCTAATTCATTACAGTACGGTACCATACACTAATTTTTAGAAAATCATGTACATCTATTTTTTTTTGGTTCGTTTATGAAATGGAATAGAAAGATGACTGCGGTTGTTGCAGGCTCGTGTAAGGAGATGCTATTCTAATGGCCAAATGAGTCGCCTCAATTGCTTTCAACAAGTACGGATTCCGGGAGAAGGCAAAAAAGAAATTCAAGTAGGGATGAAAGAAATAAACAAACCGTTTCTCTATAGTAATACAAAAATTTATCCACAATGCTTCTATGCGTTCTTCAAAAATAGTAATGCAAATTACCAACAAATAGGTGCCTTGCAATGTATCAGATCGTGAAAGCATTTTTTGCCATCAAACAAATCATTCCAACCATAGAACAAATCATCGTCGTCTCTCGATTTTCCATTTGCATCCTTGGAACTAATCGTTTTTGGAGTGTACAATTGGACGCACAAAAAGTCAAAAGCTTGACCAATCTTATAGAGGGCTGCTTGCACCTCGAGCTTCTCCCACAATTGTCCGTCTTCGACTTGCAGCAAAAAACGTCCTCCTTTCGATTGTATAGTATCCCAGACATTCATCTGAGTTCTCTCCCGTACATCCTCCGAGTCTGCCTCGTGGTAGATCTTTAGGTGTTTCATAATCGTTTGATGGTATAAAACGTTGCCGTTCATGGACATTTTCCGTTTGCCCAACAGGACGTCCTCTTGTCCGGGCACTAGTACGATAGAAGATTGTTGAGCTACTGGAAACGATTCGATTCGTCGACGCAGCTCGATCCATTTTAGGTGGGACTTCAGATCTATGCTACCATCGAGTGGATTCAATGGGATAAAGTGACTTGGCACTCCATACGTTACCAACCCGTGCATGCATTCTTGCAAGGACCCCTTGTGAATCCGAACGTCCGTTTCCCCGCGTTCTCGTTTCTCAAGCACCTGATATGACGATTCGTAGTGTGAGACTTGGCAATAGTGCAGTTTCGATATTTTGAATGGCGCACTGATTTTTTCAAAGGCCCGCCAGAAGGGATCGAACCATTTGGTTGGGCTACCGTTCCAAACCACCATGCTCATTCCTCGTCGAGCTGTCTCCTCGTCTTCAAGGGCACTCGCCATCATATAAAAAAGAATCTGGCGAAAATTCATTGTTTCCATTTCGTAAAGGTCTGGATCGTACTGGAAAAAGATAACGGCGCGGCCCGCAAGATCTCGTGTGGGCAACAGCTGGACGTATCCATCTTCGACACCGATTTCCGTCTTTTTGGAAACCAAATCTTCAAAGAGCGTGATTTTTTTGTCAATCAATTCAGCACCAAAGAGCTCCATTTTTGTGTTGCAATTCTTTTCGATACGGTTGGCAGCTTTGGGAGGCTGATACGCCTCGGTCGCCAGCAAGACTTTTTTGTCGTGCTCCGATTCTATGAGGGAAGACAATCCCCAGCGACGAGATAACAACGAGTTTGTCTCATAGAGCAATTTGTTGACTTCTTCAACAGTCTTGTAAGGATTGTCTTCCTCTGTTAAATCCTTCATCATCGGGCCATTTTGAAAAGCATTTTCTGAGTCTCTTCCCTTCGTGCTCACCGCTTTCTTTTTCCGCAAAACATACTTCGGAACCAGCCCAAATTCTTGACCATCCTTTTCACTCCTTGGGCTGTCAAGAGATGAACGCTTCACCATTTTTCAATGTTGTATTGTGTGGTGACACCACGGGAACTGCTATTTTGCTATCGGAAGTTCCAATCAGAAGAATGCACGTAGTAGAAACATTTTTCTAGAGAATGAAAAGCAAGTCGTGCTGGAAACAGCCACAACGGTGCACGTCGTAGAAAAGTTTAGGTGAGGGCCAAGATGTCAATTTTGGTCGGATTCCGTTCAGTAAGTGAATGCGTAGGTCCTACCTTGACCACATACATAAGGTATGAGGGCAGGGTCTATCGGACAGGGAGTAAAACTGGTACAACAACGACTTTCTTACGCTCTAGTAGCAGCATTCACTCATCAAATACTCTAAGAAAACATATAGCACTCATTTATGTCTTTAAACTTGTGGACCAAGAGGAACCCAATTCTTATTCTTTCAGCTGCTATTTTATTCGGTGTGCTCAAACTGATACTGAACATTGTAGTACTTGGGCGTGGTATACAGTTAGCCTCAAAGATTATCCATCAATCGAAGAGACCATACTTATCCAGTAGTTGTATGTGCGTTATCCCATTTTCGACGAAAGGCTGATCCCGGATGAAAAGCCAAGTTGTGACAGAAACTAATACCGCGAGACCGATGAAGTAAAGAAATATGATCATAGCAACCAATCGATTTCTCCTTGCAACATAAATCAATGGTTTCTTTGCTTGTTGAGCCCTAAAACACGCGTGCATAGCAGAATTAGAAAAGAATGAGGAAGAAAAAATGATTACGTATTCGGATGCCATGACTTACTGAAGCTGAGCGCTTTGGGAGTACGCAAATAGGTCTGAAGATATTTCGGGAAAATCTTCTTCCGGTGGGCGAACAAACAAAAAAACCAAAGGGGAGATTCGGATCTCTGTCTGAACTAAAATCTGAAATCCCGGGAAAACGAATGAAAGTGTATTTTTTG
>JACLAC010017384.1_pt1 | contig 21854 bp, 18 predicted proteins | sample 8027881 | NCBI WGS metagenome assembly JACLAC01 (sample SAMN15725517, study PRJNA655200) | protist metagenome | isolation source: fluorescence activated cell sorting (FACS) single amplified genomes of... | place: Spain: Blaines Bay Microbial Observatory, Mediterranean Sea | collected 2016-01-19 | reverse complement strand
TGAAATCGTAGGTAGTATGAGAATTGTTGTTGATTGTTGTTGTACTAACCTTATAATATTATTGTAAACTTCAATATGGTAGTAGTTCTTGTGTGCGATACAGTTAACTATGTCGTGACGATATTAAAATTTGATAGACTAGCGATGATATGAAGCAGAATAGATGATATTGATAGGAGTGACGGATATACGTATTACTGATATGAAGCTACTGAAGTTTCGAAATAATGCTATTAGTAGTAGCGAAATGCCAAAGGATGCTGCTCACTCGATATAGTATGTATTGTAATATGTAGGAAATCGTAATACGCTGATTGCGGATTGACCGTTAAACTTAATGACTCATGAACTATTTATTAGGAAATCTTTAGACTCGATTCTTTAGACTCGATAAACACTTTAAACACGTAATATTATGTAATATTGCAATAGTATACTAGTTGTTACCTCACTACGATGTGGATATGATGATACTTACAGATGAGATTGCGAAGTAGTAAAAAAAAAGAGATTTGTAATATTATTTGTATGCAGTATGTATGCAGTAAAAGACACCAGAATGATGTGCAAAGTAGTCTTAGAAATTGAATTGCGGTTCCGCAACAGACTAAGAACTATGTATGTACCCTATGACAAAGGGACCTGCGGAATTGTATTGGATTTTTTTTAGGAAATTGGACTCGAGAACCAACTCTATTAGTATTAGTATTCACTCCATGATGATTCAGTCCATGTAGCAGTGCAGGTCTCTTTGAGTGAGTTTTTTTTTTGCAAAAAAAAATTCCGCGAAAATTTCCTCAAGAAGATCCTCAGGCTAATCCTAGATTCTCTCTGGGCCCATCTCTTTGCTAGATGACTCCTTGCTAGACCGATCTCTGTGCTAGATGGGTTGACACCACTACATATGATCGCTGCTGCACTGAAGAAGAATGACGCGGCCTAACGCATCCTTCCTGTCCACTACTAGCACACTCAGACTGCATTTCACGCCGACACAAGCACCCAATGTTAGCCAACTTTCGAGCGAACTTTCCAGAGGATTCCAGTCGACTCATCGACCACTCAAGACCACACAAAACGATCACGCGCACGTGACCATACACAACTGCAAAACAAACTTGTTTTATGGCTTGGGTCAGATGTATTAGTTCTTGCGTGCGCACCCGAAATCTATGATTAGAAAGAAGACCTACAAATTACACGCCAACGAACTGTTTGATACCCTCGCGATCACGATCGCCTCGTCCCGAAGTACTACCTGACACGCTGTACTCCTCACGACTGACACCATACGCTGCGGTCTTAGTGACATTGTCATTGCGCTGATCAACACACCGCGTCTTGATCCATATTACCAACATTTCAATTTGAGTAATTTTGAACGACTGGCAAATTTTTTTTCCTGGTTCAGGACTTTCTTACTCCCAGTTATTACATCGACAATGCAACCATTCTGCGAACAAACTTTGTGAAACGATCGTATATTTAAACATATTGTACAAAAATTGGTAACATACTGACGGTTGACTGCCGGTCAATGCCGGTCAGGTCAATGCCGGTCAATGCGGTATGACACAACCGGCGGACACTGTCATACGAGTCACTAAGTAGATAGCAAGTAGAATAATGTGTAAGAGACTCATGTGCAAGAGACTAAGGAAATACGATGGAAAAAATAGAAAATGCAGATAGAATAAGTACAACCAACTTTCGTGCTTTCCGGGGTAGAGTTGGGGAGTCACTCCCGAGTGACTTCCCGGAGTGGTCGGCGTCATCTCTTGACCCGGAAAAAAATTCTAAGAATGATAACATGGGATTTTCGACTATGTATATAATTTTTCGCAATATGTTTTCGAAACTATTTCAGTATAATACGATTTGAACCAAATACCACAACAACAAAACATCTAGGACCTCGACGATGTAACAACTATCTAACCAGCTCAATATTACAATAACAAAACATCTAAGGACCTCAATACCACAATAGCAAAATATCTAAACACCTCAATATTACTTATTAGAAAAATACTTTAAATTCGACGAAAATTGGACGAACATTGGAGACGATATGCATGCAACAGTTGATCTACAAGACAGATTTCGTTGTAAAAAAAATATTTCGTAATTTGTAAGACTTCATAATTTTGTAATACCTCTCTTGTGGTGAATGACAATGCCGATGTTATTACCTTTCTACATACGGAGTTCCTTTATTCATTTTTGCAGGGCCGGATGATATTACTTCGGCTTGAATTGAACCAAGCAATAGCGCTCCTCGGATGGATCGAGTTTCCTCAACCACTTCGTACTATCCACCGAAGCACTACTCCCGTAGATTCGACAGAGACTCTCCCCGAAGGAACAACCGTGATGAGCCACGCGCTTATAATGCACCTTGGCGCCCGCTAGAAAAATAACGATGAAAATAAATAGAAGATACAATGGGATTTCCTGTACTCCAAGTATTCTACGACGTACTCTAAATCTATTTATCCGCTACATCCTATATCATAATATCGGTTAACATTATTTGTACCTAGTATTTGTATTTGCGCCAGTAGTAATCATTTGTATTTATCTTGACTTAAATATTACCTCTCCTAATTTGTCAATGTATGATATGATCATTCTCACTGATGATATAATACTAATATCATTCTATATCTATTGCTATTTACGCTAGTGGTAGTAGTAGTCGTTCTCCAGTTCGAGTTGTAGTAGTTCTCCAGTTTGATAGCACGAAACGTACTAGTGTTGTACGAATTTTCATTCGCTGACAACAGTTTCCATATTTTCTAGAAACTCTGAACATAATGCGAAGTGAGTCGTCGGCGAAGTGTAGTGCTTAGTGCTGACGACATCATGTGTACTACCTTTTTTCATGTGTACTGCCTCTACGTGTAGTAAGTAGTACCCAGAACGACCAGGTTGATAGTACCCACACTGTCACAAGTTTGATTGTAACAACAGTGTATGAGACAACGAAGTAATCATCTACGACATTCAGATTCTCGCTCCATGAAAACCTTGAAGGTCCTTCGTCTCTCACGTCAAATACTAATCCAGTCAGTAGTATCCACATACAGTCCTACTAAGACACCTAATACTACGGAGGAAGAAGCATTTTCCCTAATACGTCACGAAACCATTTACCCTAGTCCTACGGAAACACTGTCACGAAGCATTTCCCTAAACCACATTTCCCTAAACCACATTCACCTAAATCACAGTTCCCGGTAGCTTTTCGTATGCTCCTAGAAACTACTAATAGAGGATTGCTCGTTGACAGTGGGCCGTAAATTCGCGCATGGCCGGGTTTCTCGCCAACCAATCACAGCCGAATCCTCCGAATTCCGTGGGCCTCGCGAGTTTGAGGGCCTGAAGGATTCTCATGAATGTGATCGCGCTATACGGTTCCGCTTCGAACGCATCCTTCCAGCCCTGCTTAAATCTCTCGAGGACGTCCTCGGGCGTGAGACCGCCCTCGTACTCCATGTGGACCCTTGGGTCGTCGTTGTACTGCTCACTCAGAATCGTTGGCAGATGGTGTCGTTTGAACTCCTTCAAGACGCTGTTGATCTGGTCTTTCTTTTTTGTTCCAAGCGTGTAAGCACTGTGGTGAGTGAGCGTCTTTAAGAACCAGTTGTATGTTAAATTTGCACGAAAAGCGCAGTCAGCCTGCACGAACGGGGGCGGGTTGCTCCGATCTGGATTTGTATGAAACCCGGTGTAGTCATACTTGCTATTGCGGTTCGCTAGATCATCATACTTGCTGGCCACCCCCCCCCACAATTTTTGGAATTCCCCATCTCGTTCCGAACCCCTCAAATACTCCCCAATGAGCGGGATCTCTTCCAAACCCCGTGGCAACTCCTCCTGGCCACCATCCTGGGCGCTAGTTTCGAAACCGCGCGCCCACCACTGGCACCTCAGCGAGGCAGTCCGCTCCCCCCCACTGGGCAGATCTTCCACAATGGGCAGATGTTGCATGGACTTATACCCCGCAACCTCTCCACTTGGTTTGCAGTCTTCCTTCCATTGGGATGTGCACACGTCCCATTGGGACCACTCTTGCCTCAGATATACCAAACTGTCTCGTTTCGAGTCAATTCCAAACGCTTTCGCGACCCGCTGCGGGGACGAGAGTTCATCTCGCCACTTGTTGTCAAAGTGTTCGGCCTTATCTTCGAGCCTCTTGTTTTTCACTTGCTTTTTATTGTGACTACTGTTTCCTATTCTATGATGGTCAGCACTTCCTTTCTTCTTTTGGCCCATTTCTGCATCATCATCATCCTCCAACTTCGAAGTTGCACGAAGGAAGCTCTTATCACCCTTTAGATGCTGAGAAAGGGCAGAGCCGTAGCGCGTAGCGTCCATCCCTTCAAACAACAGCGTGATGATCAGGTTGACGCCTTTCATCGTATTTTTGTACCCGCAATTGCCGATTTTCTGGGTTCTCACCTTGCGATCAACCCGTCCTTTCCCCGTCCTTTTATACATCTCCTGCCCATCCTCCCAGCCAGCGAACGCTTGCTTGAACGCGTCGCCATAATTTTTGGCTGAAAGCCACTCAAATTCCACCCAGTCGTCCGATGAGGAGGACCTTCCCAAGGGTTTTCCCATTTTGAAGAACTGCTGGATTTTCTGCAACTTTTCGCGAAAATCATCTTTGTCCGCCGTCTTGACACTTCGGTAGTCGAATTCTTTGACCGCCTGTTCCCCACCTTTAGCGAAATCGACGGTCTTCATGTTCCACTGCCCACCCGTATTAACGTCCCAAAACTCGAGCACACCCCGGTATATATTATCAGAGTCATCCGCTGGACGGTAGCGAAGCATGCTGGAAAACCCGTGACCCCTCCAAGTCACGTCCGGAAACAGCAGATAGCGCCAGTGTCTCGAAGCCACCAACTCATGTCCGTACAAACGTCCTCTCCCATACTCTGAATCCACACTTCCATCGTCGGCAGCGCAATATCGCGGACGACGCTTCTCGCCCCACACATCCGTGGGAGAATTTGTGACTGCTGCATTCGGTGCGACATCCCTGATCAGCAGACACTCCATTGTGGGAACCCATTTCTCTAAGGGCAAGGCACGTAAAAGAAAAGAATTCCGCACAGTATGTAGGAAACGCAGAGCAACGTAGCCAACCTCCTTTCCGGACCTCGCGAGCAGAGCCTCTTTCCACTGCAACCAGGCGTAGGCCCGCTGGTACTCCCAAAACGCGATGTGACGGCCCTCGTGACCGGCCGAAACCTCCTTCAGATTTAGGCTAGCAGCGTGGAACTCAGATGGACTCCACCCCTCGGGCATCGCAATCTCCTGGTAAGTGTTTAGCTTTTCGAACTCATCTCGAACATGCCTTTGCAGCTCGTGAAAATTGTCAACTTTCTTTGCGCTGTCGCCTTCAAAAAGATACGTTCGTGCCGCCCGCGCCAGGCGGTCGAAGCCGGCGCAGGCCGGACAGACTGCTTGGTACTGTCCTCCCTCCAGAGCTTCCTTCCCGCGCCCAAGAAAGAAAGGAATCATGTTTGCGATCTCAGGACCCTTCGACCCGAAGACCCACCCCCTGGAAACCTTTTCTCCTGATAAGTTCCACCCTAACAGTGATGTGGGAACATCCTTCAGCTGTATGAAATTAGTAGAGATAGGATTAGTAGAAAAAGCTAGATGACAAGTTGCTCAGATCTATTGGGACCACGTGATTGCGACGACGTTCTATTTTCGGGAAAATGCCGCTCCATTTTCGGGAAATTTTCGTTTTACCAGGCTCCTGTCGTTGTTCTTTACATGGGATCTTCTGCGTGGACGGACCCTCACGGGTGGAAACTATCAAACCTTCTGTCCAACCCTATGTCCTTCACAGCTAGTTCCTTCCGCGAACCAGCTCCTTTTCACTATCATCCCTCTTCTGAATTTCTCTGCCCTCTCAATTTTGGCCTCTCAATTTCCTCCCCAGCACTCCCACCAGCACTCCCACTTGCGCCACCCGCCGCGGTTCCAACATGCATTTCGCCTGCGCCACCCGCCGCGGTTCCAACATGCATTTCGCCTGCGCCACCCGCCTACAGTTAAACCTTCTGAGAAAAACCGGACTCAGTAGAAAAATCTAGAACAGGAAGTACTGTTACACACAGATTCAATGTCTCATACAGATTTCCGCCCAGATACAGAAGGTTGTTACGTATTCTTTACAATCAGATTTTACCTGGTTCTTAACTTTTACCAATTGTAATACTTACCAAGGTTTCTTCCATGTTTCTTTTAGCCTCCACATCGGCGTTCTGCTTGTCTTCAGCGTCTGCCTCCTTGGCCAGAAGTTCCAGCTCCTCAGAGGTTGGCTTCTGGGCCAGCTCTTCGTCCAGAACTTGACCACCATCACTGTCCATCTCGTCATCAGGATGTATTAGAGCTCTTCCCTCCGGCTGTATTCAATTGGCGATAGATTTCGCAGGATGATCAGTCTATTGACGAAATAATCTTCAATGCGTTATTAATATGTTTTCCTACAATATCCGACATTGAGAGTAATATGCAACCACCGACATTGAGAGTAATATATGCACTGTGTAATAAACACACACACAACAGTATGCAATAGGTGACCAACAGTTTCTTATATGTTATCATTGTTCTGCACTGTGTTAATACGAAAAGAGAAAAAAAAATCCCGAAAATGATCAGCGGTCAGTCTTACCACTCGTACATGGTTGTCTGATTCTTACCGCTTGTACGTTTCCATGGGCGTATTTTTTCCGGAGAACCGTCATAAGCTTTGAAACTTCCTGTGCGAGATCGAACTTCTCGTTCAAACCCTGCCGATTCTGAAGCCGTCCACCATACTTTTTCGCCTTGAGTTCCAAATGCAGACGGTGTTTTCCCAACATTAGCTGAGCCACTTCCCGACACTCCTCGGCATCCTTCAAGTTGAGTGGCCATTTGAAATTGTCGTCGAATTTGTTGGAAAAGTACAAGTCCCCAGGAAGACCACCTCTCTCCAGAGAGGCTTTCACTCTGCGGCCCTCAACTCGGAGACTCTCATGCTCTCTGTTCTTTTTCTTATACTCAGTGTTCTGATAATCTAGTTCTCGGTGCTTTTTCACATCCAGAAACACCGCAACGGAGTCGCGAATCTCTGTGGGCCGAAGTACTCTATAGACATCCACGGAGTCGCCAATACTCCTTGCGGACCCTTCGGCTGAATAATTTGGTTCGAAATGTATAAGTGGAGTGAGAAAGTATGGAGTAGCCAGAAATCATAATGTAATGCTATGAGAAGAAAACTAATGCAAAACTTTTAGAAACTACTGTAGAAACTACGCGTAGTAGGAATTCGTACTATTTAATGGAAGCAGGACTGTAAAAAAACTATCGTAGTTATGTAATTTCCTAGTCAGAGAAGATTCAAGAACGACAGTTCCTTCCCGAGAAAAAACCAGTCAGATGCTCCACAACAGATGCTTAATATACCGTTACGTAAGCAGTCGATTAGCTTTAATGGCGCAAACATCTCCTTGAATATCAACCCCCAGAGTGCTACGACGTGTGAGATTGATTCATTCTTCGCGACCGTAGTCGCATTCTTCGCGACAGCAGTCGCGATAAGATTGGTTCATTCCGAAACCGTTTCGGAATGTTTAGATTGTGAACAAGCGGAATTGTTATGACAGCCGTCTATGACAGCTACAGCTATTATCCATGTTAATATTAGTATTACAGTATCCATAGAGGCAGACAGAATAGTTCTCACCAACGGCTTCCTCGGTCCAGAAAACATAAGGCCTCTCCTCGATTCCCATGTCGTTCGGGACCCCCCATGTGCCCAGTACTTGGGACCCCCCCCACCTGATAGCACCCCAAGGCTGGTCCTTGCCGTTTGGGTGGGAATTGCCGCGGATGATCTTTTCCAGTGGGCCGAGGATGATCTTTTCCAGTGGGCCGAGGATGATCTTTTTCATTGGACGAATGATCTTCTTTATTGGGAGGATCATCTTCTTTATTGGGAGGATCATCTTCTTTATTGGGAGGATCATCTTCTTCACTGGGAGGAGGCCGATTCGGATCATCTTCTTTACTGGGACGGATCGGATCATCTTCTTCACTGGGAGGAGGCCGATTCGGATCATCTTCTTCACTGGGAGGAGGCCGCTTCGGATCATCTTCTTCACTGGGAGGAGGCCGATTCGGAAATCGGGCTTCTTCAGAATCGTTCGGACGCGGAGCATCTGCATCATCAGAATCTCCGTCTTCCTTCCTTCCTTTTGACGACGTAGTATCATCGCCATCTTCCTTCTTCTTTGACGAGGTAGTATCCTCACCATCGTCCTTTTTCTTCTCCTCTCTTTTCAAATTCTTCTTTTTCTCTCCGCCATTGACATTCAGTTCACTGACCGCTTCCTTGCATTGACTCAACTTTCCCTCAAGCTCTGCCTTATCGATCTTCGCCTTGCTCCACGCTAAGATCACACTCGCGCCGTGCTCCTGGAACAGTTCTAACTGGGAAGAGTTATTTAACTTCTTCTGAACACGCTTTTGAGCATGAGAATTGACAGCTGAATTTGTAGAACTACCCTCCGCACCAGCCTCCGACTCAACTGGAGAAGCTTGTCCAGACTCTGAATCTTTAGCCGCAGCAGCCCCAGCTGCTCGGGTGAATTGTGTTAGGAGATCACTCGCTTCCCTATCCACCTTATCCGGTTTCCAGACAACGATGATGTACACAAGAAGGCCAGACAGGAGGATGATGACCACGAGGTAGAGGAGATGGGCGAGGGAAGATAAACCACCGGTTGATTCTGAAGGTGAATCAACTTGGTTCTTCTCAGAATCTGCAGAACCGTTACTTCCTTTTTTGGTGTTCCTTGGAAGGTTCTTGGAAGTTAGCGACTGCGCAAAGTTTGGCCGATTATCATTAACATTCTTCGAAGACAGTGTGTCCTGAGCAGCAGTAGTCCTTCCTCCCACATTAGTAGTTAGTGGACTCTGATTGCAATTAGTAGTAGTCCCCTGATTATTACAGGCTCCATAGTTAGTCCGGCCACCAGGAGTCGAGTCGAGCCATGAGGGACCGTTCGATGTTTGTGCAGGCCGGTTTGATGTACGTGCAGGCCGGTTTGATGTACGTGCGTCGCGATGATTAATACTATGCTGATTAGGATTTCTTAAATGAAGTTTGGCAAGCGAGCAGCGCATGATAGTAGTAGATATTATTGGCAGTATTATTACACAATAATTGAACTGTAAGATGTTAGAAGAATTGCGTTCTCAAGAATAGATGCATTTGTAGAACATGATTATATTGATTGATCATATGAGTTACTATTGGGTTATCATTGCGGAACTAGTATATTTTGATCATTATTGTGTGTGCTTGATTAATATTAGACATTATTGCGCGTGATTCTATATCTATGTAGTACTAGTGCTATGTAATGTGGTTACTATTGTATGTAGCAGAACTATTGATTGATTGAAAAAAACCTCGGTATGTGGCAGAACCCTTGTAGGACAAACTATTAGTATTATGCAATAGAATTGTATTTACTTCGGAAGCAATTGTAGAAATAGTATGATATATTTGTAGCATATATTTGTAGCAATATATGTATGATAATTCCCGAAAATTGATGATAATTGATGATAAAAAGTAAGGATGACAAGTTGCAGTATGTACATTGTCATTAGATAATAACTACTGGGAGAAAATTCGGAGAAAGCCAGACCACTGCTCTCGAAACAGAAACAAAACACCGATTGAGGTTTTGTTGAAAGCCCAGAGGGCCCCTGCGTGCGGTTTTGTGGAAAAGTTTTTGCGGACAATTTTTTTGTGTTTTCCAACCATGTGGCTATTGCGCGCCGATGCGCCGTCGCCCGATAACAATGGGTCGATCTGCGTGTCTGCGGCCTGTGCCTTGTACTTCTACGGCCTGTGCCATGCGTGTCTGCGGCCTGTGCCATGTACTTCTACGTTGAAAAACGCCCGTTCGCTCCTGCTAACTCGCAAGCGGACCCGTTGTTCCTTGCTATCTCACAGACGCTTTCTACGGCTTTCGCTTCCACAGACTGTCTCGTTTGAACGCACATTTGATTCTCTGTGCGTTTGAACTCAAAGATAGACTCTATCGAAACATCATAAAGTACACTCTGTATTCTGGTGTCTTCATCACGAACACCTCCTCATAGACATCTCATCACAAAATACCCGACACACTGTTTTCAGACCTGACAAACACTGAATTGCGCTGTGTCATACAGATTCATAGTCACGTTGTCATTGCGCTGATCAGATTCAACACACTGCGATTTGTTGACCTCATCATGATTATGATTGTAACGGCTCAACATAATCATGATGAGGTCAACAAACAGCCTGATTCCGAACGGCTCATCTCCCAGCCTGGCTAACCCGATAACGAGAAATGGCCACACACGAAGAATGCAGAAAGAACGAAGTCCTTGTTACATATGAGATATATCACAAAAAGCATGTTAACGGTTTTGATAGACTCTATCGCCAAGTTCATATTATTTATTATTAGCAAAAAATGTCGATGATGTATCAGCCACTTCCTCCGCATTAGCCTTGTATAGACGATGCATAATATGTATACGATACGATAATAATAATATGTATGATTCAGACATATGCATGTAGTACTGTCACCTTCCGCGATGTCATTACTATTTGTACCTGCTCCTTCAATGTAGTTATAGAACATACTTCCCCGCAACACCTTGCCCAGCAGAATTTCTTATAGTAAGTGTACCGCAGCAGCGTTATAGTGCAGCACTAGTGTAGTAGTGTAGTAGTATTACACAATTGCTGGACATTTTGCAGATGGCTGGATTTGCTCACGTGAAATAGTCGGAGCAAAGTGGGATAATCGGAGCATAGTAGTACATCCTAATCTTGCTGTTGCTGCCCCTTACTACTCTCGCCATCTCTTCTCCGCAGCCAGCCATTTTCCGCTCGAATCCGCTCGGCATTTTCTCGTTGGTAACTGTCCGAGGGTAAGTTCTATTCGAGGCAATTTCTAAGAAGAATTATGTATGTATGGAGGGATATATGCGAAGTCGTACAATGAACTCGTACAATGAACCTCTCCAGGTTCCAAATTGGTTGATTGTACGACTTAGTTGTACGACTTCGCATATCTCCGATGTATGGGTGTATTGGGCGCCAACCGGTTCTTCCGTCGGACCTCACTTCGGACCTTCCCTCCCCAACTTAACCTAAACAACTACATCAACTTTCTCTCCAACTGCCCCGGCCGACTTAAACTTCCCACACTGCGCAGAGCGTCCTACTTTATCCGCTTCAGGCTTCTTACGGGGTATGTATGTGCTCAATTATAGTGTGTGATTTTTTGACAATAACTATAGTATGCGCTAACTACATTTTTCGAAGGACTATACTACAATATTAAGATACGATGGAACACATTTCAAAGTACTAGACTACAATATTATTTCAAAGTACTACACTACAATATTATTTCAAAGTACTATACTACAATATTATTTTCGACTACTAAATTTCAAAGTACTATATTACAATATTCTTGATACACACAAAATGCTATATTACCCACAATTTTACAATATCATTGATTAAACAATCGACTAAGTCCATAACATGTAATACAAAATACCATTAACAAAATACCATTAACAAAATACCATTTACATAAGAAAATATTATTATCATCGACCGAAAATATTAGTATGATACTCCGCGGCCGTGATGACAATGTTATTACCTTCCTACACCTGGAGTCTCCCAGAGGTTCTCCCCGCAGGAAGAACTCGTAGACATCTGTGGACTTTTCTATGACGCAAAAAAATAACGCAAAAAAGTAAACGAATGGAGATGAAAAAAAGGACTGACTGACTGGTTGATAAGATTTGCTGATATAATATTATATTGGACACACAACAAAGTTTAATAGTGACTCTACGCACGCAATATGCATACTTAAATAAATACTTAAATAAATACCTTATACAAACTGACTATCAAACTATTATACCGAGTTGAAACTATTGAGTCACAGAAACTTCCTATCTTTCCTAAGTCCGAAGAAGAGCGCACACTTATTATTCACTGCTGGATTGTTATTCACTGCTGGATTACATATTCACTGCTAGACCCTTATTATTATATAGGCTAAGATGTTACAATGCTGGATTTAAACACAGAGTAGATTAGACTTTAGTATAGGCTGGTAGTAGATTAGTATAGGATGGTAGTAGTAACCATGGCCATCGGACAGTCGATCGTGCCAATCGCCCCGAGGCCAATCGGACATTGCATGAATAGTAAAGGACGTTGCATAATTATGTAATAGTAAATATAAATAGATAGTTGTAACATCATATATATCGTGGAACAACCGTTGGAATAGTATAGTAGACTTAGTAAAGTTAGTTCTAATAGTATAGTAGTTGTAATGATTATAACCTCCGCCGTACAGACTCAAATTTCACAGCTAGTCGAAATACAGATTAGGAATAATAGTTGTAATCATAATATCCTTAGTTGTTCAAAATACATAATATTCTTCAGAGCTATAATGTTCCACAAGAGCAGCAGCGCGCCCTAGAAATAGTAGCTAGGACAAATATGTGATACTGGGACAAATATTTTCTATTAATATTGTAATATGTTGCATGAAGTATATTGTACGTGTAATAGGAATATCCTTTTCTACATAATACGAAGTAGTACACTAAATCTATTTATCGGTTAGTTATTCTACATTATGTATCGCCTTTTTATCGTACCTATTATTATAGTATTTATGCTAGTAGTATCAATAGGATTTGGATTTTTCTCCACTAATGACCTTGTAGTATATTAAAATTGTAATACTGTAAGAACATAGAAAACTTATAAAGACAACTAAGAAGGATACAACATAAAAGTTAAACGTAATACAGTAATAATATTACTGTACTACACATCATATACTGTATGATATCACTAATCTCATTCCCACTATTACGATATTACTAATATCATTTTATATGGATGTATGGTAATAGTAGTAATACTACCAGTAGTAGGAGTAGTAGTAGTAGTAATACTACCAGTAGTAGGAGTAGTAGTAGTAGTAATACTACAAGTAGTAGGAGTAGTAGTAGTAGTAATACTACCAGTAGTAGTAGTAGTATTAGTAGTAATACTACCAGTAGTAGTAGTAGTAGTAGTAGTAATACTACCAGTAGCAGTAGTAGAAGCAGTAGTAGTAGTAGTAATACTAACAGTAGCAGTAGTAGACGCAGTAGTAGTAGTAGTAATACTAACAGTAGCAGTGCTCCAGTTCAACGACGAAACGACGTGTTTCCGAAGTGTCTCTCCGGAATGCAGCAGTGATAACCCCTTCTGAGCTGTACTACCTCGCAACGCATGAGTCGTCGGCGAGGTGTACTACCCGCATGTGTTCTACTACCCGCATGTGTTCTACTATCCACATGTGTACTACTACCCACATGTGTGCTACTACCCACATGTGTGCCCCACATGTGTGTTACTACCCACATATGTACTACTACCCGCATAACGTGTGCTACTACCCGCATAACGTGTGCTACTACCCACAATGTAATCACAGTGGTTCGACTCACACTGTTACAAGTTTGTGTGTTGTGTAACAGTGTATGAGAGACAACGTAACAGTAATCCTTGTACGTATTCTCACTTCATGAAATTGAAAATCTTCTTCTCTCCCGTAATAGGATACTGATACGCGAGTCAGCCGGAGACCTAACACTACGGAAGAAGCATTTTCCCTCATACTACACGAAAACATTTTCAACCATAAATTGTACTATGGTAATGCCCTGGAGCTTCTGAATACGTTCACCACTTGTTGTATTTCGTACAGCGCTTGTTCAAGTTGATTGGCATCGCGCTGTCAACTCTCGCATCTCCTCGTTTCCGCCTAAAAAATGACAACCGAACTTTCTCGTGAGTTGAAGGGCTTGAAAGATCTTCATGAATGTATTGGCACTGTACGGTTTAACCTCAAACGCAGCTTCCCAGCCCTCCTTAAATCTCTCAAAGACTTCCTTTACAGTCGGTCCGCTGCTATACTTTCCATCCTGTGCACTGAATGTTGCGCTTCGAATAGTTGGTAAATATTTGGCGCTGAATCTCTCCAATGCGTCGTTGATTTCGCTTTGCTTGCCGCTCACTCGTGCCTCCCTCGTTCCTCCCCCGTTCATGTCGTCCATAACGAACCTGTCAGCATCATTCCCCTGCTTGCAGTCCGCGAGCACGAAGCGCGGAGGATCGTCGTCTTCTGTTTGCCTGACATCGTACTTGTTGGCCGCGCCCCACCAAATTTCCTGAAATTCTGCGTCTCGTTCCGATAGCCTCAAGTAGTCTCCAATAATTGGAATCCACTCCAAACCCGGAGTAGCCTCTTGCCCCCCATCCTGGGCGCCGGCTGGACTTTTCGCAAACCACTGGCATCTCAGCGAAGTCATGCCAGCCTCGTCCACGATGGGCATATGTTGCATGGACTTGTAGCCCGGAACCTGACCACTATCCTTGCAGTTTGGCTCGCACACCTTCCATTTCTTCCACTCCTCCCTCAGGTATACCAAACTGTCCCGTTTCGAGTCAATTCCAAACGCTTTGGCGACGCGCTGAGGTGACGAAAGTTCATGTTGCCATTTCTTATCAAAATCTGAGGCGTCCTTATTGAGCTTCTCGTCCTCCGTGCCGTCCTGTGCATTGTCCTTCGCCAACTTCTCGGCTCGAAGGAATTTAGTTTCTAGATGCTCAGACAGCGCTTTGCCGTATCGACTGTTGTCCATCCCTTCAAACATCAGCGTAATGATGAGATTGACTCCTTTCATCACATTCTTGTAGCCGCAGTTTCCAATTTTTTGGCTTCGGACCTTGCGGAGGATCGACTGTTTGCCTGTCCCGTACCTTTGCTCGCTCCACCCACTAAAGGCTTTCTTGAACTCGTTCCCATAATGTTGCCAATGATGCCAGAAAAATTGCATCCAGCCGTCGTGGAATCCGTATTGCGCGCCTTTATACGGGTCATCCGGCATTGAGGAATCGCGTGGACGACTGGACGGCCTTAGCTGATAACGATTACCAATCATTTCCCCACTGCGGAAGAACTGCTGGATTTTTCCCAACTTTTCCTGAAAGTCCTCCCTTCCTGCTGTCTTGATGCTGCGATAGTCGAATTCTTTAGTATTGTTGTGAAACGTCTCATCGTTCCACTGCTGTCCTGTATTCACGTCCCAAAACTCGAGCCACCCTGTATATGCGTTATTTTCATCATCGGGACGATAACGCAGCAAGCTGGACCACGCGTGACCGTTCCAACTCATGTCCGGAAACAGCAGATACCGCCAGTGTTTTCCGACTGCATTTCGGTGTAAATCTCCGTCATAGTTCGCATCCACATTTCCGTCGGCAGCGCAATATCGCGGGCGACGCGCATCTCCCCAGGCTGCCTCAGAATTCGTGACTGCCCCCTTCGGTGCAATATCCCTTATCAGAAGACACTCCATCGTGTCAGCCCACTCGTACATGGGCACACGGCGAAGCAGAAATGAATTCCGCACAGTATGTAGGAAACGGAGAGCTGCGTACCCACCCCCTTTCCCGGACCTGGCGAGATGAGCCTCTTTCCACTGCAACCAGGCATAAGCCCTTTGATATTCCCAAAACGCGATGTGGCGACCCTCATGATTGGACGAACTCTCCTTCAGATTTAGGCTAGCACCATGAAACTCAGATAGACTCCAGCCGTCAGGGACCTTGAGCGCCTCGTTCTCTTCACTCAGCTTTGCCCACTCCTCGCGAAGATGGTTTTGCATTTCGTGAAAAGTCGTCTTCTTTGCGTTCTCGCCTTTAAAAAGATACGTTCGCGTCGCCAGTGCCATGCGATCGAACCCGGCGCAGTAGGGACAAACTGCTTCATAATCCTTCCCTTCTAGACCTTCCACGCCGCGCCCAAGAAAGAATGGAATCGTGTTGGCAATCTCAGGGCCTTTTTTACCGGTGTCCACGATCCGCTTCCCGCTTCGCACCTCATTCACCTAATGAATCATTTGTAGAAAGATAGAACAAGTTCAAATCTATTGCGACCACGTTATTGTGACGGCCTGGAAATGGGAACAGGAAGAACTAGGGAGGTTTGGAATCCAGGACATCCGCGTCTACTGATGCCCCCAGTCCCTACTTCCGGAATCGGTACAAGGATACTACTTTCACAACTGTTGGTACGCACTGTTGCCGACTTGCAACGCGCTTTACGACATGGTCCAAGGTTATACGGTTATACGATTAAACTCCTGAACACTTTCGCCTACGTCGTCCCTACATCTGACCAGACAGACGTAGTTACGTCAGACGTAGTTCCGTACCACCAATGTACAACAATTAATTCCCCTCAATCTGAACCCTTTCCGTTAGCTGAATAATACCACACATGAAAAATACCACCTCCTTACCAGGGCTTCTACGCTCATCTGTTTCTCCACCGTCGCGTGCTGCTCGTTTTCCGCGTCTGCCTTCTCGGCCCGACGAGTCAGATCTGCAGGCTTCGGCTCCTGGGCCAGCTCTTTGTCCGACAGCTTCTGACTGTCTTCAGGATCCTCCCCAAGATCTTCCTCCGCGGGTATGGGCTGATCATCCTTAGGCTTATGGCTTGGCCAGTCTCGTGCATCAAGAGCAGCCATCAGCTTTTCAAATTCACCCTTAACGTCAAAGTCCGGGTTCTTGGTTTCGTTGTCGTCTTGAAGAGCAAGATCTTCCTCCAAAAAGTCTCTCACATTTTCCGAGTGCAATAACTCGTACACTTGCTTACACTCTTCAGGGTCCTGCAAGGTGAGCTCCCACGGAAATGCATCCTCCTCAGAGTCGCCAGACAAGAGATATAACTCTCCTTGCATGTTCTTCTTTATTTTCGCCTCCAGCGTGCGCCCCTCGATTCGGAGGCTGTCATTGGTCGGATGACCTTTAGCGGGCCCGTTTGCGTGCTTTTCCAGGTCCAGAAAAATCACGACCGAGTCCCGCCTTGCTTTTGGCTCGGAAGCTTCGGCTGTAGGAAATACGGTTGTAAGTATCAGATAATGATATTACAAAACAGGTAATTATAATACAGAAAAAAGTTACAGAAACCAATGGTTTGTACCTAACAGGTTAGTACTATTCTTCGATTGTTAGTATAATACAATATCCGATTGTTGTTCCATTGATACAATGAGAAAAACAAACTGGAGAACCGCAGAGGAGGATTACAAATCCGTGTTGCACATGATTCTCACGTAATATTCACACACATAATAGGTTGTCGCTAAATCGTGTATATTCACACACACTTTGACTGCTCAGTCACTTTGCAGCAGCAGACAGTATCAGATTCAGTGTCACAACATTATGCCGACAAATAATAGTGATAGTACTTATCCCGCTTACCAGCGCTGATGTCCTTGGTCCAGAAGACGTAGGGTTTTTCCCATACACCGTAACGCAACACAGGCGTCTCTAGCTGATAGCAACCCAAGGGCGGCCCTCGCTTTGCGGAGTTGGGGTTATCATCGTTTTTCGGCTGGATATCATCGTCATCCTGGATTATTATGATATCATAGATATGTATGTACAATGACAATGACAATGTATGCATGTGTACAACTGGGATCATCTTTTTTTGCACTGTGTTACTGTATCACAGTGACCATACGCACTGTATCGCAGCAGCCTACTACTATTCGCATTAGACAGTAGCGCACAGCAGTATTCATAGACTGTGTCATTATCATAACACTATTAGTACATAGAAAATACTGTAACAGCACCGGTCGAAATGTATATACGTTCTATTAATTATCTGTTTCTCTGATTAATAGAAGTAGTTCGAGTCTTTCCCCTTAATTTCGTGTCAGACTCCAACTACTTCCTATACGCACTTTCCCCCTTAATCACTACTTGCTCCAATAATTTCTACCTTCTTCAAACTACTTACCGAAGACGAGGGCTCTTCTTCCTTCTCCTTGCCAGCATTAGCAAGTTCTTCCTTGCAAGTCTTCACTTTTTGCTTCAGTTCTTCGTTCAGTTCTTTCGCCGTGCTCCACTGTTCGATGATTGTCTCTCCCTTTTCCTGGAACAGCTTTGCCCTAAGGGCTTTCGCTTCTTCCGGGGATTTTTTAGCAGCCTCATTAAACTCCGTTAACAACTTATCCCCTTCTTCATTCATCTTCTTGGGCTTCCACCACACGATGGTGTATAACAACAAACCGGAAAGCAGGAGGATGACGGAGAGATAGAGACAGTGCGCAAAAGAACCTCCTCCATTATTTTCACCTTCACAAGATTCAGCATTTGCTCTACGCTTGTTGTTGTTTTCTGTACTACCATCACCTGTAATGTCATCCCCATTGGCACTATTGTTCTCTCCACCAGCACCTCCGGCCGCGGCATTCCCATTCCAATTATTGTTACCCCAATTGTTCTCTCCTCCTTCCCAATTGTTGTGTGCACCTTCTTGCCAACCATGAGTGGTGGCGGTGGTACTATCCCACCCATTAGTAGTGTCATCCTCATCCCAATTATTTGTAGTACTAGTAGTTATACAGGTAGTAGTGTCACCGGGTCCATGACTGTTGTTGAGGCCCCACCCCAGAGTGGAGTCGTCTGGATGATTATCATGATGATTGTCATGATGATCATCATCGTGACGACGCAAGTGGATTCCAGCTACGGAGTAAGGCATGGTGTATGATTGTGTGGAATGTTATTATTGTATTCAACTTTTATGGATTGATTATTAGAAAAATATTATGTAGTATAGACCCTTTTAGATGTTTGTGCAAGGTAGTATTATATAGGATAGTATGATGCGATAGTATGATACGAGAGTATTATAGGACAGTATTATAGGACAGTATGATACGATAGTATTATGGGACAGTATTATAGGATAGTATGATAGGATAGTATTATAGGATAGTATTATCTAGGATAGTATGATACGATAGTATTTATGATGATTATATATTTATGTAGTGCGCTTGAACTTCCAATATGTGTGTAACAGAACTTGTTTGATTTCTTTGACTTCTTTGACTTCTTCGACTTCCTTGCTTTCCTTGCTTTCCTTGATTTCCTTGCTTTCCTTGATTTCTTTGACTTCCTCGGATTTCTTTGACAATGTAACACTCGGACTTTCTCAAAAACTCTCGTACCACGTAGCTTTAGGACGAAAGAAAAACACTAGCTTTAGGACGAAACAGGACAAACTATAAAATTTGAACACATATATGATGATAAATTGCAGCAAGTAAAGAATGATTGATTATCAATTTGATACCAGATTGAGTGATAGGGATTTTATGTTTATGGTATAAAGGTTAAAGTATGAGAGTCCGGCTTAAGTAAGTATAGGAGAAGAGTAAGTATGAGAAGAATAAGGATGATAATATTTTTTTTTCGTATTTGCAGTATATATTGATTGATAATGTTAATACGTAAACAGATAATTGATTACTACTATACAGTAATAACTATGTATTATGTATACCGTAAAAAGTCAGACTAAGTCTTGCAGTTACTTCGTATTTAAGAAAACACGTAGGCAAGAGTTTCTTGTTGACAAGAATTTCTTTCTCTAGGAAAAAGAGTTCTGCGGGAAGTTTTGGATTTTTTTTTGGAAAATTGGATCATAGTAACGGACAATTCGATCAAAATGGTATGAGAAACAATGCTATGTCAATGATTCAAGCCACGATAATTCAGTGACTAGCACTTTGCAATTTGAACTACTTTGCAGTTTACTACGAAATTTAAACTACAAAACACCTCCTAAGTTCCTTTGGCTAAACAACACACCTACTTTGACTATAGAATATTTCGTCTAACCACGGTTCTTCTAGCCTCCTAATAGTAGGATAGAAGAACAGCCGCCCTAAAGCTACTAACTCTAAAACTACTAGAAAACGTCGTGATACTACACACATTCCGATAAAGTCACACCGTCCGATAATTTTACCAACATCTGTCCACATCGGTCGACATATGAGTTCTACCCAAGATGCTGTACAGACCAGTCCACAGATTCTAGATACCAATCTCACGGTGCAAATTGAACATCACTTCCTTCAAAACAGCTTCGAAGAAGAAACACTTTCAAGGTTTCGCTCCAACTCACCGCACACGCACTCAGGACATTCGTGATTCAGGACACAACTCAGACCCCTATTTCGCGTACTATACACAGTCACTATGGAGTAAAATGATTGACACTTATCAATGATTTAGGATAACGCACGGACAGAACATGTAAAGTTAGTCTAGAGGGTGGCATTGTTAATCTGATGATCTTAACGCACAACAAACCGCACTTGCCTGTCACCTGATATCCATAATACTGGCAGCATGGATCCCTGGAAGACCCCCCTCGACGAGACTGAATATTATTATTTATCAGGCCCGTTGTAAGGGTCTTCAATGTAACTTACTGCAATCCAGTTCTTTGACGCTGAAAAAATCGTTCGACTCGCTGCTTCATCAACTATTACTTTCGTAGACAAACAACTCGTTCATTATTCGTCGACAAGTTCATTATTCGTAAACACCAGTTACTTCTATGATTCTGATACATGATGACATGATTCAGATACCCGGAGTATTATTATTTAAGACGCGGTCTGTGAGTATCATTCTCAGTAGGCCGCACGAGCTCAGTGGGAAGGACAATGCTCAGTAAATTACAGAAAGAGTAGTTACGGTAACTATTGTCGGAGAAGACGGGGTTCCTCTGTTACGGAGGAGAATCTGATACAGCGAAGTATGATCAGCGGAGTACGATCAGCCTCCGCACCACCACAACTTCGCAACACCACCCATGCTTCTTCGACATGATCATCCTGCTTCGACATCAATGACATCATCTACTATCACTGACAGACCAGCAGACTGGCACTTTCCCTATCAGAAGCAGATATGTCTATCAGTCTATCACTACTACTAATCACTACTAAATCTACTACTACTCATCATCAAACACGCACACCCTATCCGTGGTCTGGTGGCCGGTGGTGATGACCGTCTTTGACTTGTAGAGCTTTCCGCCTCTTGCTTCTAAGGCGGCTTGGATCTTCTTCTGGCAACCCTCGCCGATCGGAACACTCATATGGTTGTCAACCTTCGGAATCGTCACGCGCGAGGGACCGTTCCTGGAAAGTTTGGGATGATCACCTTCGGAATCGTCACGCGCGAGGGACCGTTCCTTTTTTTGCGGGGATTTTGGGATGAGAATATTATCATAGATATTCAATATTATTATTTGATAATATATTACAGAGTCTAATGACTATTTTGGGAAACATTGATTTTTTAGAAGATAATGCCCGAGATTCGAAATGGGTAACTTGGAGAGGGAAATTCGCAAAATACATTAATATACACTATTCTCTCCTCACTTCTCATAAACGACGACCAGGCCAGACTTCAGGATCTTGTACATTTTGCACATCCACGATCGCTGCACTCTTACTTCTCATACACCACCAGGCCAGGATCGTCATTCTGCATCCACGATCGTTGGACGGGAATGTTGACGGACTTCGGATTCTCCCCAACCATACCCCCCTCCGCCACCGGCTCTGGAGCACCGCTCTTGATTCCTGGTCGTATGACACATTTGGATTTTGAGCGTTGCACAACTCGGTCTGATGACGGACAATTTCACAGTGTACTTGTCACGCAGAAGCAATCATACTATTTCATAGTAAGGGAGTGAAAGTTTCGGACTGATTGTAACAGCAGGGGAATATAATATTAATAGTCTCAGCACATATTATCATATACCAGTCTC
>JACLAC010025081.1_pt1 | contig 21859 bp, 13 predicted proteins | sample 8027881 | NCBI WGS metagenome assembly JACLAC01 (sample SAMN15725517, study PRJNA655200) | protist metagenome | isolation source: fluorescence activated cell sorting (FACS) single amplified genomes of... | place: Spain: Blaines Bay Microbial Observatory, Mediterranean Sea | collected 2016-01-19 | reverse complement strand
CTCTGAACTTTCATCCTCCGCATCTTTTGGGCGTGGCGGGATATCCCCGGGTCCTAATACAGTTACAGTAGCTAACATATATCCTTGCTCATCTTCTGGGGAGTCTGGGTTTATCAAAACAACCCAACGTCGATGAATTTGGTGCTGCGATGGTTCTGGTTGCGACCATACTTTTTTAAAGCCATATGAATATTGTCCTATTAGCTCGTTTCTAAAAATTACATTTGCGTTAAATACCTGTACGTGAATATTTTGCCGTTCAAATTCATCTTGTGTTAACATTATATCAGTAAAAATAAACATTCTGTCGAAATTAACATTTATTTGGCTACGGACTATTTCTGTCCGTTGAGAGCGGCCAGCACATGATACTAATACATATGGATCAGCCAAACTAGACGGACCACTTGTTGGGACTAAATCTCGTACTTCTTCCAAATGTAAATATACAGTGTACGCTGTTTTTGATGCCATATTAACCTAAATTTTGTTTACACACACACACACACACACACACACAAGCAAGCAAATATAGTATACTGCTAAGAGAATGCGTGTCTGGCGGAGATAAATTAATAGAGATATTATGAGGGGTTTTTACTTTACAATCTATATATATATATTATAATATTGTATATACATTAACACAAAACACAATGATATATTATTTATTATTTAAATTATTTAATTTATTAGTTTTTATTACTACATGTAGGTGCTTCCTTTTTTATTACCAGGTTAAGGTAGCGTATTTTATTTTTTTATTTTTTTTATTATAATATTGGTGCTTTAGCTTAGTGTAGTAGGTACAGTATAATAATATTATATATTAATATGTGAATAAGGAATTGTTGATGGTTGTGCGGTTTCCAAAAACGATGCGACAAGCTCAAACTTTTTTCAATTTTTTTTGGACTGCCAACTTAAACTGGGCCAGGCTGGCCCAGCTTAAGCTGGCCTGGCCAGGAGGACTGATGATGACGACAGCATTTTTCTTTTAAGGGGACCATCGCGAAAAATTTTTGATTATTATATTATTACTGTACTTCGTACTACTACTACTATTACTAAAATTACCACTCTATTATACCTGCAACCTCTGCATATATAGTATATATAAAACTATCCACGTGGTAACATAGATGTACTTCAGATATTATGTAATACACATATATTAGCATCGGTTGTTATATGTTATAATTAGAACAAGAAATGCATACTAAATTAAGAACATTGAAATTGTTCCGGCAGAAGCGAAGAATTGTAATAGGTCGTCGGAAAAAAGAATTAGAAATAGAAAGGGAATTAAAAGCAATTGAAGAAAAGCACGGCCCAAAAGAAAATATACCTATACCCAATTTATTATTAAAACAAGCATTTGAGGAGAATGAAATCGAGACTATAAAAGTATTATTAAATGCTGGTGGAAATATACATGAAATTATAAGTGAAGATGGCAAAACTTTGCTGCATCTAGCCGCTCAAACTGGAAATATCGAATTACTCGAAGTGTTATTAAGTTTAAATAATAAAGACAATGTTGTTAACATATTTAAAGATACTATTCGTGTGCATAAAATAGAATATATAAAAAAAGGGCAAAAAATCGTAAAATATGATGAATATAATTGTTTGCATACCATTTGTGGGCATTTCACAAATAATGTGGAAATTGTATCATGTTTATTAAACCATTGTATAAGTAAATATGAAAAAAATAAATTGATAAATAGTAAAACAAAACAAAATAAAGATACTCCGCTACATCTTTCATGTAAATATAATAATGATAAATTGGTGAAATATTTATTGAGACATAATGCAAATTATTGGTGTAAAGATCATATTGGGCGTACTGCGTTAGATGTAGCATATGCATTTAATAATATTAATTGTGTAAATGCATTTGAAGATTACTATCGAAATAAAGGTATAGCAGGTAGTCCATAAAAGAGTTGCTCTTATGAATGCAAATGTGTGCGGTGGCGAAGGTGTACTCGCGCGTATTATTTGTTTCTAGTGTATTCGTAGTTTGTAAAATAATAAAAAAACACGGTGTAGTATTACTTGCCGGCTTGGTAGTATACATATATGAGATACGATAAAAAAATTTATTATTTGGTTTATATATATGATGTTATTATTTTTATTATTATTATTGCCTCTATTATAAAATAATAAAACAGTGCATATCACACAAAATAGTTTTATACACACCACACACACGCCATTATAATCTCTCTTTTATTACTCTTTGTACGCGTACGTAAAAATACATCCCATAAATATATATATATAAATATATATCTTAATATTACTTCCTCTTGCTAATTTGTTCTTGATTATTTTCATCGTTTTTACTATTACCGCTACCACCACCATTGTTTTTACTAGCAGCCATTCTTTTCTCATATGCAGCTGCAAATCTTGCTGCTCTTGCTGATCTAGATTCATTATTACGTGCTTGGATTACTTTCTCCTCTGCTTCCTTTTGAGCTTGAATTTTTGCTTCTTCTGCTTCTTTAATTCTTCGTTCTTCTGCTACTTTTTCCTCCTCAATCTTCCTCAATTCTTCCTCACGTGACCGTTGTTGTTCTTTAACCTTATCTGTAGCTATTGATATAGCATAATCCATTCTAGGCATTCTTCCACCAACTTGTTGAAATTCAGACATCATATTAGCAAATAACATCTCAGCTTCAATACGTACATTATCCGGTAATGCACTCAATTGTTCTTCGCGTTCCGCTTGTTCTACCACTTCTTGTATTCTTTTCTCTTCCTCTTTTTGCTTTCTTCTAGCTTCATCCATACGCGCTCTTTGTTCGTTTTGAACTTGATATCTGGCTTTGCTAATACAATCGCGAATATGCGGCTTTTTAACTAATCTACTACCATTCCTAGTGCTGAAAATACGCCTATATTGTTCCATTGCTTCCGCATATAATACCTCTGCTTTATTTCGTATTTCATTTGGCAAAACAGATAATAAATCTTCACGTTCAACTAATTCAGCAGCTTGTTGAGCTTCTTCTAAAAATTTAGGATCTACTTTTGGTTTCCGGCTAGTTTTACTCTTAACGGATCCGCCCCCACTACTGCTGCCGCTACCACCATCCAAACTGGAAAAACTATTGCCACGTCGTTTATTTCGATAAGAAGAACCTGTGGAATTATAATCATCACCCATCGCATCTCTAGCTAAAACTAATCGACTTTCAAGATCTTGGCGTGTAATACAATCTGAAAATGGCACTTTTAACCTTCTCAATTCATCCTTCATCTCTTTTACTTTCATATTTCTTAAAGAACTTACTTGTTCTGCAAATGATGATGATGATGATTTTTTGTTGCTACTACTGCCACCTTCCCCAGATGTAAGATCCACAAAATCATTGTTACTTCTACTACCATTGCTATGTTTTTTATTATTATTTGACATTCGACGTCTTTCAAAATTAGTTGGATTTGGATTCGTCGGAAAATTGAAATCAGTATTGTAACTCTTATTACCACTACCTGATCTTCTTCTTTCATTTTTTTTCATTTTCTTTTTTGCTTTCCTATTTTCCGCCTTTGATTTCCTTGCTAATTCTTGTTGATCTTGAGTCATAGATGCTTGTATTGCTGCCATTAATAATGGATCCTCATCATCATCTGGTGGTGGCAATAATTGGTCACGTTTTCGAACGTTTGATTTATTACTACTATTATTATTACTATTATTATTTTGATTTCTACCGACGGCAGATGCATAGGACCTATTGTTATTGGTCGATGTCCTCGTAGTGGATGATGTTTTTGAGGAAGAACCGCTATTGTTGTTGTCATTTTGTTCACTTTCACGCCTAGATTGTTCTATTGCCAATTTCAAAAATTTATCTTCTTCATTACTTGTCTTAGCTGCTCCCATTCTATGACCTTCCATTGCTAATGATTCCTCCAATGCTTTTGCCATCAATGCATCATCAACAGAATCATCTAAACCAGGAGTTGAAAAACTTTGTTCACGACGTCTATTTTCTGCTCTCATAGATTCCTCAATCGCTCGTTGTAAATCATCATCCGTTACATTCATGTTTATATTTTTGTGATATATATATGAATAATATTATTATTACTATATACGAACAGTGACTAAAAACTTTGTTATTAATTTTCTTCTTTTTTTTGTCAATAATATATATTATATATATGATTGCAATGCCCACGATATTTTCTTTTTTCTACAATCCTTGCTTTTTATATATATATATATATATATATATATGCACACCGCTTTAAATACCTATTGTCTTCCTTGCTTCTTGTTTATCTTCTATACATCATATTGAAAATTGTACATGTAATACAAATCACAAGTCGTGTAAATCATAATTATAATATATAATAATTTTTTATATTTTTTTTGTGTGTTCCATTTACCATATTATAGAGTGCTGGAGTGTTGTTGTTTTTGGTTTTTTTTCCTCCATAAATAGCACCAGATAATATGCAAAAAAATAAAATATGATGATGGACAACTGGACAACAACTTTTTAAAACTTTGTAATATAAGATGGTAATAGCATTAGCTCTCCATCTTTTTCCTGTGTTCGTGTTTTGAAAAAATGTTGAAATTGTACTCGAGCATTCTTAAGTATCATACTGGCATAGTCTTGCTAGTCTACGTAAAAACAACATTATAATTTTTCCAATAGTTCTAATAGTGTATCGATATAATTTATTGATGTATTTTAGCCCATGCTGTGTGTCTGGTACGGCCAATTTTGAACTTAGCATGGAATAGCATTACTACTGGTGTGTAAAATGAGGTTGCTCGTTAAGGTTTCCTGAGTAACAGGCGGGATACGCGGGCAGGGAATTGTACTTGTTACAATACTACTTTTGCAGTACACGATTTCCTTTTGTAACACAGCCAGCTTTTAAATCATTATTAACAAATTATGAAATGGATTGTTTAAATGAAAAAAATTTAACTTTAAAAATCATGACTTATAATGTGGAATGGGGATTTATTAATTTACCTAAAAATATTAATACAGATTCTTGTGGTCATAAGATACCATTAACTGCCAAAGCTCAATACAATCACTTAGATTTATGTGTAAAAAATATATCTGGACTAAAATTCAATCATCAAAGAAAAGTGCAAAATCAAAATTACAAAGATAGAAAGTAGAAAAAGAAATTGGAAATGCAAGAAATGGTATATTAGAAAACAAATGATTTATTTATTTCTCCATAATGAATATAATATGTAAATGTAAGCAACCATTTGTATCATCTACGTTATCAGTTACTCGGCATCTAGTGGTACCTTCCATCATCAATACTACAACAAATCTTCTTCATTTCGAAAATCATTATGTAAAACAAAATAATATAAAAAATCATGTAATAAAATTAACAAATAAAAATATGTTTACAAATAGAACAATATCGACAAAGAAAAATAATAATGTTAATAATCCACTATTAACTCCCGTATTTTCTCATTTAGATTATACTGTGGAATTGCCGCCTACCCACACATTCCCAATGCATCGTTATCAGCAAGTATACGATGCTATGTCTACATATATTACAAATCATCCAAATAATAACGGAATTCAAATTTTACAATCCAGGCTTGCAGACATAGATGAAATAACAGCTGTACATTCAAAGGAATATGTTTTCAATTTTTCAAAGAATTTATTGAGTGATAAAGATTATAGAAAAATTGGATTTCCATTTTCATATGATTTTGTACGACGAACATATCGAATAACTGGTGGTAGTTTGTCAGCACTTGAATATTTACTTGATAAAAAAGATCCAACAATAAATGTGGCAGGTAATCTTGCCGGGGGTACACATCATGCCTTTGCTGAGCATGGCGAAGGATATTGTATATTTAATGATATTGCAGTTTGTACAAATTTTGCATTGCATCATAATAATAAATCAAAATCTTTATATAATGCTAATCGTGTTATTGTATTAGATTTTGATGTCCACCAAGGTAATGGAACTGCAGCCATGTTAAACAATGAACCAGCTGCATTTACATTTTCGATACATGGGGATAAAAACTATCCATGGAAATCAAGAGTTTTAGGTGATTTAGATATTGGGTTGGAAGATGATATTAGTGATGAGGAATATTTAGATGTATGTAAAAATAGTTTAGATTCTGTCAGCGGAATGTTGCTGAATGAACCAAGCGATTATTATGGTAATAATTCATTGATAAAAGAAATTATTATATATCAAGCTGGTGTTGATGCATTGAAATCGGATCGTTTAGGTAGATTAAAATTATCACGAGAGACATTACAAAAACGTAATGAAATAGTATATGAATGGTGCAAGCAAAGGCGTAATAGTATTGATGATGGAAGAGATGTAAAGGTACTAATAACCATGGGAGGTGGATATTCATTTCCAGATATCAATGATAGTGTTGAATGTCATGTAGATGTTTATGCACAAGCAAATGAAATGTTAAATTAAAGGAGATAGATGCACACTCTATTTTTGTGTTGTTGTGTTTTACCGTGTATTTGTGTGTGTTTTTGTTCTTGTTTTTTATACCACCACACACCACACACACGTAAAAATAAAAAAAACATACGAGTATGTATTAATATTTCTTTTTTTGAAAACAGTTTTATATTAAAAAATATAGTTAAAAACGTACAAAATAAAATATAATCTCGTACGAACGCTTCGTATCATATTTAGCACACACATAATATTATGAATCTTTTCCTGTTCTTTTTATGATATTCATTTTTCAGTCCCCAACATTATTAATTGGTACTTCGTACGTATTACACAAGCTCGTATTTTACCGGAGAGTACGTACAGTACGACTCGTAATATAATACGCTCGTAATATTTTAAAATTTTAATAATATTAAATATTGGTGTAAAATTAAATATATGCATAAAATAAGAGAATTATTTTTAAAATTTATATTTTTTACTTCGTACACAAAAATCTATAATACGTATGTCAGCATCAAAACCTTCCATTATACATCAGTAATTGGCTTTCGATTTTTAAATAATTTATGTGTCAACGACCATAAGACACTTCCATTTGATTCGTATTGACTTTCCTTTGATGCTGGTCTTTCTTCACCCATATGAAAATGTACTAATGGTTTTGACTTATCATCAACTCGTGTTTTTGAATGTTTATAAAAACCAACATTGAATAATGGCAATGCTGCATCTACACCAGATACAAATGAATATTTCATCCATAAGACAACAATTTCATTTATAGGCCATGGTGCATCACCAGCAATATTTGAGCTTACAGGTCCTGGGCATATATCAAAAATTCGTACTTCATTTTCCCATTGTTTTGATAATTCATGTGAATACGTAGTTAGCAAAAATTTACTGTATGCATATCCTTCCATTTGTCCTCCACTCAATAAACCGAAATCATGAAAATCTCCAAAATAAGTTTGGTTTTCCAATTTAATTTTATTATATAAGCGATGTTCCTCCGATGTCACCATAACCACTCGTGGAAATTCATTTATTGGATCGTATGTAGAAAATAAATTTGTATTTTTGATTTGCTCTGTGAAATATACCGTGCCTAAAAAATTTACTCCAAATGCTTTTTCAAAACCATCACTAGTTTTACTGCCATAAATATTTACCAATCCAGCATTATTGATCAATACATCAATTGTAATCTCTTCCTCTCCTAATATTTTTTTCATTTTTAAAATACAATTATCAATAGAAGTTAAACTAGCAAGATCCATTTGTAGAATTTCCAAATGTTTTAATCCATTTTCAATATTCATTAAACCATTTTTCATTGCACTTGGTGCACGCTGTAACAATACAAGTTGTTTAGCAGCTTTTGATAAGCGATCAATAAATTTTTCATTATATTCCTTATTGTTACCTTTTCGACATGGCAAAATTAATTTTTTAAACCCACCTGATGCAAGTAAACGTGTTGCAGTACCAAAACCAAGTCCAGAAGTTGCTCCAGTCAATACAATTGTCTTTGAATAAGTTGGATTGCTTTTTTCATTATGTGGATTAAAAAAATCCTTTGCTATTTGATCCATTTTACCTTTTGTCCTTCGTTGCACAGCAAAACCTTGTAACATTAAAACACCAGTAGATGTTGGAATTGACTCGGAATATACTGGTGGATTAGCAGTCACCCATTGTTCAAAAATATAATATGATATTGCAAGGACAATCCCAATGAAAGCGATGATAATATATCGTTGCATTTTTTTAACAGATAAATGTGTGTTAGAATCGTATTATACGATCGTAGTTGTAAAATAGTAATTGTTATTTTATGATGTTTATGTATAGAGTAAATGTTTGTACAATAAAATATATACTATCCGTATTTTTACATATCTTTATTTTTTTTGTTTAGGACTAGTAGTAGTGATATTGCACCTATTTATTTACCAATTTAATTTTTATTATTAAAAAATATTCCTTTTTTTTTTAAGGAAAAAGGCGTGGAAAGTAAATACAGCCGCGATCAGATCCCCAAAAATTAAAATGGGTCCAAACAAAATCCCTAGCAGACACTACAAGATTAGTAGAAGAAAAACCGGTTTAGCAAGCGGCACTGTTAACAAAACGGGAATAGGGGGACACAGCAGGTGAAATGCCAAATGCCTTCCATTTTTAATATGGTGCGTGAATCCCAGAACTCGGCAGTTAATTCAACATACGAGATTATGTTTGTTCTCTATGCGCTATGCCATTCTTTGTTCTATCAAGTACCTTAACCTGTGTATGATTTTCTTGAAGTTTTCTTTGTTTGTTTTTTATAAAAATATAAAAAAAATTAAAATCATATTATATATGATAAACTTAGATTTTAACCATCATATATGATGGATGAAATTTTTGAACTCGCCCTATTTTTATTTATCTGCCTCAGCGACAGCAATATTCTTATATTTTGGTTGTAGTTGTTGATGCCTTTGTCGATGATGATGAGCCTTTTTCTATTGCTACTGCTGTTTTTTCCCTTTCTATCTTGCTCTTGTTACCATTAGTAGTTTGGTGATTATTATCTTTACCACTTCCATTGCTGCTTGTGCCATGTGATAATAACACACCAAGTTGTATGTTACTATCGTAAGATCCTGGACCTAGATCCAATGCAGCTACTTTAGCGGCGTTGACTGCCCCTAAATGCTGTCGTAAGCAATCAATTTGTGCTTTGAGATTTATAGCAGTTTTCTCTAAAAATTCCAAACGAACTCGTTTTCTTAGACGTGACATTTTTGCACTCAAACGATTTCTTTCTCTCCTTACATCCAGTGACTTATTTCCCGATGCATTTTTATTATCATTTTCTCTTTTCCTTCGCTCTTCCTCCGCTGCTTGTAACTCATCTTGAGCATTTTTCATCATTTGTTGCCATACTGGTCTACGATTGATGCGCGAAATGACTCCAAGAGCACGACCAGCTTTTATACGTACGTGTGCATCTAGTGTTTTCATTTGCATTTTATATGCTTGCTGCAATACCCTAAGCCTATTACATTCAAACTCAGCACGCTCTAAAACATTTCGTTTATTTTGTCGCCTCGTACGCGCAGATATTCGCCTTTGCTCGCGTCGATGCTCTTCTTTGGATGATACTTCATCTATTTTCGCATTATTATAGGCGACTACATGGTTCGATTGTTGGTTGAAAGCGGGTGGTAAATTGTATCCTGGTGGCAACATGGTAAGGTTTGCTGTTGCAATGTTTGGTGGTAAATTTGCCATATTTGCTTGCAACAGTGCTTGTCGGAAAAGCTGTTGCTGTGCTTGTGCCGCGTACATATTATTGGTATTGTTGAAGTTATTATTTACAGCACCATATAGGTGTTGGTACACAGCGTTAGGAGGGGCTTGATTCATGTTTTGAAAGATTATCATATTCTGGAATTGTTGCTGTTGTTGTTGCTGCTGCTGCTGCACTTGAAGTCGTTGCTCTTGTAAGTCAGCATCATTCATACTCTTGGTGACGCTTTTTAGTTGTGCTATTTTGCTTTTTTTTGGTGGTGAGATTCTACTGGCACCATCACTTGACAAAAGGGATGGCGATGACGATGCCTTTCTCTTTTTGGACGATGAATTATTGAGATTTCTATTAGGACAGGATATGGTGACATTGCTGTTTGGTATTGGAATAACTCTGTTTGGTGTTGGAATAAATCCGATCGAGTTTAACGACCTAGCCCCTAATGTTGGATTATTTGTTGCTAAATTATATAGTCCAGCAAGTGCTAATGTTTCAGACGCAACCCCATTTATACTAGCACGAGGAATAGACGATTCGCCTGCTTCAATTAATTTTTTCTGCGATTTATTCATGTTTATTTTGTATTCTCCGTTTGATAAATTTGAAGAGAGACTTATGAACACAAAGACGGTCTTAGAAACATTTAAATACGATAACAATCATGAACGATATACGACACTTTTTGAAAATAAACAATTAAAACAATAGTGTCCTGTTTTATGTATGAGATATTTTCTTTATTTTTATTTATTTAGTATATGATGCCACTTTTACTCCACTAACTATATATAGGCCGCCCATTTGTGGGTCATGTGTATAGCATTGTATTCGAAGATAATATCATTTTTGTAAAGTGCTAAATTTTACACGTGGTGCTATGATGTGTCTGTCCAATTTCCACGGGAGTCAAGTATACAAGTTAAGTACAAATCATAATTTCTTAGTAACCCATATAACCAACCCATATAATCCGATAGAAAATCGATTTAATTAATAACACCTACTCGTGTTTTAAAATATAAATAAAATACATAGATGACATATCATTCCCATGACTCTCATTTCCAATACCATTAAAACGTTCTTAACATGGAAATAGCAGGCAATGGGTATGCGCATCATCAACTTAAATCGAACAGAATGGAACGTGAGTGATCGTGACGGCCGAAGAAACGATAACGTTTTTCTAATTTGGGTGGACACAAAAAGACCACTTGCTGGCTGGGCTGGCCATGGCTTGATTCATCAAGGGTATTCTGAGTCTTTAGCCAATGGTATGTCCATGGTAATAAAATAGGATATAGGAAAGAAATGGTAGTCTAAGCGGAGTTTCTAGTACGCCGGTGGGTGGTGCTGTGGTGCTGTTTATTGCTGTATAGTTTTGAGTATCTCATTGGATCGTTTAGTAAATTTAATATACTTTCTCTAATTAAAGTACTGTATATTGTTATACTCCCTATATAATAGCTTAACGATATCGAAATCTATAGAATCTGGAAATTTAAATTATTTACTCGTGTGTACATGAATTTAGGATGATATCTAAACAGGCATATAATAAATGAAATAAAATATCTCTTGTTCCTTCACAAACAATTTTGATCTAATTTCGATGTTTCCAAATCCATTCCAATACTCTCACCGTATTCTCTTTTCTAGCATCTTACGAATTTTTACCTTGTTTTTGTTTTCCTTTCTATTTTCATGCTTTTGAAAATCGAACTGGCACGTGAAAAGCAACAAAAGATAAATTCAACATAAAAAAAAAATTGAGAGGTGCTGACGCGTCAAAACAGTGATATGTCCCTGCTATTTTAAGTAAAATCAATACCGACACCACAGGCTTAATTACACATCACCTTTGTGTATAAAAAAGATACGCGAAGGAAAATTGAATATACATACATACATACATACATACATACATACATACATTGATATCGAATAATATACAATCATTCAGTTTATTCACTCCTTTTAATAACAAGAGTATATATATATATATATATATATATTGCAAGTACACAGTATATACGTACACTTTTTTTTCTTTAATATAAATAATATAGTTTTATATATGATGAATTTATCACCAGCCTCCATTTTTGATGAAGATATGGATACACTTGATGATGAGGTAGGAGTATTTAATAATAATAATAATAATAATAAATATAACAACAACAACATCCCATCTTTATTAAAAATAGATTTTAATGGAATTACAAATGTAACAGGAGATAATATGACATCGATAAATGCAATCATGCCATCAAATATACGCATAACACAGCGGTCAAATAACAATAATAATAATAATAATGTATTATCTAAAATCATACAAGATAATAAAGATTCAATCACTGCAAAATCTACCACAACCTTTATTATCCAAAATAAAAAATTAGAGTTATTAAAGCAACAAGACGCATCAAGCTCAGCGTTTGAATCCACTACGATAACACCAACACCCGAATCAAAGCCAAAGCGTAAAGACAATACCCCAGATTCAGAGATTGTTAGAAAAACAACTTTTGGCAAAGCATTAACATATACCACTACGAAAGATCCGCATAACGTGATAAAACATACAAATCATTTTATTGGAATGCAAAAATTAATGCCACAGTTGAAACGAGAAACGACTAAAATGAAGACCGACAAAACGACATCATTGCTTCGAATAACTTCATTAAAAAACAATAAAACGTCCTTTGTTATTGATCCAAGCAATATGCGTAGTAAGAATGATCACAATGATAATAATAGTAATAATCATGGTTATGATAGTGAGGATCATAATGATGCATTTAGAAGAAACAATTTAGCATCTCCAATAAATGTACCACCACCACCATCTTCTTCCGCGACATCATCAAACACGAGAAAGCGAAAGGCGGCTGTTAAATCAAGATCTATTTATCATCCATCACCAGAAAGAAATTCAAATAGAAACGGCATATCAAGGCGAAGAAGGCCAGTGGTAGGAAAAAATCTATTTGATTTAGTTAATGGTATTGATAATAATAATAATAATATTAAAATTAACAAGAATGATGAGGATACAGTAGGAGGAAAATCTTCACAAAAAAACACTTTTGAAACGAATAATAATAATAATAACAACAACAACGCGGATAGTAATTCTACGGATTACAACAACATTCGTATTAAAAATGAATCTATTAGAAAAGTACGACTAATTATGTCTCCCGTACACTTTGACGAAAAAGGTGTACATTTTGATGAGAAAGGAATGTTTAATCCAAGGTTGTCAAACCAATATGCAACTATTGGATCTTCGTCTTCCTCCAACATGATGGCTACATCACCTACTAGTAATAAAAGCAATAACAGTAATAGCAATGTAAAGGATAACGTATCTGTTGTTAGCGATACAAGCAGCGTATGTAGCAGCGTTTTGCGCATAACAGCCGGCAATAATAGCAACGGTAGCGAAAATAACGGAGATGGCGGACTGCGATTGGTATCACAATCACCAATATCAAGTGTGGACAAATAGTGCTACAGAAATATATGAAGATAAAGCCAAGACGAAATTAAAAGGGTATAGATTTACGTGTAATACTTTGTATTCAGGATTACCAACCGATGATGAAAATTATAAAAAATGTTGTAGATTCCAACAGGTCAATATGCAATTACCAAGATTAACAGAGAAAGACTCAAAACAGCAATGGAATCAATTGTTTGATTTGATATTGAATGTCTACGATGGAGAAAATAACCGCATTGGGTTGTGTAGATATGATTCGCATACTTTAATTAAAAAAACTGATACTGATATGTCGATCAAACCGGAATGGCACCCAATACGTGGTGTTGAGCAAGATGGCGCAGTTAGGACGCGGGGGTTTATACTGTTTCACGCTGCATTAAAATCAGTTAAAAAAGCAGATCCAGTACCACCAAGGCCGCCATGTCTGGAAGTGGAGGAAAATGTCACGTTTCAAGTTAGGGCGCATATATACATGGCGAGGGAACTAGTCCCAGACAGCGGTGAGAGTTTGGTATCCCCGTTTGTTAGAGTTAGTATAGGAGGTAGACATTTAAAGTTATTAGTCCCATTTTACAAGGATTACGATAAGAAGCTAGAGAGAGATGTGTGGAAAGAATGTAAAGACAGTGAAGATGTAAAAGTGGCATCGGCGTTAAGAGAACACCCAACAATGGAACAGACTGGCACCGTAAAAGATAGTAGAAATCCTATCTGGATGCAAACGCTCCATGGTAAGGTAATGTTAAATAAAGTTTCAGATAGCGAAATGTCGTTATCCATGGCCCCGGATATAGTTGTTACAGTATACGACGAGGGGCGTGAAGGAGAAGATTATGTAGGGCGGGCAACATATCCCCCTATCCTTTGTACAAAAGAGAGATGGAAACGGACAGTAGAAGACGAGAAAAGTAAGAAGAGGAAACGAGAGCCGATATGGTTAGAATTGCAACACGAAGATCTAAACTACAATAGAGAAAGCACCTTTGCAAATGAGGGCGGGGATAAGGAGACAAAAACAGGTGTTCAGTCTATTGGTAGAAGTGAAGGTAAAATTTTAGTTTTATTTGAAGTGATAGATGAAGACAATATAGATGATGATGAGGAAGCGTCATTGGATGGCAATCATACGTGGCCAGCGGTTACACATGCTAAAATACAATTGATATCATTAGGCTTGCGTGACTTAACAGTACCAGGTGGATACCCAGCTACAAATCCACAGTTTAAATTAATTGTTCCAAATTTTCCAAACAGAGACCAGGAAAAACGTGATAGGTTGAAGATAGCAGAAAATGACACCGATGATGATGAGGATTCTAGTGCTAGTGATAATACGAATGCTGATACGGATGGTGATGAAGGCGGTAGTGATAGTGATGGAAGTGAATCGGGTTCAGATAGCGATGATGATGGGGAAGAAGGGAACAGACCACCTACAGAGAAGAAACATAGTGATAAAGATTTTTTACTATCTACACGATATATATGGGACAGTTCCGAGTTTTTTACAAACGGTGAATCGGGCAAAAAACAATTATTAAAAGCGAGTTCGTCGCCATATCAAAAATGGGAAGAAATTATATTTAATGTCAAAGTTCCACGTGATGCGTATTATAGCAGCCACTTAACAGTAATCGTAACACAAAAGGGAGGATTGCTTGGGACAGAAGAAATAATTTCGTCGAGAGATATTCCCCTCGCACCGTATGCTAGCGATACAATGTATGATAGTCATGCCAAATATAGGGCTAGAGCACATATTGTTGACAATGTTAAGTTGAAACAATTTTGGCACATGGAAAAATCACTGAAGAAAGGCGAAGATGACGATGGCGATGATAATGACATGTTCGAACGAAAAGATGCGATTGAGGAAAAAAAGAGGGAAGATGGAGATGGGGATGATGAAGAAGAAGAAGAGGAGGAGGAAAACATTGAAATAGAACCAATAACGCCTTGTATTAACTTGGATCCAGATAGTATTAATATGATATTTGAAAAAGAATTGACTGATTATCATTTAGAAGGTGAAGTGAGTGGAGAAGAGGAAAGTAGCACGGATGATAGTGAGGAAGATGAAAAAGAAGAAGCTGTATTTTGGCCTGGTGATTTTAACAATGATGATGAAAATTTGGGAAGGAAGCATTTTGACACATCGTTAGAAGAGCAAAAGGATGTGGTAAATCCAATTTACGAGACTTGGTACTTATACCCTGGTGCTTCGAAAGATCTGGACAAAGCAGTTGGTGCATTAAAAGGTATTTTGACCATGTGGACTGGGGAAGGTTCATACCAAGACGCACAAGGAAATTCTATAACACATGCCATTTCAAAAGAGCAGCCTCCTTGGTTTAATAGGTTAGAATCCAAAGCAGAAGGTGGAAAAGAAAGAGCTCCCCCAAATGTCTGGTTATCCGATCTAGATGCGGACAAAATGGAGGACTTAGACAAAAATCACACCGAACACTATAAATGCCGTATTTATATTTTGAAGGGATTCAATTTAGCGCCGTTAGCAACTAGCAATAGTTCAAATCCTTACATAGTCGTTACAATGCACGATAAAGCTGAAGCCGATGCTCTATTAGCCAGGGGATTTGATGGGCATTTTAGTTTCCGCGATGAAAGTAATGTTCGTCCAAATACGGTAAATCCCGATTTTAATTTTTGGCACGAGCTTGATGGTATGTTTCCTTGCATCTCATCTCTGGAAGTGGCCGTTTATGATCGTGGATACGTAACTGATACATTAATTGGTTCTACCACAATCGATTTAGAAGACCGCTGGTTTGATAAGGAGTGGAGGCGATTGAGGGATATACAACAAGTTCCTCGTGAAAATAGAACATTGTTTAATCATAGTAGTATGGTTCCTCAAGGAAAAGTTGAAATGTGGGTAGAAATGTACGAACCAAAAACGGCAGTGGATATTCCGATAGTACCTATTGAAGCACCACAAATCACGGAATGGGAATTGCGTTTAGTCGTATGGGAAACTAGAAAAGTACCCAAAATTGATGACAAACGCTATACCAACATGTACGTCACAGGCGAATTATTGTATTTCACGCGAGATGGGGAGAAATCAGCAAAGCAGATATTTGAAACTGATACACACGATGGTGTTCGTGATGGATCTGGAAAATTTAATTGGAGAATGAAATATAATTTGCCAGTCCCTTGTAAAAACCCACGTCTACGGATACAAGTACTTGATTACAGTATGTTTGGTGTAGATGGATTTGTTTGTGAAAGTGTTATTAATTTGAATCGAATTGTTAAACAGGCATTGGCAACACAGGAGGAAGTTGCAAAGCCAAAACAATATTTCCGTCTGTCAAGTTCCAATTTCCCTGGTCAAGGCCGTGGTGAAGTTGATTTGCAAATCAACTTGCTTCCTATAAGAGAAGCAGACAAAAAACCTGTTGGAGCGGCAAGAGAAAAACCAAACGATGATCCGTTTTTACCGGAACCAGTAAGAAAGGTAAGATCCATGTTTAGCTCTAATTTTATGATATGGGTTCGGCGCATTGTAATTCTTAGTATAATAGGAGGCGCAATTGCCTTTTCTATTATTGGCACGGGTGTTTCAAATCAAGCCGGATAAGACAAAGCGCCGGCCCATCACTATGTACATATATACAAATGCATCATTTACTAATGGAAAAATAAATAAATAATGATGATGATGATAATTGAAACAAATTGTTGTATTACTATATTATGAAATAAATACTTCTTATTTTATCTCGCTTAAAACTCCGTGTGTGTCTCTTATATATCTTCACTACGCTGTAAATTGAATATGGTTTTCGAAAAATTTTAGAAAGCGTCTATGTTTGATAGTAAGTAATTCTTTTTTTGCTTGAAATGATTCTATTATTTAACACTATTAACAATATGATCACTATTAACAATATGATTTCACACAATACAAACAAAAATACATAGCCCCGTTTTTCAAGTGGCTGAGGCGTGTGGCTTTTGTTTTGATCCTAGTTGCTGCTGTTGCTGTTTATTTATTTATCTGAAGAAAAGAAAAGAATGTTTTGACGTCATATCTATTATATATATTAAAATTTTGATGGTTAAAATCTAAGTTTTATAATAATTTTGCCAGTGGAATATCACGAGTTGGTGATGTTGACAAGTGATGAATCTCGGGTTTCTGCTCCTTGATATTTTGTTGGTTAGTCTGCGCTGCACGTCTGGAAGTATAAATTCTTTCAAACAATAAAAAATACGAGTATGATATAAAATTTAATTTACGACGCATAATATTATAATGATACTACTCTTAATCTATGGTTTAAACAGTAAATTTTTTACAGCTCCACCGGTGTTTATAAATTTTTCTTCTCCAAAATCAGTTTGTTTCAATACGCCATAGTAGTTTTTGTCAACAAAATTTAATACTTCGTCTTTCACTTTCTTATATTCAGATATCAACACAACATCTTTTGCCCTCGATTGTTCAATTTGTTTCGATGGGGATAAGTCTAGATTCGTCAAATCAACAAGTCTTCGTGTACTTTGCCGTTTGCGCACTTTTGAATCAAGCCTATCCAACCGTTTAACCATATCAAAAAAATTACGATTATTACTTTTGGTTTCTTCATCTTTGCCCTCCACGGCAAAGTCATGAAAATTGATTTTATCAATGATATCATTGTGACTCAAATTTGCCAATTTTGATTTCATCGCCAATTTTCTCCAATGAAGTGATTTCTTCATCGAGTTTTGCAAGGCATTTTGTAAAGTAGCATTGCTAAAAGTAGAAGCTGCAGAGATGGCACTTGTAGTTACGGCATTTGAACTACCAATTGGAGTCATTGGTGAGCCAGCTACTGATGGAGAGCCCATCACATCCGCGCCACCAAATCCTCCTTTTTTTACTAAACGTTTTAGTCGCCTATTATCCTTTTCTAATTTTTCAATATCTTTATGAAAATCTGCCATAGCTTCTTCAAAATGGCTTTGTTCTTTCTCAAAATCAGCTTGTACAGTTAATTTTTCCTTCTTTGTTGTTTCTAAGATGGATGAATTGTCTTCTACTTGTTTTTGTAGTTTTTCAATTTTTAACAAACAGCCATCGACTTCTCGCTGTTTTAAATAAACTTCTTTGATCCTTTTTGATAATGTAGTTTTTAATGATTGGATTTCATTTTCTAAATTTGATGCATCTAATATTTGCGATCGGAGCGATGATGCTAACTGGTCCAATATTGGTGGATCTTCATATTCAAAGACAAGCTCATTCTCGTTGCTATTTACACCAGTTTCGTCTAAGGCTACCAATGTTGTTACTGATGCCGTTAATGCCTTTAAGTCTTGGATTTCAGCAATCATAGCACTAAATGTTTCAGGTAATGACGTTAAAATGACATCAATTTTTCCAGCCAATTCCATATTTTGTGTGGATTGAAAAATACTTGCTACATTCAAAATAGTATTTAAACACACTCCTAATTTTGGCACCATGCTGCCATCTATTTTCTTTCGTACCTCTACATCATTAAGAGCAGCAGACTCTAATTTCGTCATTTGTTTTAAAATTATTTGTACATCTTGCGACGATTCTTCGTACTTGTTTAAAAAACTTTCTAGTTCTTTCGATGCTTTTTCCTTTTCACTTTCTTCGCCAACATCATCATCGATTAATGAAACCATCCAATGAATAACTGCACCAAAATACAACCATAAATAATCTACATGATGCCGTTTCCATGAAAGTTGGTAGCCTGCATTGTTTCCATTTGCAGAATCACCATTCTTTTCTGAAATAACGATGTCGTTAGCATTAGCAATGCCATCATTACTTGTCTCGATATTTGCAGCAATAATTTTCTCCCATACACTTTTCCAAGCATTAAGCGAGGAATATAATTGTTCGTAATAATCAATATTGCTTCCATCAACAAGAATTGCACCTTCGTCACGATAAGATTGTAAAATGTTGTCTAATGCACTTTTTAACCGCTTCTGTGGAGGTAGCATTTTTCTAGAGTAACTAAGAACATTATTTATTACCTCTGGAGAAGATGATTTAAACTTATCACCAAGTAAATGTAAGTAGTATTCAACTTCAGCCAATGTCGTTTGGATTTTAAAAATTGTCTGTGTCTCTGTAAATGATATAGACGTTGTTTTAAAGCTGCTTTCAATCCGATCCTGCAATTGCTTCCTCAAAATGCAGGATTTACCATCTATATCAATTAACAAAGCATATGATGATAAAATTTCGTTATGTTCCATAGATGTTGTTTCTGGCAACAATCGCTTCATGGCCTTAAATTTCCGCGTTTCTACCATAGAGGCCAACTTTGACATTTCAACATCAATTGTAAGTTCTTTTGCAGTTTCTTCTAAGTTACGGATTGCCAATTTGGAATCATAGTTTAAAAAATTGGTCAGTAGTTTTCATTTCCACATTTTCCCCCATTGCTTGAATAGTTGAATTTGAATTATCTAGCTCAGATTTTAGCGACTGTATCGCTTGTCTGAAACGTGATATTGTTGCATCCTTTCCAATCGCTAATAAATCCTGTGCTTTGCATTTCTCTTTGTATTCACTTATTTCCCTTTCTTTATCTCTTATTTCTTCTTGTAATTGCTCAGATATTTCAGCATTTTGTGCATCCATTTCCTCCGAAAGATCTCTCAATTGCTCTAGTTCTTCAATTGTACTTTTCATTTCAACAACTTGATCATTTAATTCTAAATTTTGATCTGTTAATTCTTCTACCATACTTTCATATGCTTGTGCAGAATCTACCATATCTTTCAGCTCGATAATTTCCGATTCCAAACCTTTACATTTTGCTTCCAATTGTTTTGAGTCACGGGAGGTACTAGATATTTCTTCGAGATCTTTTTCTAATAATCGTATTTTTTTTGACATTTCATTTTTTTCCAGTGAAGTAGAATCTCTTAGACGTAACAATGCTTCTCTCAATTTACTATTTTGTTCAGATATGGCTTTGATAGAACTATCGTCACTGGTTTTATTGCTACCCCCCGACGTGCTATTGTTGTTGTTTTCCATCGCTTCAATTAACTTTTGCTCAAATTCTAATGTGATTGTTTCTTTTTCTGCTTCTAAACGCTCCACATCCATTTGTAAATCTTCGGAGACTTCCTCTGCCAAATCCTTTTCCACTACAAGTTGTTCCTTGTCTAATGTCAACATTTCCACCATCTCGTTTAATTCTTCTACTTCTTTTTCAAGTTCAACGCGTATACGTTCCGCTTTTGCTACCGCTGCTTTATCCTTTGCAACGTCAGCTATACTCTTCTTTTTCACTGCTTCATCCTTTTCAACTTTAATACGCAATTCTTCGTATTGGCGTTGCCATTTTGTTGAGTCATTTTGTATACCTTGGAAATTTTCGTCTAAATCTGTATATCTCTCTTCCAAGTCTTTGTACTTATTATTTGCATCATCTAAATGTTCCTTTGCTTCAGATCGTGCCGTTTCCAGTGCTTGCTTCAATGCAGCAATCTCACCAGCAGCAATAGCTTCACTATCTTTCCGCGAAGCTTCTAAATTTGCTTCTGCAGCTGCTTTATTATGTTTCAATAAATCTTTCAAACGGGATACGTCTTTCTCTTTCTTTGATACAACTTTTTCCAACTCTAAATTAGCATTTTCAAGCTCTTCTAACTTTTTCGAAGTTTGATTACTATTTTTATGATGAAGATTTGAAATTTTGTGATGTTTTGATTTCGCTTCAATCAATTTATCCTCCAGATCTTTCATTTTAGTTTCCGTTTTTTTGGATTCTGCTAATATTAAGCTTTTCAGCTGGGCTATATCCTTATTTTTTTTTCGCACTGTTGTTTCCACCTCACGTTTTTCTCCTTCCAATTGTTGTAATTTCCGCTGTAGCGATTCGATTTCAATCTTGAAGCTCGAGATACTCGATTCTTCTTCTTTTTTCATCTGCTGATCTTGCTTATTATTTTCATCATTTACATTGACTAACTCAGTTTGTAAAGCTTTGATCTTACTATCTTTGTCTAGCATTTTATTTTTCATATCATCGTGCATAGATTCAAGTTCTTCTACACGTTTAATAGTTTCCTCAAGCAAAAGTGTCATTTCATTGTACTTTTCTTTAGGAACGAAATTTTCTTTTTTAAATGAGGTCGTCGTAGATGCTGCCATATTTTTATCAGGCGATGGTACAATTTCTGGAACACTTACTACTTTTTGTTTTTGTGGAGATTCTTTAACAATATCAACAACTTCTTTTTTATTTAAATTCACTTTATCTGCTTCTTCTCTCTCCATCATGGATGTAGATATTTTTGGTGATAACAATGGTGGTGGGCCAGACGGGAGTGATGGTGGTAATGGCGATGGCAAAATAAGTGGAGATGCATTGGGTGTATTATCTGATGACGCAGTTGATAAAACAGATGCTGGTGTTGACGGTGTAGTAAGAGTTTCTTTTTGTGGCGATGGTTTTGATGCTTTAATTGCTGACTCTTTCTTCCCCGTTTCATTATTATTATTATTATTATTACTATTATTATTATTTTTG